>Ga0304729_1001049_pt1 | contig 18727 bp, 19 predicted proteins | sample C_131016_MF_Meta_FD_190475 | JGI IMG/M metagenome (GOLD analysis project Ga0304729, IMG submission 190475) | Freshwater microbial communities from Lake Croche, Canada to study carbon cycling - C_131016_MF_MetaG (v2) (version 2) | ecosystem: Environmental > Aquatic > Freshwater > Lake | place... | reverse complement strand
GTAAGCGCTAGTCCTAGCAACTACTTTGCTCACTCTTATCAGCTACAAATGGTTAAATTCCTCACTCGGCGTGCTTAGATTTGTCACTCTTATCATGATAACAGTGAACTTTATAGCGTGAATATGGGGTAATTCCTGCGAATTCATGGTTTCGTATTAGGCAGTGGACGAATAGATTTGAACTCTTGGAGAGTTTTACCCGTTACCTCGTTAGCAGTGAGGCGCACTCGACCGGGCTATGCGACGTCTCCTTGTGCAAAGTGAGTTTACACGCTCACAAGACCTTCTACCTAAACGTAATTTTGCCTAATTTAAGGGTAAAACTTGGGCAAAATTACTCTTCTGTAGAGGTAGTGGGCGACGCTGGAAGAGCCTTAACAGGTTCTGCTTTAGCGTGATCTGCCAATTCTTTCTTATATTCTTTTAGCATCTCACTTGGCTCTTTGCGCTGCAAATTCATAGCCACAGTTAGGAATTGATTAAATTCTCTTCCAGTTTCGTAGTCTGGTGTTCGGCCATTTACTAAGAAGGTAATCCCCGAAGCTTTTTGTCTGTTTGAGACATGGAACAAGTAATCAGTCTGAGCCTCATTGCACTCAGCGCCTAGCCACTTTTCAAATGCCCATTCTTTAGTTTGGTTGGTTCCTGTAAAAAGTAACCTGTTATTCGTCAGAAGCACGATTCCATTATCTAGAATAGTTTGAGTTTCTGGACCGGATACGTAGGTTCCCCGAGTGGCTCCAACTCGATATGTAACTCCTTTGGCAATGCGAAAACTCATTCCGTTGCTTTGGCCTTCAAAATGGCCAGCTCCTTTTCGCGCTTCATGCAAAACAGCATGGCCGGTCCAAATTGAAATTTCACCTTTTTTGAGGATTGCGCTGGTCGAAACTAGATCTTCGCCTTCTCCGATTTTTCCTAGTGCTTCGACAATTTTGGAAAGGCCGGTTTGAGCATGTTCCCACTCTTGGTGCTCGCTTTGATACGCCGCTTCTTGGCGTTCTAACTCTTTGCGAGCCTTCGAGGCATCAATTTTTTCTTTTATGCCATCAAATATGCCCATCAGTTCGCCTTCTTTCTCGTTGTCTTTTTTGAGTTCGCTTCAATTGCTTCAAGCTTCCTAAGAATTAGCTCAAGTTGCTCAGAGTGTTGCTTAGTTTCATCGGACTGCACAAACCAGGAGGCAACTGATGCGGTAAGGACACCTGCATAGGCTATTGAGCCGAGCATTAAAACGAAAGATATTGCTTTACCCACAGCTGAAACGGGGGTTAAGGAGCCAGCCCCAAACGTTGCAGTTGTCGACGCGGCCCACCATATTGCATCACCCAAATTATGAATATTCGAGCCTGGTTGGTTCTTCTCGATTTGGTAGATCATCACTGCTGACACCGACCCGAGCATCACAGCAATCAAGCTTGCGTGTTGAAGCATCCGGCCCGCCATCGTTTTGCTCGAATATTTCAAAAAGGCGCCAATAACTGGAATGAGGCGGAGAAGGCGTAAGGGGCGGATAAATGGGACAGCAATGATTAATAATTCAAAAAGGTGACCTTTAATGAAGGCTTTTTTTGCATCGGCGATCGCAAATTTATATACGAAATCCAGAACAAAAACTAGCCAAATGACATAGTTGATGATGTTAAGCCGGTCATCTGCGACTTTGCTTATGGGATGAGCTACCGGAAGAACGAGAAAAACCAGGAACATAAGGGACAACACCAGGAGATAGCGCTCAGTCTTTTTCTCCCAAGCAAGTACTTGGGCATTACCAGCTTTGGCCATTATTACTCCCTGTTCAATGTCAGCTAGGGGCGTTAATCTACCTTTTTAGAGTGACACTAACCAAGATGGGAGCAGAACATGACCGTTGATTGGTCAAATTGGAAGCCTGGTGACCCCGGTAGCGCGACTATTGCCTCTGAACCTGGTTGGTTAAAAGCAGGCCTTGAGCGACAAAACTTAGATTTTAAGCTTGGTGCAACTTACGACTTAGATCAAATTGCTCAAATCGTAAGTGCTGGATTTGAAATTGGTGCAGCTGAATCAAAGACCATTAAACAAGTGGTGAATGAACTTGGTATTCCTAAACCGGATGCCGAATTCTTGGTCCACTTTGCAAACTGTTTGGCATCAAGTCAGCGTGATTTGCAAGATAGCGGTGAGATAGTGGAAAAAATGGAGTGGGATGGAGATGGCTGTTGTGCCACTTGCCAGAAGAATCATGGAAAGAAAGTAAAAGTAGGAGCTAAGTACCCTTCGGGTCATGTACTTCCTCCCGCCTGCACATATTGCACATGCTGTTTACTACCAGTGATTGACTAGGAGAAAAAATGAAACTGTTTGGGAAAAAGCAAAATGCTCAAGTTCAGAATTCAAGCTCGAGCGGCGCGGATATTGATTACAACTACGATGTAGTAGGTGAAAGTTTTGGCCGTGATCATTTGGTTCAAATAGTTCGTTCTAGCAACGCCCAGGACATCGGAGAAATTTTCACCACAGCGGTGCTCCAACTTGAACCAACTAATGCATTTGACCCTACAGCCGTTCAAGTTCTTATTTCTGAACTTCACGTTGGCTACATACCTAAGCATGATTCTGCGACAGTTACGAAGATGATCAGAAAAATGGGAAGTAACAGGATGGAATGTCCGGCGCGAATTGGATGGGATACGGATAATCCACAGCCGCTAATTGGAGTAACGATCCAATTAGATATTTAAATTAGACCCTATCTAATTCCTGCTCCAGTAATACTTACCTTCGCATTTCATAATCCGTGCACACATAGCGTCCAGTGAGATAGACCCGTTGTACTGCTCTCCCCGTGCACCCCATGCGTTTGTTCCAATGACGTTCCCTTCATTGTCTACAAGCGGTCCGCCACTATTCCCATGGGAAATCGGTGCCGTTATTAGAACATCGGTATTTGTAATATTTAATACATTCCCGAATGCAACAGATCCTTCATAACCATCAGCTGTTCCAACTGCCATTACCCAGTATCCAGCGTAAGGCATCCATGGTGACAGCTGGAGTGACGGAACCTTGGCAACTGTGCCAATAACAGCAAGATCATTCTCGCTGTCCCAGCGATCCACGTATGCTGAATATTCTTTGCCGCCCAGTGTTTTAACTGCAACCTTGCCTTTTCCACCGAGACATTTCTTAATCACATGGTGATTCGTAATCAAGGTTGTTGGGTATTTCGTATCCTGTTCAATCGGAAGGTCTATGGCCCATCCGCTTCCTTGGGTGTAACTTTCTTTTGAATATTCACAAAAAACAGTAACCGTTGAATCTTGAACTTTGTTCACGAGCCCTTTAATACTTCGAGGTTGAACGAAACCATCCTGAGATGGATCAGTGTTCTTGAAATGAAAATACGGACCAATCCCAATATAGATACCGGTTCCGGCTAATAGAACTGCAATGACTGCGAGCGCACCCGCAGTCTTCTTTGTTACTTTGTTAAAAAAGGTGAGGGGCTTTCTTATTACGGCCACTGCCTTCTTTGTGTGAGACCACCTGTTAGTAACATCTGACTCGACGTCTGCATCATGATCACTTAACCCTAGGGGGGTCTCATTCTCATTTTTTAAAATGAAATCCGCGAGCTCTTGTGCGTACGCTTTCCGTTCCCCCTGAGTCATCTCAGCGAGAGGTTTTGGAATTGGGAAGTACCGCTTTTCAATTTCGTTGTTGTCTGACATGCAGAGTACCTACTCCGTTGTAGGAGGAGTTACCTCAGGCTTGGAAGGTGTGCAAAAGAGAATAAAGTTGTAGATAGGAATCAAGATGAACCATCCACTCTTGCCAACATCATTCATGCGACGAACTGCTACCGCTAAATACGGAAGGAAGATGGCTGCTATTGCTGCTGTCCCAATGAAATTAGTTCCAAGTAATCCATCAAATCCACCTGCCACAAAACTCACAACATAGAAAAAGATCAGAAAGCTCCAAAATTCTTTACGTGTGGCTCTTCCTTGAAAATCTACGTACTTCTTAAGCGAACTTCCTATGAAATTAAACATTTCTAGCTCCATTTCTGATTGATTTATGAATCACAACCCACGCCGTTGCCGTCGCGGTCTAACTTATGTACATCTTTTCCTATCACTTTCACTGGCGCTAGCCCCAGTCGCTTAATATCTGTACAGTCCAAATCTGGTGGGTATACGGGAATGCAGCCCGCATAGTTTGGATCGCACTTGATTGCACTTGTACCCACAGAAGTAGTTTGTGCGGATGCCGTACTGGATACTCCAAGCGCAGTAACGGCATTATTTGGCGTGAGTTGGGTCCCGGGGCAGCTCTTCCATAGACCAAGCGACTTAGCTTTTGCATTCTTAGCTGCCTGCAGGATTTGCGCTGCATACTTTCCTTTGTCTCCTTTGTAGAAATAAGGTGCAGCTGCCCCAAGCTCAACCATCTTGAGGTTGATGTTCGTATTGCCGATAAATATGTAGCGAAGCAGCCGACCGTACCGATCCACCTGATCAAGCTTCGGATCATTCCTAAGACTTAGCTGACCAGGAGTATTCAGTAAGTTCACTAATACAGATCGGGCTTCCTGCCCATAGCACTCGGCTGGAGAAAGCTCGGGTGTATCTATTTGTAGAAAACGCACTCGCTCCCCCGTGCTTAAAGTGATTGTGTCTCCGTCGTACACCTTGGTGATAGTGACGGCTGCGCTCGCTACCGAGGTACCCGTGAAAGCAATTGCAATTGATAGGAAACCTATTCTCAGAGCAGTTTTAGTTTTCATCGAGCACTCACTAATTCTGCTGTGCTGAAGTCAAGCCCAGAGGTTCGAAAGTCCAACTCCAATGCTTGAAGGGCGCTGTGAGCAGCGTTCATCTCATCACTTCGTGATTCGATATTTGCATTTCTATAAACAGCACAGGCTTCTTCATACTGTGCACGCAATAGAATTTTCTTGCTTTCAATTACCTCAAGTTCCAGATCCATCATGCGAGTTGTATCAATGTCTGCTTCTTCAATTGAGGCACCTGATTTAGTTTTTGCGCTTTCACGACGTGTTTGCATATTTCGTAGGTACCAAACTTTGCGCTTAGCTCTGAGAACTGAGCTTTCAATCTCAGAGTAATGCATGAATGAAATCGCTACGCCTACAGTTACGAAAGTAAGTTGAATGACCGAGTAAAGCGCCCATAGGTAGTAATACTTTGCATTATCTGACATTGGGAGATTTCCAGAGGTAAGAACTGAGTTACGGCCACGAACGTTTGATAGGAAAACAATTACGGCAGCCACAAATAGACCGACTGTCATAAATATCGTGTTGTAAAGACGAGACTTCGGGCGTGAGCGATCAAAGACTGATTTCAAATATACGCCGAAGATATGAGCTGCACCGACTGACAAGGTGCTTACAGCTAATGTGACAATAAGCGATGGTCCGAGCTTCTCTCCTAGAAGGATTCGAAATGCAGGAGCTGTGATTGTGAATTCTCCGATGAACAACATGAATAGAAACGGAACATACAAAGCATTTCCAATCATGCGCATTCTTGCAAACTTGGCCATTGGCACTTCGTCTGCTCCGCCATCTAACTTCGCCTGAACTCGTGCAAGTTCAGCTTCTGCCTTTTGTAGACTATTTGTTAGTGCAGTTGTCTTACCTTTCTCTTGAATCTCATTACGAAGTGATTCAACTTTCTGGGATTCTTTAGCCAGCTTCTTCTGCTCAAACGCTAGATCTAATTCACGGCCATAGGCAGCAAATTGGCGCTGGAGCTGAATCAAGTAAGGGACGCTATTTGTACCCCAGTCCTGACGTGGAACCTGATTCTTGCCATCCTTGCGACCTTGAGCACGAGCTTCTTTGATGATGGCACTTGAAGCTGATGATGTTGATTTCTTTGACATTTTTTATTCCTATTCTGTAGTTGATTTTGGTTAGAAGCCTGAGAGATCAGACTGTTCGTTGACGTTTGTGATTCCGATTTGTGCGAAGTAGCAGGACCAATATGAATGCACTTGATCTAGCAACTTTGGTTCTACTTTTGAATTGCGAGCACCGACTAGTACGACATTTACATCGGCAAAGTTGGCGTTTTGAGCACTTGCATCTTTATTTGCTATTGAGCAGATTCCCTTGGAATCACTTCCGGCTAATCGACGAGGAAGAGAGAGTGAAACCTCATCGACTAGGTCGGAAGCGATTACCAACGAGAGATGAGCGGAAGGGAGCTCATCTTTTGCAGTCTCAAGGTTCTTAAGGCTGAGGAGAACGGCACCCTCAACGTCTGAACCCATTGCAATTGAAGGATGGGACACAAAATCCTTCATACGTGTGAGTGCTGCGTTTGATTGCTTTGCATCTTGGCAAATCATGTTGGAAGGTTCACGAAGTGCCGCAGGTAGTAGTTGTTGACGACCTAACATTTTTACTACCTGATTGACACACTCAGCGCTATTGGCTTCAAGCGCTGAGTTCTGCCAAATCTGTGTACGCGCATTCATAAGTCCATCCCAGAGTTGGCGAGCGCCTTCAATGTTGGGTGACTTATCCTTTACAAAGCTGTAAAGGTTTGCGCCAGTCTTTGCTGATACGAGAAGAATTCGAGGTGCTTGGGCTGAGTTCTGAGTAATGAACTGAATGCTCAGGCCCCGAGGAGCTACAGGTGTCTGGGCGAAAGGGTTACCCAGAGACTGTCCTGCGATGAAATCAGAGATTCCTGATCCCAACGCATCCAGCTGAGCCGCTGGATTAGTGGACCCCGACAAGTCCAGGACGTATGTAGCTACCTCGGGAGCTGGCATCTGAGGGAAAGGCTGACCCTCATAGGTTGACTTCAGTGAGCTAACAGGAGAGCAGGCTGTAAGTGACATGACCAGTGCCACTCCACTGAAACCAACGATCGCAGCTTTAAAAGCATTGTTTTTAACTGCTTTTACTGAATTCTTGCTAAACATTCTTGCCTCCATCTGAAGTGTCTATCACTTCTATAAGATTTATAGTATTTATAGATACAAGCAATGTCAACTCCTTTTTGGGAAATATTTTCTTGGGCGTGTCGTATTGAGCCTAAATCGAGCGTAAAAAGAGTCCTAGAGAGCCAGCTTGCGCGCCTAGCCAATTTTTATAGAAATTGATATAGTTCTTATAGATAGTCAACCGGAGGTAAAAATGTCCATGACGGGCAAGCAATTGAAGGAGCGCCTAGAGCGCGACCTGGGCTTTGAGGCTAACCGCGCTCGCCTGCTTGCAGAGTCGGCTACAGGGACAGAGATCTCTACCTACTGGGAACGCAAAGGTTTGGCTAAGCAAGATGAGAAAACATATGCGGCGCTCGCCAAGGCAGCTCTCGTATCTGGCCTTGCAGGTCGCCAAAAGCTCAATGACCTGATCGTAAAAGTGGCTTCTGAAAATCAGAAAAATATTGATCTAACTGAAGTCGTTATTGAAATTAGTGCACTGGCTCTGGAACATCAGAAGACGTTGAACTTGAGTCGAAATCGTGCAAGTTGTGTAAATGCTCATTTAAATGTCCTTGAGCCAGATAGATCTCTCCCCCAAATCTATTCTGCGTTTCTCTCCGAAAATGAATTGAAGAAGGCTGTAGCAAGCTCCAACAGTCTTCTTAAAAAAGATGTATCCAGCTCTGCTGATTTCATCAAGTGGATCAAGGATGTCCATGAATTGCTATCCACTGTTAGCAATGATGAATCAGATGACGATGTCGATGAAGACATTGTAGAAAGCTCTTCTAAAAAGGGAATCATCAGCCGCAAGGCAATAAGCACCTATTTGAAACAATGGGAGCTATTCGCAAAAGAAAAGCTTGGCCCATCTTTTTCAATAGAAGTCACCGAAGATGATGCGAGCCCTTTGACTGGTCGTCTCAACAGCTTAGAAAATGGAGCGTCTAGGACATGGACAACCATGCTTGGAGACATTACTCAGGCTCGTACTTCCACGGTTTTCCAGAAGCGTGCAAGTGCTGTGACTGAGCACGCAACAATGTCGGCATCACTTAAGAATATTGATAATTACGATCTCGAACTCAACGGTCGCAATCTCAAAATTCAGCTTAATTCTGGCGCCACCGAGGAATCTGTGAGCCAGTTTGTTAAAGCTATGAAGGCGCAGTACCTGGTCTACTCGGGTAAAGGTTTATTCAATGTATCGCTTCAAAATGGGAAGTCGATCATTACTGTCTCCCTACCAAATGCAACCAAGCCGGAACTTAAAAAGATTGAAGAAATGCTTTTACATTTAATATAAGTCTGAGAACTTAATCCCCGAATTAACTAGGAATACCATCTCGGTACCTTCATAATTCAACTTAAGGAGGTGCGCTATGGAGCCGAAAAAGGCTAATGACCCTGATGAATTAGGGGGATGGCGCATCAATGGCCGGCTGGGAGAGGGCGGCTTTGGCACAGTATTTCTCGCTGAGAAGGGCGCCCAGAAAGCCGCAATCAAGGTCATTCGCCAAGAATTTGTTGAAGAGGATGATGCTAGAAATCGCCTCGCTACTGAGGCGGAAGTTCTATCAAAGTTATCGGATCCAGCCATTGGAAAAATTCTCGATTCCGATCTAACTGGTGAATTTCCCTGGATTGCAACTGAGTTCATTAACGGCCCGACACTTGATGACAAGGTTAAGTACGAAGGGCCCCTCTCAGAAATCCATTGGTTTAATTTAGCGGCCAATCTTTTCCATGCAATTGTTTCGGCAAATGAGCTTGGGATCATTCATAAAGATATTAAGCCGAGCAATATTATTTTGGGCGAGACAGGAAATAAATTAATTGATTTTGGCATAGCCCATATCTCTGGACAAACTAGAACTGCGGCATTTGGCGATCGGGAAGGATCTACTCCGTTCAGTTCACCAGAACACTTCACAACAAAACCCAATCCAAAAATGGACGTGTTCAGTGCTGCCGCTACTTTAGGTTTTGCTGGAAAGTCCACGGGTATTTGGAGTGGCGAGAACGATCTTCAGTTAATGCGTAGCATCAATGAGGATGCGCCACACCTCGAAGGGCTTACTGAAAATCAAATTAAATTTTTGACTCCTCTCTTAGAAAAGAACCCTTCGGATCGGCCAAGCGCTTTAGAGGCTCACCAAAGTGCGCTTGGTTATATCGAATTCTTGCTGGGAAGATCTAAAAAACCAATTCCTTTAAAAGGTAGAAGTGGTTTTAAAAAACTACTAAGTAACAAGAAGGCACTTTCTGGTATTGCTTTGGCCCTGGTAGCGTCCGTAGCATTCGCGGCCACTCTTCAAAATCAAAATGTGACTACTGATTTGAAAGTTGCAAATCCCGTCGCAAGTCCCACATCTTCAAGTTCACCTGAACAAACAAATACTTCGTCTTCAACTGGGATATCAGGGGATAACCAGAAATCTTCGACTGAATGTCAAAGACTAACAAATGAGCTGAAAACTACAGAAGCTATCAAGGTATGTCTTGTGGCGGCCAGATCAGGTGATGCAGTAGCCATGAATGCTTTGGGTTACAACTACTACGTAACTTTAAAAAATGAATCGCTTGGAATCGAATGGTACAAGAAGGCTGCGAATGCGGGCTCAGCCGTAGCAATGTATAACCTTGGGACTCTTTACATACAGAAGAAGAACTCCGTTGAGGCTGAGAAATGGTTTATTAAGTGCGTAGATTCTGACTACGCGTTTTGTGCATTTAACTACGGCCTGCTGCTCGAAAAGGCAAACCGAATAAGTGAAGCGAAGACCGTATATCAAAAAGGTGTAAAACTTGGAGATAGCGGATCTGCCCAGAATTTGGGGCTGATTTACATTAATGAAAAGAATTGGGCGAAGGCAAAAGAAGTATTAACAATTGGTGCCAATCTTGAGAATCACCTATCAATGTATTCACTAGCCATGGTTTTGATCAATAATTATTCGGATCTTGATGGAGGATGCAAGTGGCTTCTTAAGGCCACACAAGCAAAGCCAGATTACGAATCTGCGTTAGTTGCGTACACCGAGACTTGTAAGAATCGAAATATCAATGTTGTACCGGATGTTAAAGTCTCAAATCTTTTACAGGTACCTTTCAGGTCAAATAGCACAGATCCAAAGGGTTCGTGGATACTCTGGTACAGCGTTGCTTCGGAAGAAGTGAAAGCTACAACGATGACTGGAATCCAGTACCGAATTAGTGGATCAAAAGACCCCTGGCAGTTTGTCTACGCTAAAACAAATTCCAATTCCTCTGGTTTGTGGGCTGTCGTCGCTGAAAGGCCGGGATTGCCTGGAGCTTGTCTCGACTTTAGAATGGTGCGAGAACAAGACGTACCAGGAAAGATCGTTGAAATTTGGAACTTCCCAACTAGTAAATGCACAATTCCAAATTAAATTAACATGCTGAAAATCTATAAACATTCCCGCTAATCAGGGCTACATGCCTATAGGTAAAAGTTCCAGGGTCGCTCCAATCACCTTGGCTAAGCTCAATTCTCACAGGAACAGAAAAGACCTGGCCCTTAAAAACTTGATTTACGATTAATTCTCCATGAGATCCATCGGAAATCACCCAATTGGGATCTGGTTTAATATTGTCTTGGGCAACAACGTACTTGATTTTGAAGGCTCCCGCTTTGTCTTGAAGAGCTGCAAAATCTTTACACGCCGTTAATTTTGGTTCGGACTCAAAATTAAATAGACCCGGATAAGTAGTGCGCTTCATGAATTCAACTGAAGTTGCACCATTTGCACCTGCGGCAGCAGAATTATCGTCAAAATACTGCATGATTCGCTTCTTAGCCTCAATCATGTTCACTTGCCCATCAATAAAGTCAGTTGGCCAACTTGGACTATCCGACTGATTTGATGATTTAACAGAATCCACCCATCGTAGTTTTCCTTGATATGTCTTGCAGGTGAGGGTCTTATATTGCATACCTTTTTTCTCGCAAAAGCTCCATGGCTGTGGTTTTGCAAGATACTTAGGCAATTCCAGATAACTTGTGAAAAACTTTTTCCCAGGAATCCCGGTCATAACATCAATCCAGCTTTTAACCGATATTGCATCAGCCTCTTCGTTTGCCAATGATTCTTCAATATTGAGAATTTCGGTTGGAGTAAAGCACGCTCTACTATCGAGCGCCCTCAGAAATATGCTTCGATCATTCTCGTACAGATCTAATAGGGTTCGAGATTGAGTCAAATTATCTTCTGTAGTTCCCGATTTCCGCGCAAACTCATAGTCTTTTGAATATTGGTTAAAGAGTTGAAATCCTATTTTGTCCAAAACTTTTACATCTAAAAGCATTGACTTGCAAAGTGATGTTTTAGTATTTAATGCGCTTGCTTGTTGTGCTCCAGCTATTACTAAGGAAGCGATTAGGCAAAAGGCTAAAATGCACTTGCTTAAGCTTTTCATACCTCCAATGGTATCGGCGGTTGTCAATCATATAAAGTCATTAATTTACGATTGACTAAGCTTTCTAGTCTTCGCATCAAGATTTCTAGCTTTAGCAAGCATTAGTGCTCGCTCCTCTGGCGTTGGTATTGGTTTCAAGACTGGGGAAGATTTCCCCGAGCTCTTTATTTTTGGTGGTGTCGGTGGTTTAACTAGTGGTTTCATTGCCTTGAACTGTTTTGAAAACATGACTACTGCCTTTCTTGTGGCGTTCTTAATTGTGTATAACACGGGGTGAATGATGCTCTTCTCGATTCTTAACAGGCTTCTATGCAAATCTGCCTAGTTCGGTAAGGTTTAGCTGGTTGTCTGCAAGGAATATTTGATCGCTGTAATCCACTTTTTCCGGATTTAATCCCTGAGAGAACTTCTCTCTTATCAGATAACAGTCTCACTAAATCGCGATAAAGCCATATCGATCTGCTCATTAGCAGTGAGGGAATGAGTTTTGTCCTAAGCCCCGTCTACGCTTATTTAACCAGTTTACAGTCCAATTACTCGGTTCAAATACCCCTAATGAAACCTAGTTCCTGGGCAAAACATGGGCAAATGAAGAGTGCTTTAGTAAGGTTTAGGGGTGAAGCGACGCCTTATATTTCTGAGCCTAATTCTGGGAATGTTTATGCCTGTGTGGATTTCCCCAAACTTCGCTAATGCTAATGATTCTCCCAATTGGATAGCCACAAAGCCAAACAGTTTTTCTCTGCAGACTTCCTCTGATTTAAACTCTAGAGGCACCGTAGCCATACGCGGTGTAGTACCACCTAAAACAGCTGAATACGATGAAGCAATTCGTAAACAGCAACTAGATGGTGGTAGAGGAAGAGGATTCTGCACTTGGACACAGAAGGATGCCGCTTTCCCGGGCTACGCCGACAAAGGCGGAGTTGGAATCCTTATCTTGGGCCCCGAGCTTCCGCCAGCTGCGATTAATCCTGATTCTTTTTCAATGAAAGGCATTAGATACACAGGCTTTCTGTCTCAGGGCCCAACAGAATATACAAATATGTGGACTGACTATTATCGTTCGAATAACAGTGCAATCAACTTACATGGGACAGATTTACTCTTTGCCTCGCGGTATTTTAAGAATATGAGCGATGTTGATTTTGGTTTTAAGGAATTTACAGCCTCTTTCTCAACAGACAACTGGCCAGGCGGAAGTTATCAGATTGTTGGTGTCTTCAATGACGGTTGCTCAGATGTATTCACCAGCCTTCCAGTAACCTTAAATTTGCCCTCAATACCAACCCCAGCTTGGAAATGTGATACTTCTAAGGCAATTAAATCTAATGAGTTGTTAACGATAATTTGTTCTTCTGATATTGCAGTCAATCTCCTACCATTTCAACTGGAACTATTCCAATCTGGTGCATGGGTTGATATTTCTCATGGCACAGCGAATGGTAAAACTTTAACTTTGCCAAACCTTAAATTACCGACAGGAAGTAATTCGCTGAGACTTCATACAGATGAATTAACAAATCAGTTTCATGAATCGCTAAGCTCTGAAATTAATGTTCAAGTAACGCCTGGGCCTTACTCAGTAAAATGCTCACTGCCTAACGCTGTAAGAGTTGGCCAATTCTTTGAAGTGTCATGCTTAGCGACCAGTGATATTGATGGTGCATTTGCCCACCTGCAATCACTTTCTAATGGAAAGTGGACAAATATCAATGATACTGATTGGTCTGCTACGAGTTTAACTTTTTCTAATCTTTCTTATTCAAAGACTGGGACAGGAACCATGCGAGTAGTAACAGACTCCCAGTCTGGTAAGTACTTGGGCTACACAACTTCCAATTTCAAGATTGAAGTGTCGGCGCAGAAGAACTCTTCCTCGTCGGGAGGTTCTTCCTCTGCTGGCACCAAAGCTCCGAGTGGAAATGTGGACATGACAAGTAACGCCTACAAAACCATGGTGAGTGTAGGTAGGAACTTTGCAAGAGTGAGCACCGCCTCGGACTCAGCGCAATCGCAGTGCTCTTCAGCTGCAAGGTCTGGCATGATCAAGGCCAATGGAATCCCACGGTATCTTGGCCTTCAAGCGAGGATGATTCAGTCCTATCTACAGACTGCATCCGGGTTCCAAGGATGTCTTGATGGCTTTGGCCACTAGTAACCTAGAATGAATTAAACGCCCTACCCCCTTGTGAGTTAAATATGAGTTATAGGATTCAAGCACGATAGTCCTACCACCGAAGTTTCCATGCTGCTGCGCGTAAAAAGGCTGAATTGAGGGACGCTATAGACGGAGTCAGTAGTGGCTCATAGGCTTAGCGCACATCCTGAAGCAATACTTCGGACTACGGATCAGAAGGTTAGGGGTTCGAATCCCTTCAAGCGCACCTTGTTTGCCTATCTTTTTGTCATTTCGCTGCCGGTCATTGTTGCTTTGGCAGTGAAGTTTGGAACTTCTGGAAACAGCAGTGGCCCAACTCGTTTTGGTTCGGGAACAGCAGATCTAATTGGGCTTGCCACCAAAGGGGCAGCAAATTTCACAACCAAGTCGCACTGCAACGCATCTTAATTATTGGCATCTACCTGGCACTTGTTCTGTTTTCAGTTGCTGGGCTAGCCTTCTATCTAAGCGTCTCTACCGATGTTCCACTGGGCGCAGTTGGTGGCGCTATTGGAATAATTATTCTCTCTAACATTTTGGATGCTATTTCTGGCCTTGGATCAATTCGAAATTGGCTGCCTACGCACTACTCCTTCTCTTGGTTTGATGCGTTATCGAGCTCGATAGATTGGAGCCAGATGATCCGGGGTGCGGCCTATAGCGTGATTCTGAGCGCCCTCTTTGTTTCACTTGCAATCATCAAATTTAACAAGAAAGATATAACTTCTTAAGGCCGTCAAAGAGGAGTAAGCATGAGCAAGGTTTATTTATTTGTTGAGATCGAAGTTAGAGATGGAAAGTTAGACGGTTTTATAGAAGTTCTGAGCAAGCACGCGGCACATATTCGCACCGAAGATGGTTGCGAAACTCTTGAGTTATTTGTTGACACCAAAGTCGCAAACCGCGTATGTGTCTGGGAGATCTGGCGCGATCGTGCATCTTGGGATGTTCACATGGTGAATGATGCAAGCAAGGCTTGGCAAAAAACTGCAGCAGAATTTGTTAACAGCGAGAAAATCACTGTTATGGATGCAATCTAAGTAGCTACCAAGGAAAATCAAGTATAAATATTTGCCCATCTATTTCTTTGACATCATAACTCTGGAGCGGTGAATTTGCAGGACCGCTAATTGCCTTTCCGCTTAAGTTATCAAACGTTGACATGTGGCATTTACAAATTAGTTTTTTATGATCGAGCTCGACACCGCAACCCTCGTGGGTACAGATGTTGTCAAAAGCAACTAGCCCGCCGTTGGTTCTAGTAACTATGTAGGGCTTTCCTCGGCCAAATGCATCCTTGTTGATAAAAACCTTTGTTTCGCCTTCTGCGACTTCAGAAGAGTTAGCGACCCGCTGTTCAATAATTTTTGCTGGACCAGAACTTGCCTTAGCCGTCATTGACTGATTTGGAGTCGGAGTTGCTGAGGGGCTTACAGAAGTATCTGGGGCTGGTTTACTGAGTAACGGAACCCCCTTTCCCCAAACTAATTTTTTGCCAGATTTAATCGCGGTAAATTTTTTATTGCGCCAAATAACAACTTGACCAGCCCTAGTCGGCTTTAACGTGGGAAACTCGGAGGCCGAAGCTAACGGATCAAAGCCACTAAAAAAGGTCAAGAAGATGGCACTAAGAAATCCCCGCCTGTGAAGGTTAGTCATTGCCAAATTTTAACCAGAATATGTGTTTTACCAATCAGCCAATGTGGAGCGCAAGCCTAGCTAGCCCGATTTAACACCGTCTGTTAACTAAAAATTTGGAGTCAATTTCATTAAATATGACCCAGAATTCTAAGTGGAGCGTAAAAGTCAGCACTGAAGTAATCCCAACCATAGGAGGAAATTTTGAAAGTAAAAAATGCAATTGCAGGAGTTGTGGCTGTAGCTGCCGCTGCTTCACTTACGGCAGCAGCATGGCCGATAAATAAACCAATTTATGTTTTATCTGCGAACAATGCCGTAGCAATCACCCCGATTGCCACAACCGGCGACATACTTACTGGAACCGAAATACGCGGAATCCCAGATGGCATGGGTGCATTTGCGTCCAATAATGGGCATGGTGGAATTACCGTGCTTTCAAACCACGAAGTTGCAATCAATGACAAGATCGCAATGAAGAGTGCTACAACGGATCGACCTTGGGGTGTATCTATTACAAAGTTCAATTACAGCCCATCAATTAAGCGAATGGATGCTGCAACGAGCTTTATCACTGGATGGAATTTCTGGAACTATAAGACTGGTGCTTACACTTCAACACCTATAGGCGGCGAACCAGCAAACGCACAAGCAGGTTCATTTGGCTGGGGAATCAGTCGTTTTTGTTCTGGCACTTATACGCCTGAAGGAACCTTTATCTATAACGGCGTTGGTTTCGATGGCGCTCTATACACGACAGGTGAAGAGGTTGGCGACAGTTCACGTGGATTCGCTTTTGATATGACAGGAACCGGATATCAACTTCCACGCGTGGGAATGCTTTCAATTGAAAACATCGTGCCAAACCTTAAAAAGGGTTCAAACACCGTTGCCATGATCGACGAAGATGGTTCAGCAACTGATTCTCAACTACATATGTACGTTGGAAAGAAGCAAAATGCGGGAACCAGCGTTGATAAGGCCGGACTAACGAACGGTGATCTATACGTTCTAAATGTCCCAACAGTTGCGACAGACAACCTATTTCGCACCACTATCGCTAAATCAACTCCAGTTGAAGCAACTTTCAACAAGATTGAATGGAACACCGATGTAACTTCATTTGCAAAGGGTGCCCGTGAAAACGGCATGACATTTGCTCGAATTGAAGATGGCAACTGGGATCCAAACAATCCTGACGTTTACTACTTCATCACAACTGAATCAAATAAGGATCCAGTTGCAACCAAGGAAAATCCAGCAGAGCCAGGCGTCTCACGTGATGGTGGCGGATTGTGGCGCTTGACATTTAAAGATGCTCAGAATCCACTCCTAGGTGCAAAGCTTGAACTCCTATTAAACGGTGGCGAAGCTCCTTACCTATCCAAGCCGGATAACCTTACTGTGACAAAAAATGGAATCATTATGTTGCAAGAAGATCCAGGCAACAATGCTCACGTTTCAAGAATTCTTGCTTACCGAATCAGCGACGGAAAGATTGCAACTGTTGCAGAATTTGATAAGCAGTACTTCACAGCTACCGGTTCTTCATACATGACAATTGATGAAGAAACTAGTGGAATCATTGATGTAACGGATCTGATGGCAACAAATGGTGACAAGAACACATACTTTATGTTCAACGCTCAGGTTCACACCTATAGCGGTGTCACTGTCAAAGACCCAGGTGTAAAGGGCGCACTTGCTCCTGCCCGCCCTGACTTGGCGTACCGAGGTTCATCTGCATCAAATCTAAATAACGTTGCCGTTGAAGGTGGTCAGTACTACACAATGGCAGTCTCTGACTGGAATAAGGTGTTCTCTAACTAAATTCCGTTAATAAAATCGCGAGCGAATAACCACTTCGCTCGCGATTTTTATTTTAATTAGATTGCTCTGCCAGCATCTTTTGCAAGAGGTGGACGACAGACAACGCCAGTTGCGCCATCAAGTTTCCAACCGCCAGCAGAATGCGGAATCAATACCGCATCGCCTTTTTCAATCTCCATGGCCGTGGCGTTATCAAATGAGATTCGGCCATTACCATCTAGCGTTAAGAAGATTGAGAAACCTGCAGGAATTGCACTTGACTTGCCGGTTAGATAATCAGCGCGGAAGTATGGATTAGCAACATCAGTAAAGACCGATGCATCGGTGTTTGTGAATAACCGATCAGCAAAAACTAGCTTGTTTGCCTCATCTTTTTCGATTGGGGTGTAGCGAAGAGCATCAAGAACTGTGTCGAAACCAAGACCAAGGTGGCCATCTTTAACGCCATCTACTGCGAAGTCATTCCATTCAAGGAGTGCGGATAAGTCAGTAGGTTCTTGAAGTTCTAGAACAAAGATCCCAGCACCAATTGCATGTGGGACGCCGGCTGGAACAAAGACAGTATCGCCAGGCCTAACTTTAAATTTCTGAAGTGAAGCCAGTAGCCCAACCGAATCTCGCGCATCAACCATCGTGCGAACTTCGGGTTTTGTTAACTCCTTTGAAAATCCAAGACCAACTTCTGCGCCTTCTGGTGATTCCAAAATAATCCACGCTTCAGTTTTGCCGTGATCAAGAGCGAGGTGTTGCTTAGAAAACTTACGATTTGGGTGGTAGTGAACCGGTAGGCGTTGATCTGGATCAAGTAGCTTCATCAATAGTTCGGTGCTCGCACCAAAAGTATTAACGTGTTCTGCACCAAGCCATTCTTCGGGATTAGCAAGGACAGCATCGCGTAGATACGTTCCATCAGAAAGAACCGAAAGTCCCATGGTTGCTTCACCGAATCGGGTTGTCATTGAACCAATCCACTCCTCGGGGCGCATTGGGCCACCAGGACCATGACGCAGGGCACCAATTCGGTAGCCGCCTTTGTAGAAGTGATCAAATTGATTAGACGCGAGTTTCTGTGGATTTGCCATGAATATAACTTATCGCCTTATTTTGGTCAGTGCTAGTCAACACCAGCAATTAGAATTCCCACACTTAATAAATTAAAGACTCGAAAGGTCGTTTATGAAAAAAGTATTAACCGCAATTGTTTTAGCAAGTGCTCTTGTAACAAGTTCAACAGTTGCACATGCGGCAACCGGAAAGCCAGCCGTTGCCAAGAAGGCAAAGGCGGCAAAGAAGGCATCGATTAAGCAAGGCGCTGGCGCAGAAGGAACTGCAACACACGAAATGTCAGAAACATCTGGAACACAGAGCGCAGAAGGAACTGGCGCTGTAAAGAAGCATGCCAAGAAGGCTGGTATGAAGAAGGCAGCTAAGGCAACCACTAAGTAATTAACCTCTATCCTTCAACCTATGTTGCAAAACAAGGTTGAGCTAAACGGGATAAACGTAATCGCCGAGAACGAGCGTGGCGGCAGTGTCCGAAGCCTTTTCTGGCCTTGGATGGCCGGCAATGTCTCGCTCTTGGCGCTTTCATACGGCTCATTTTTTCTTGGTTTCGGTATTTCGTTCTGGCAAGCAACCTTCGCCGCAATAATCGGAACTATCGCATCATTCTTATTAGTTGGAGTCAGTTCACTCGCTGGAAAACGC
>Ga0304729_1001047_pt1 | contig 18734 bp, 18 predicted proteins | sample C_131016_MF_Meta_FD_190475 | JGI IMG/M metagenome (GOLD analysis project Ga0304729, IMG submission 190475) | Freshwater microbial communities from Lake Croche, Canada to study carbon cycling - C_131016_MF_MetaG (v2) (version 2) | ecosystem: Environmental > Aquatic > Freshwater > Lake | place... | reverse complement strand
AACACTTTCGTGAACTTACGCAAGGACATGTTGTTGTAATGGGACGACGTACTTGGGACGATACTAAGATGCCAAAACCATTAGAAGGTCGCACAGTATATGTGGTCACTAATACTCCGGTGTACCAGACTGCAACTATTCGAGGCAACATTGCCGACGAAGTATTGAAACTGGAAAGTCGGCATCCAGATCAAACTATTTGGGTAGTTGGTGGTGCCGACGTAATCGAACAATGTGATGGTATATTTGATAGATTATACTTGACACACATCAAAGGATCATATAAAATAGACACACGAGTTAACTTAAAAGGACTATTGTCTGCTTGTCGTTTTAGGCGTGCCAGTGCTGCACCCGAAGACAACTGTACATTCGTAGAGTACGAGCCTTTATTTAAACGTACTAAAATAAGTACTTAATATGAAAGTCAAAAAAATTATCATAGTCGGTGGCGGTACTGCCGGATGGCTCAGTGCTGGATTTTTGTCTAGTCAATTGCCCGGCATTGATATTACAGTTATTGCCAGTGACCAACAACCTATTATAGGCGTTGGTGAATCCACTGTGCCACAATTCCGCAGCCACATGGAACGAATGGGACTCACTGAAGATGTTTGGATGCAGCACAGCGGGAGTACTTTTAAGTATGGGGTACAGTTTAATAATTGGCGTACTGGATCGGATACTCGTTGGCACGGGTTTGGCGACTTTGTTACTGAAAAAGGTATTAGCCACAGCATGGACGAATATGGAAAACAAGTTTCCATGTCCAAAGATGACAATGTGCTTGTAGCAGATTATTGGATGGAACTGCTTAACCAAGGCATTATCAAGGAAGATGAATACTACAAATATGCCAGTGATACATATTGGCTAATAAACAATAATCGTGCTCACAGAACATTAGACGGACATCAATATACAAGTCGTGTTCCTGGATATGCGTATCATATGAACGCCTGGAAGGTCGGAGATACCATTAAGAATCTTGTGGCATTAAAGAATGGTGTTAAACTCTTAGAGAAACATATTACAGAAGTCAAATTCAATGACAACGAAGAAGTCGTTGGCTTGGTAGACAGCAACGGTGATACACATACAGCAGACTTGTATATTGATTGCACCGGCTTTAGACGTTTACTAATCGGACCTACTACCAAGTGGATTTCTTTTAAAGATCGTCTGCCTTGCGATCGTGCCATTGGCGGGCGTGTTTATTATGAGGATGATCAAGAACAGTTCTGCTATCCCTATACCAAGGCCACAGCACTGAGCAGTGGTTGGAGTTGGAACATTGGCCTACGTGACGACATTGGATCGGGCTATGTATACGACTCAAGGTTTATATCCGATGACCAGGCCGAACAAGAGTTCCGGGATCATTGGGCACAACAAGGTAAAGAAGTAGATGTTCGAGTCAGATTAAAACTTGATAATGGCATATTAGATCGATCAACCCACCGAAATGTAATTGCTTGTGGATTGGCTGCAAATTTCTTAGAACCACTAGAGGCAACTTCGATTAGTTTTACTACATTAATTAATGAACTTGTTGTTGCGGTGTTAAAAAAACACGATAACCATTGGGACTACAAACACGGCGAAGTTATTAGTAGACTCATGCACAGGGAAATCAAATACACGAGAGATTTCTTATATGCCCATTATTCATTGACACAACGAACAGATACAGAATTCTGGAAAGAAGCAGCAAAGAATCGAGATGATGCTATCCGCATGTGTCACGGATGGTTTGGATTACACCACAGTGACATTTATCGTAGAGAAAAAGACTTTGGACACACAAGATACAACAAGTACGATTGGGCACAGATGATTACAACCATGCGTATTTTTAAAGATTGTCCTACTCGAAAGATTAACCCTGCGCTGCTAAATCGTGCTAAAATGTTTTATGAACATCGAGACCAAATGGCTCAAGATGTACTAAACTTAGTCCCAACACATTGGGAGTTAATTAAACATATCAATAATTTATGAAACCATATTTAGATGCATTAGAACAAGTACTACATCAAGGTACCGTACACGAAGATCGTACTGGCACAGGCACTATAAGTCTGTTTGGTATGCAACAACGATATGATTTACGCAACAGCTTCCCGGCAGTCACAACAAAGAAGTTGGCATGGCGAGCCGTTGTTAGCGAGTTGCTGTGGTTCATTGAAGGCTCAGGGGATGAACGACGTCTGCGAGAGATATTACATGGTAGCAGAGACTCGGATAAGAGCACCATCTGGACTGACAATGCCACAGCACCTTATTGGCAGGATCGAGCCGAATTTGACGGCGACTTGGGTCGTGTATACGGAGTACAGTGGCGCAATTGGCGCACTGGTCGTCAGCGTTGGGTTACGAGTAGTGAGAGCGAACCCGAAGCGGTTGATCAACTTGCTACACTCATCAATGATATTAAAAACAATCCCTACAGTCGCAGACACATACTAAGTGCCTGGAATGTAGCCGAGCTGGACCGCATGGCCTTGCCACCATGTCATGTACTAGCACAGTTTAGCGTACGACATGTGTCTGGTGGCCGAGACGAACTCAGCTGTCAGATGTATCAAAGAAGTTGTGATATGTTTTTGGGTGTACCGTTCAACGTGGCAAGTTACAGCTTGCTAACTCATATGATCGCGCAAGTGTGCGATTTAGCCGTTGGAGAGTTCGTTCACGTTCTCGGTGATGCACACATCTACCTCAATCACATACAGCAGGTAAATGAACAACTGAAACGTGAACCCTTACCTGCGTCACAACTTTGGCTTAACCCTAATATAACAGACATTAACCAGTTTAGTATGCAAGATATTAGACTTGACAACTATCAATCACACGACGCAATTCGAGCAGAAATGGCAGTATGAGATATATTATAACCGGAGGTGCTGGCTTCATTGGACACAATGTGGTGCGTCGATTAGAAGAACGTGGGCACGAGTGCTTTATTATAGATAGCAATACCAACTATGGATTTGTACACAAAGCCGAACTTGAGTATCTTACACAAGCACGGAAACAACGTATGCGATCTAACATACACTATTTGGACCTACGTGATCATAAACAAATAGAAGACTTCATGCGTACCTTTGCACACGGTACTGTTGCCGTGATCCACTTGGCCAGTTTTCCAAGACAAAAAGTGTTTAGTAACAATCCCATATGGGGAGCAGAAGTAATGGGCACTGGATTGATTAACCTGCTGGAGTTGTGTAAGAATTATAAAATACCAAAGTTTGTCTATGTGAGTAGCAGTATGGTATACGGTGATTTTCGAGATGGTGTTAGAGAAACAGATGACTGTCGTCCCGTTGGGCAATACGGCATCATGAAATACATGGGAGAAAAACTTGTTGAAGACTATCATAATCGTGGCGCTTTTAATTATACTATTGTGCGCCCCAGTGCTGTATATGGTGAATACGACGTGGAAGACCGAGTCGTGTCGAAATTCCTCCTTGCCGCGATGCGTGGAGGGACTTTAACTGTACACGGTGCACACGAGTCATTGGATTTTACACACGTAGATGACGCCGCTGATGGCATTGTATTGGCCGCAACCAAAGATGCTGCTAACGGTAACGTCTATAACATTACACGCAATGCCAGTAAGAGCATGACATTACTAGATGCAGCTGCATTGTGTATTAAGATTGCAGGCAAAGGTAAGATTGATATACAGGATCGTGACATGGCATTTCCCAGCCGCGGTAGACTCAATACTGATCGCGCACGATCGGATTTAGGGTTTAATCCCATCGTCAATGTCAAAGAAGGATTTAAACGCTACCACCAGTGGTTTCTAGAGAGCAAGTATTGGCAAACAAAACTATAAGTCTTTATGGTGTTGATCGTCAATACCAAAAGTTAAAAAAAGAAATACTTGATGTAACTGATCAAGTGCTGAGTTCAGGGCAACTTTTGGACAATGTGCGTACCAGCATATTTGAACGACAAGTAGCGCACATGTGCGGCAGGGACTATGCCGTCACTGTAAATAGTGCAACTCAAGGCTTGGTTTTCGCCGCAATATGTGGCCAAAAGCCTGTTAAATCTAGAGTTTTATTGCCTGCGGTCAGCTTCATTGCTACACTTAACTCTGTGCTACTGGACGATCGTTACGACATCAGTATGTGCGATGTTGATTGCAATGGCATAATGGATTTGGGTTTGTTAGAAGAAAGTCTAACACGGCGAGAGTTCAGTGCTATCGTGTATGCTAATTTATTTGGCAATACTGTAGACTGGGAACGTTTCCAAATAATGAGTGGCTTCTTTGGACAAGACAACATGTACATCGTCGAGGATGCCGCACAAAGTTTTGGTGCCAGCAGCCGTGGTGTACCCAGTGGCAAAATGGGAACTGTTAGTGTGCTGAGTTTTGATCCCACAAAGAATCTAAACAACTATGGATCCGGAGGCATGGTGTTAACCGATGATCAAGCCATACGTGATCATTTGCTAGACTTAAAGAACAATGGCAAGGAATTTGGGCACCAAAGTGCGGGCACTAATAGTAAAATGAGTGAAGTAGACTGTGCTCAAATGACTGTAAAATTAAAGTACTTTGATTCATGGCAAGCACGACGTACAGAAATTGCCAACTACTATACAGAACAGTTATCGGAATATGTAGATGTTCCTGGAGTTACGGCGGGCACAGTACCGTCTTGGAGTAAGTATGTAATACGTACTACACGTAGAAATACTCTGCGTCAACATCTTACCTATAACGATATTGACACTAAAATAACTTATAACAAACCGTTGTATCAAGAACTTGTTTCAAGACATTTACACCAGCCGCAGTACATGGACGCATGGGAAAGTGAACGGTTCACACGCGAGTGTTTGAGCCTGCCAATTTATCCCGAACTACGTGACAGCGAAGTTGAACGCATTGTTAAATCGGTTAAGGATTACTTCCGTTAATGGCCTGTAGTAAGGCCCTAGCAACTACACGATCTTTTTCTTTCTCATCTTCAGGTAATTGAGCATACCCAATGTTCATTAACTTTTCACGTTGAGCCAGTTTAGCATCTAGTTTACCTGCGGCACGTAGTTTTTCTGTGTCCTCAAACTGATCAGGATTTTGTACAAATGCTTGTGCAGTTATATTCCAACCCTTGTGTATAGCATCGCTGATTGCTTCAATGTCTGTTACACCACCGTTGATCATTTTTGCAGCAAACTCAGCACTCTTTAAATTTGCTTGCCAACCAAATGTATTCCCTGGAGTACTGCGTCCGTAATGATATTCGGCATCTAATGCAGCATCACTAATAGTTGCCAGCTGATTTAGCGCCATAGTTTCTTTTAGTATTTCATTTACTTTCATATCGTTTCCTTAACCATGCCCATTCAAATGATAATTTAAGTTGTTCGTAGTCACCATTGACTTCGTTATAGTATTTAACTGCATCACTGGCACCTTGTAGGCTATATCCAGCATACGGCCCTTCGCCCACAGTACACCACACATTTAATCTATGCTCGGTTTCCAGCGTAGGTTGTACTGTCATAAAGTGTTTTAGTTTTACAACCTCTCTAAATGCGGTGCGCCAGGTCATCCAGGGGTCTTGATTGAAGTGCGCTGTGCCACTTAGTAAGGGTACTGACTCGTGTGGCTGACTCAGGGTAAAGTCAATGCCTGGTGAGTTATTCTCTAGTACCAGGCGCTTGTTATAAGCAATCATACCTTGGTGTCCGTACTCTAGTCCATTTACAGGATTACGGGCATTAAAGATATAGTGTTTGGGTTCTTGCCAATAGTCGGGTTGCCAAAGCCAATTGAAATCTAACTCAACTTCCAATTTGGCAAATACTGCAAAGAACCAAGGTGTTGTACTACGTCTTGCTGCCTCTTGGTATGCGGCTGTACGTCCATTGACTCCTTGCACCCAATGCACCGTGTCGTAGTTACTACCATAGACCAAATGCTCGTACCACCGGGCTTCGTCGGGCTCGCCGTTGCTGATATAAACAATATCTAGTCCTGTGGTATTCTTAGCACCGTAATATTCAGCCTTCTTTAAATACTCTTTCTTTTCCAAGTAAGGGTAATCGTATAACTGTGTTGTAATATATTCTTTAGCGTCCCTGGGAACTATTGTAGTGCCACCACTGCGAGTTATACGCATGGCCACACGATCCTTCTGACTCCATATACAAGTACTGATGTTTAGATGCATGTCCCGTTGATTAGTAAAAGTCACGTAGGGAGTTTTAAAGTCGTATTGTTTAATCTCACTGATTAAATCATCGCCTTCGTAGACATGTTTAGGAATAGGATACCTAACAACTGAACTTTCAACATAGTTAATAACATTAAACCAATCCAACAGTTCAAGTTCAACCATTTGTTGTGTAAAACTAGGCACGTGTATAAGAAAGGTGTCGCCACGCTTTTCACTACTACTACTGAAGCAGTGAATCATATCACGTTGCTCTTCTGGCGGATGCCAAGTGAAGTCAAAAAAGTCGTAGTCGCATATACTGCTCGTAATCCATACAAACTCTGTAGTGGCCATGTTCATGATGCGTCGGAACACGTTGAGGTGATTGTCTACATAACGAGTGCGTCGAATATCGGGATAGTATCCTTGTAGTACTCGGAACTGCCGATCGCTTTCTGGATTTAAGAAATCCATATAAAAGATCTGTGTGGCATTGGCACGTATCCGCTGTGCGTTTACATATTTGATACCAGCTGTGCCTGGATAAACAGGGCCGCCGTCGCGCTGGTGTTGTGTTGGAAAATGATATTCATAATCGGGCTCTAGGGGACTGGGATGCCAACTGTAGTCAAACTCACTGTCGTCTATCCCCTGTGGTATATGCCATCGAGTCATATCGGGTACTGCTACAGCACGTTGTCTATACTCTAGTTTGACTCCTGCACTACCTAGATAAACAGGGCCGCCGGCACTTTGCCATTGTGTGGCAAAATGATATTCATAAGGTTGTTCTAATGGATCTGGATGCCAACTGTAATCAAATGCTGTATCGTCGATATTTGCGGGTGTGTACCACAATGCTTTATCGGATAGACGTGTTACTGTTTGTTCAGTTCTGAAGTTCCATTCTCTATTAGCAACTGTAGATTTATTTGCTAGGTACACGCCGCCGTCACGTTGCCATTGGCTTGGGTATGTGTAAATGTAATTGGCTTCCCACGGTGCAGGTGTAACGTCAAAATCAAAGCCGGTGTAATCATTGCCACCATAAATAAACCAGTAGTGTGATGTTTTACTTTGACGTGCAGCATCATCCAAATCTCGAGCTGGTCGTTCAAACGGAAACAGATTGGGCTTGTCGCCCCAATAAAACACATCAAACATGTATAACCTTAATAGTCATTACGAGAATATCTTTCATGCCCTTAAAAGTATTGTAACACATCGCAGGGTACTTTACCTAGCCCCAAATGGTGCAACGCAACCAGAAAATATAGAAACCATAGCAGATAATTTAGCATTGTTCAACGTCAAATATCATATTGCAACTGGGATCGGGTCAGATGCTAGTACAGTTACTGATGGACCATTATTAATATTTTATGATCAAGAACCTATCTTAGGAGAATTCAATTATCGATTATTTGATTACATTAGAGACAATCGTATAGGACCACATGTACTTGTCACAACAGAAAAGAACAGTGATACAGTAGATGCTATTAGTGGACGATACAATTGGCCCACAGTATATTATTTCCATCATGTATTTGCTGCGCACGATTGGTATAGGGGTTATAACTTTGACGCTAGACTAATTGCTCCCAAAAAACGACAACTAAAAAAGAAATATATTTCATTTAATAGATTAACCAGTAATGGGCGAGCATATCGTAGTTTGTTTGTCAGCGAGTTAATACAGCGAGCGATATTAGATCAGGGGCATGTAAGTTACAACGACACTTGCCCCAATAATGACCAAAACTATGTATTCAACTTATTAGATGCTAGAGACGCTGGGCTAATTACACCCGAAGTAGCAAACGAAGCCATTGCAAATATTGCTACAGCCACTTTACCTTTACGCATAGACTATAAAAACGAAACCGCAATTCCTAACCATAGTATGGTACTAAGTGCCATTCCCGAGTGCATGGAAAGTTTTGTTTATGTTGTTACAGAGACTTGTTACTGGGAACGTAAATGTCATTTAACTGAAAAAATATTTAAACCCATTGTAAGTCGTATGCCTTTTATCCTAGTAGGGTGTGCTTATAACTTGGCTTACTTACGCAGTTATGGGTTTAAAACATTTGATCGTTGGATTGACGAAACATACGATACTATAGAAGATCCGATAAAGCGTATGCATGCCATCGGATTAGTATTGTTAGATATCAGTAATCGTAGTTTAGATGACCTACAAGCAATACTATGCGAAATGCAAGAGGTGTTAGAACACAATTACAATTTGTTTTATAGTCAAAAGTTTGTAGACCACTGCTGGAATGAGCTGTTTGACAACATCAAGTCTGTTGTCACTCAAGCCCCATAGATTTTCTTATCTTGGTCGCTGAGATATTGGTAACCGATTCATCAAAGGACTCTTGTTCAATTCTATAACCGACATCGCGACCGTAAGTAATATTAACAATATTAGGAACCACTTGTATTTCATATTGTCCTTGGTATAGTGTATCTAAGTCTCTGCGTATAAACGATTTAACTTGTTCTATCGCAAAAGGGTTTGTGCCCTGCCATCCTTGACAGTCGCGTATCTGTATAACAACCTGTCCAGTCTTGGCAACGGCACGATCAAACAATGCACGATGGCCAGCATGCCATGGTTGCCAACGTCCCAACATCTGTACTGTTTCCCGTTGCCAATCAAATACAGGTCTACGTCGATTTTCAATGATGTGTTCGCCTACAAATTCTACCCACTTTTCTGCCGCTTGTTCCGTAATACGGAAATCATACACATCTGGTGGTACAAATATTTTGTTGGTGTCTTCAAAGCGGCCTCGTTCAATAGTGTCGATCCATATAGTCCAGTCGGCTTTGAAATTGTTACGCATTTCTACCAATGGTGCAACAAAGTCCACAATACAATAGTCGGTGTTGGCTTCGTCTGCTAGGTCGCGCATACGCTGACTTTGTCTAATACGACCTTCTTGACTAAAGTCCCAATCGTTGTAGTGTCTACGCACTTCATCGGCATTAAGCCAGGCCACAGTGACTTGTGCATCGGCAATGGGACGTAGTGAATTTTCATTGACGGAATTCATATGCGCTTCAAGATACCGTTTCAATCTTTCCGCAAAATAAGTCTTACCTGCTCCGGGTAATCCCATAATTAAAATACGTTGTGCTTGTTTCATGAACATACTTTTACTCCATATAATTGTTCGAATCGATCTGCATCAGCACGATCGTTAACCATTGGTTCCCCACGGATGTTAAGACTTGTGTTCAACAACATGGGGCAACCTGTCATTACGAACCATTTTTCAAGAAGTTCGCGTATTCCCGATCTGTCCCGTGGCACAGTTTGTACACGACTAGTGCCGTCGACGTGAACGATAGCAGGAAATAGGTCAGGATGCCTACAATCACTGATGACTTGCATATACCTGCTGCTATTGAAACCCCTAGGCATATCAAAGTACTGATCAGCCAACTCCTCCAAAATAACAGGCGCAAAGGGTCTGAATTTTTGTCTGCGTTTAATTTCATTTACTTTCTCCTTGATCGTGCTGCCTCTAGGATCTGCAAGGAGGCTTCTGTTGCCCAATGCGCGGGGGCCGAACTCGGCTCTTCCACTTGCCACTCCGACAATTTTATCACTAAGAAGCCTATCCAGTATGTCATTAACAGGATAAGCACCTGGAATGCTATGGCCGAGAAAACTATCTCGCCAGTTAAGTCTAGATCCAAAAGCCAAAGCGGCAGCACCGAGGCTGCTACCAGCATCACCGGGATTAGGCATAATCCAAACTTCTTCAAAGTAGGCTCCTATATTACGGTTGGCGCTGCAGTTAAGTGCCACGCCACCCATATATACTAATTTATCACTCCATGCTAGTTTCTTGGCTCTGTATATAACATTTAAGATCAGTATCTCTGCTAGATTTTGTGCGCTGGCTGCTATGTCTTCGTTAGAAAATGCATCAAAGTATTCGTCATGTATACCAAGATGCATATTCTGTGTGAACTCAACTTCATATTCATGTCTTATTAATCGCTTTTGCATTGCCACAGACGGTGCTTTATTACCGTATGCTGCCATGCCCATTGTGATATATTCTTCTTCATTGGGCTTTAGTCCGCAGCGTTGTGTCATAGCACTATAAAATAACCCAATGCTATGTGGATACCGTTGTCCCCATAACTTTTTGTACGTAGCCCGACCATCTACATATTCTGCACCCCATATGCTGATGGTATCCCATTCACCAATGGCATCAATAACAACCACAGTGGCACGGTCAAATGGACTTGTTTGAAACCCTGCAGCCGCATGACTCAGGTGATGATTGTAACTGTGTACACGAACCGGTTCTATCCATCCGCCTAACTGTTGCCGTAGTATTTGGTCGACTGTTAACTTACCCCATTCAATGCCTTGCCCACTATACAACTGCCGTAGTTGTTTGTTCCAAGGACGTTCATAGTATGCGACTACTTCGGGTCCGTAGGGCAAGATGTCGTCAAGCAGACCTTGACAAAAATTCTCATCGTTTTTCTTTTTGCTATAGCGTTCACTATGGCCAGCAAACAGTATGTCGCCCGAAGGGCTTAAGACTGTTGCGGCTGCATCATGAAAGCCAGCCGAAATTCCCAATATGTTCATAGATTTTTTTTGCTACTATTTCGTGTCCTGCTTCTAAGAAGTGTCCATTGGGTCCTTGCGGTTTACCAAATGTCCATTCCATCATGCCACTTTGATTGAATCCTAAAAATGTATCTCGATCTACTTGATCAAAAAACTGTTGTTGCCCGTCAAAATGTTTTTTCTTATAGTATTCATTTTGCACAATATTTAACATCACATGCCGTATGCCACGCAGTTTTAAATAACTTTGTAACAGCACAACCTGCTGAACCCACTTACGATGTATTGCTTCACTGTTGTGATATCTACTCACATAGTCGACTAGTTCATTGCGCCAGTTGAATCCATCCCTCTCAAATATGGCCCCTTGATATCCGGGCCATACGTCATAATAACCAAATTCGTCGGCGTGTTCACTACGTCCTATGTTGCTCCAACCAATTACCACTAGGTCTGCTGAGTCCGTTGCCAGATAATCTAATGTGGTTCTTAATATCTTATCGTTACTGGCGCTGGGCAGTCCTAAATTAACAACTTCAAAATTTAACTTGGATGCTAATAGTTGTGGCCAGGCACTGTTTCTATCTGCTAATTCCTCACCGTAGGTAAAACTATCACCAACTGTTAACAATTTCATTTGTAAATAAACGGATCCCGTTTACGTAGTTCTCGTAGTTTTTTGCGGTAGCGTATTTCTAGTACACATCTATTGTACAGATTTCTCAGCCAATTCATAATCAGTCCTTTTTAAACTTTTTAAACATGTTGTTTCTTCGTACTACAACATTTTTATAATGTGACTTGTCCCATTTATCATAATAGTCTGTAGTTGACAGCGAGTCATGCCCGTCCAATACATCAGACAACTTGTTGATAATTACAATAAAGTACGGGAATGAACTAAACAAACCAGGATATTGGCTCTGCGTTGGTTTTGCCCAGCCATATTGTGCATAATAATCGTTTGGTACTAGTTGTTTATTTAACTGATGTATTTTCCATCGTACATAAAAATTCCAACGCAGGTACGATGGAAACACAAAAATTTGAACATTATATTTTTTATGGTCCAGGAACTGTTTGACCTCTTGATCTATAAATTCAATTTTTGATCCCGTGGTATAAGCAGTTACATTTACTAGGCCCTTTAGCCTAGCAGATTTGGCATATGGGCATGGCGGAAACTTATAGTTGTAAAATTTATGGTCAACTTCTATAAAATTGGTAATCCAATCCCAGAGGTCTTGTTCAATTTGGGTTTTCATATCAAAAGTAAATAAACGGATCGTCTTTTTTGTCTTTTCTTAATTTTTTACGATAACGTATTTCTAGTACAATTCTATTGTACAGGTTTCTTAACCAATTCATTGAATTTCTCCTGCATTAATGCTGTGGCGTCTCGGTGTGCGTCTTCGAGAGGGTGTGTGGTGCCTACTTTGTATTTATTCTCTATAGCCCACTGGTAAAAACCTCTTTCATGTTCAGTCTCATGCTTGCCTGCCCCTGGCGGAAAAGCATACCAATTGTCCCAGTTAATTTGTGTATACAATGCCCTTATACTATCATCGTGTTCATGTCTAAGGTAAACGTCATTCTCGTTAAGGTAAGTATCTGCTGGTACAAATATATAAGGTATTTTATTTAAAGCAAGATACTGTTGTAAAAATAGAATTTCCTTTAATGTACTATATGTTTCATAGTACTCGTTGTTACCAACATGTTTATAAAACATTTTCACAAAGTCAGTTATACCAACATTATCTATCACTACTTTATTTTTGACATGTGCATCAAATACAGCAGGATCGAAGTTTACAAACTCTTGTTTAAGAGTAGCAGGGTCATCTACAATATCCCATAGGTTCATGCTATACCACGGGGTATTACGTCTTTGAGTATTATAGTTAAATCTGAACTCGTACCTGTGACTAAATGTCCACATGACAACAACAAATAGGTCTTGATTCTTGTTTAACTCACACGCATTCATTACTTGTCTAACAATAGCGTTATTAGCATTTCCCGGCCAGGCTGTACAAAGATACTCTGCACCAATACTTTTTGCCAATAAAGCAGGAATGGTACTACTACTTGGCGTACCACCTTTCTGGTCAGCAAGTTCGCTGCCGTGTATAAAACTGTCACCCCCGGCTATTAACATCATGCCCATAATCCTTTTATCTGTCTTTGCATATAATCATCGTCATTCCAATTATAGTCGTATGTTGCAGTTGATTGACTAGTCTTAATACTGTACACATCTAACTTAGTGGATAATTTATTCCAAATTTCTTTGTAGTTATCTGTGCCAAAACTACGTATCAGATCAACTTGTCCCACTTGAGGGTGGCCAATAGTTAAACTTTTGTCCTCTGGATCAAAATTATTAACTGCTAACCATTCTCTAAAATCATGTAATTTTTTCTTTTGCCAACTATAGTCTGCAGGGTTACGTGCCCATTCAATATCAAAGTCGCCGGCGGCTTCTGTTTGTGCTCTTAGGGTTGTTGTGGTTAGCTCACTGACTCTGCTATCCCTACCTTCATCATTAAAAACTTCCCAGTGATGCTTTCCGATGGCTTTATTAACTCCTACATACACTCCCCCAAGATTACGATTAATAGTATCGACACCAAAGTGTTCGTAGTCTTCTTCTTCAAGTATGAATCTAGGACTGTGTAGCCAACACATCAATTGACTAGGACGTTGCCATTCCGGGGCTTCAACTTGCTTTTTATAACTCAACGCCCAAGATTCAAACTCATGACATAATAAATTTAATTGTCTAATATGCCATCTAGTAGTATTGTCTGCAACATTATACAAACTAGACATACTACCACTTACCCCTTGTAGATCTTCAAAGTATCGATGCAATGAATTAAATTTATTATGTATAATATTACGTCCTGGTGGGTAATCTCCAACGGGATCATCAGTTATACAATTTTCCATTGAAAAGTAATCATTGATAGTATAACCTATATTGGCATCGTTAATTGCCTGAATACTTTTGTTTATTTGATCTAAAAGATACCAGCCATTACGTTTGTTGTCGGCAAATCCAAAAAAGCAATAGTTCTTTTCTAAATGGTAGTTTTGTTCTATTAGATTGTTTAATGCTGTGAGCCATTTACGACTCAATGAATTATTATATACATCAACGTATATCGTAAGTGAGTCTGTATCTCCCCTTAGAACTATTTCAATTTGATCAAGTAATTTAACTGTCATTACAAAAGGCCCGGAGGCGGTATATCGTTCCTAGCATTAGGGTCGTACGGTTGTTGAAATACTAATATTCCATAAACCACTATAACTAAGATCATACCAATTAAATACATCATATTGACATCCACCATTTAAGTACCTCCGGACGTTCACTTAATATATCAGTCATAGTAACGGATTGGGTACGTATTTGTTCTAATTGTAACACACGACGTTTGCCTTGTGCAATGGCTTTGGTATAGGTGTCGGGAAATTGTTCAGCGAAAGTGGGTCTGGATTTCAGCTGGATAAGCATGTCCCTTAATACAGAGGACAACATATTGTCATTTAAATGTTCGTCTATCCAGGGTTCCAACAACTCTCTGGGTAGTGCCAGGGGCGACATGACAATATCTGGACTAAACCCAAACACCACTTTCGCTAACAACTCTACTCCCAGCTCTGTAGCAAGATCTTGCATTCTCCCAATTTCGAACATACCTGGCAACGTGAGTGTGAAATCGATTCGCATCTGTCGAGCATTAGTTCGAATCTCAACTCCTCTACGGAAGTTCTCAAGCCACTGATTGTAGTCAAGGCCTGTTCTAATATATTCGCCAATTTCTCCTGTTCCGTCGAGGCTTGCACAGATTTGCCAATCTCGGATCTTGGACAAAATATCACCGTACAAATCAATACCACGGTAAACAACGCGGGAAAGGTTAGTATTATATCGAGCATAAACATTCAGGCCGTCTCCTAGTTCTATTATACGCTTCATGTACTGCCAATGCTGTTCGTACATGAGAGGCTCACCGCCTACCCAATAAACTTCTTCAACGCGATGCTGCTCAACTGCATCTGCAAATTCTTGTTCTACTTGAGTGTTTTGAAATTTTTCTATTTCATATTTGACTTCGGGACGCATCCAATTGTTCTTTGGATTTGTCAAATCAACCATGTTGTGTTGACGTTGCTCTGACTCCCAGGCACTGCTTAACATGTCTCCGCACATACGACATTTGAAATTACAGAGATTGCTGAACCGATAGTCCCAACTTACAGGTCGCATTGTTGTACGACCTGTGTCATCTGTACTGGCTATTGCCTCATTGTACTTATGTCCAAAAAGTTGATTAAAATAACTACGGTAAACATTGGTGTTTAGTAACCGGTCGTCGCATACCGCACACTCAGGCAACGTCTCGCCGGACATCATGCGTTTTCGTACGGAGCGCATATGTTCTCCATTCCAATGTTCATCCAGTGTTATGGGTATGTATCGGCCTGTGCCGGCCGTGGTGTCGATATACTGTTGAAAGTTTTGTGCAGGCTCACGTGACGCACAACACATGCGTCGTTCAGTTTGCGGACTCAGGTATGTGTGTGTCCATGGTGCCATGCATAGTGTATCAGGTTTCATTTATGTAATCTAGTATCTCTGTAATTCTATCTCGATTTCGATATTCAATATGACTATAAAATGCGCCCCAAAAATAACTATAATTATAATCTACTATTTCTTGAGTTTCGGGGTGAGATAATAAATCTTCAAAATCATAATTATCTATTAGATTAAACAACTCGCCAAATCTTTCTTGATCAGTACGAGTATCAGTTTGAAGTTCAATAATAGATTTAAATCCTAAATTGTCAAGTCGTTGCTGGCCAAGTTGTTGTGCCACCGATACAAATGCCGACCCACTGATAATGGGCTTTATTGTTTTCTCAGTCAAGTAGGCCACTGGGGCATGTTGTTTACTAAAAAATATACTTTCTGTGGCCCATACTAATTTAGAATCTTGATACATTTTGTTATCTATACCCCAATGGTCTCCAGGAATAACAACTGGGGTTTGGTGTAGGTTTTTAATTTTTGCCTTCTCTAAATCTGTTATCTGCATACCGGGATAAAAAAGATCTAGCCCTTGTTCAATTGAGTTTTCTGTATATTCAAATACCTCGCCCGGTTGCCAAGAATTAAATGTGTAATTTAAATTTGTCGGGAACTTTGCTAATAACTTAACTGTAAGTAATGTTTTATGTAATGCAGTACGTCTTGATAGAATACTATGTGTTGTAGTTCTATTAGAAAGTTTAGTGTACTCTGTCTTTTGAAAAAATCTTCGTATAGTGTGCATGTGTTCCAAATGAAACACCTTTACTCGTTTATAATTAGTTGTGTTATATAACTGAGAAGTTATTAATACAGGGTTAGGCAGAGACTCGTCTGCATCTAACCTATTGATAAAATCTTCATCAACTGCTTCGCCAAATGCACACACTATATACATATCATATCCAGGTAGCGGATACCTATTAAAAATTACGTCTGTTAAATGTATTTTTTTATTGACATCAACTTGCTTCAGGAACGTTAACAAATCTCCAAATTCTACATCACTTGGATACTTATAATTTTTTAATTCTCCCGAATACCTAGTCCTATTCCATTTCCAGGCCATATCCCATCACCTCCGCTATTTCTTTGTGTGTGACTCTAAAGTCTTGTTTACGGTATGCATCGGTACGTTGCATTTCAAATAAGAAACGTTTTCCGTCACTCCCCTCGCCGTTTTCAATAAACTTGATTACATTATCAATTTCTTCTTGGTACTTGCCGGTAGTCCAAAAATGTGTTTTAAGTTTGTTTAGTACTAGTTCCTTCGCCGCTGGTGTCATGTGTTGTATGTTCATGTGACTGGGACTGTGTAACATATTAAAGTAGATACTTCCAAATCCCTTGGTGTCGGCCCAGGCCAATAGTTCATCTAGGTAGTACACATTCTGTATGTTGATAGTAAAGCAGAGTTGTGTTGTGATATTAGGAGTATCTACATTTTTAGCAAAATGAATACCGTCAATGATTTCGTTGGCCTCGTCCCACTTTGCTCCGTATCGTTCGTATTCAAAGCGATCACCTACATTGTCAACACTAAATGCAATGTCAACACGGCCAAAGTGATTCCATAATGCAGACTTTTCTGCACCTAGACTATTAATTGTGGCATTGGTATTGTAGTGTATGTCAATGTGCTTGCTATCCCCGGTATCCACTGCATAGCGTAATAAATCCCAATGTTCTTCGATAAGCCAAGGTTCGCCGCCCGTGAACTCAAAGTACTTGATTTGTGGTAAGAGTGTTTTCAAGTTAGACCAGAATCTGGGACTTTCTTCAGGCCAACGGCCTTCTTGCAACCACTTATAGGCAATGTGTGTTTTCTTATCAACATGTGCGGGCAAATATGCCATTTCTTCTGCAGCCCATTTGCTACTGCTCCACGATCCGCAAATGCGACATTTTAAGTTACAGATGTTACCTAGTTTAAGATCAATGAACCAAAGTTGATCTGGAGTATCATTGGCCCAATCAACTTGAGCGTACAATTCTTTTAAACGTATTTGACTGTGTATGCGTTTGCTGTCTTTGCCTGCGGCTTCTTCTTCCCAACAACGACTGCAGGTCTTGGGTTGTTCTCCTGCACGAAACTGCCGACGTAGGTCCTGCATATAAGTACTCTTGTATATAGTTTCTAATGTAGTGGTTTTTAAATCGTATTTGTTGCCGGTTGCGTCCACAATTTCATCGTGTGCAAGGCAACAAGGACGTGTGGTTCCTAATGGACTAGTTTCTATACTAATCCACGGCAACATACAAATTGTACTAGGTAATGTCATCTTAGTTGATCGAATTCCGGGAACGTATCCCAAAAGTTTTCGTCGCGTAATTGATCTAATTTATCAATCTCACGTACAAAATCAGGCCACTTGGCACTGTTGTCGTTGGCAGTTAAAAAGTTTAAGATACTTTGGAAGCCTACAGTGGCACGACGCAGTTTGTCTTGCGGGTCTAACCACTCGATGTGCTTTTGGTAGGCGGGTATAATAACTTCTTGTTTAAACCATTCGGGGAAGATGTCAATACGATACCAGTCTGGGCTTTGGCAAATGTTTATGTTAAAGTCCTTAGCATCAATCAATCCCAACTCAACCCATTCTTTATGGAAGTCAAGTATGTGCAATATGTTCATAGCACTGACTGTGGCACTAATGTAAAAGTCCACGTGCGGAGTTTCTGTCATCATGCGACGCCGATTGTCTACGGCCTGTTGCCACACTGTGCCTCGACGTATCAGTTCTCCACGTGCATAACTGCCATCTAAACTTGCACCTACATTAACAGTTTCAAACTTTTTCCAATAGTCTAATACGTGCTTGTCTTTGAAACGCATTTCACTAAAGTTGGTATTGTAAATTAAACGCACATCTGTTTTGTCTAATTCTAGCAAACGGTCTAATAGGAAATAGTGTTCCTTCATGATTAGTGGTTCTCCACCAGCAAAGTAAACTTGTTCAAGGTACGGAATGTGATGCTCCATTTGCTTTTGAATAGCATCTTCGTCCCCGCCAGCATACTCTACACGGGCCATGTCCCTGCCAAGAACATCAGGAACACGATTATACAATTTGACATGATCGTTATACCAGTTACTACTAAAAATAGGGCCGCAAGTGCGACAACTGAAGTTACAAAGATTACTGAATCGAATATCCCAGTAACGTATTTTAAAATTGGGGTTAGTTCCATCGTCATGTGTTGCGTCTACCTCATCGATATAGTGGCCCAGGTTTCTGTTGGCTTCGTTACGCATACTAAAAAAGCCGTTGGCTTCTTGTTCGTAGCATTTAGTACATTCCTTGCAGGGTTT
>Ga0304729_1001044_pt1 | contig 18754 bp, 17 predicted proteins | sample C_131016_MF_Meta_FD_190475 | JGI IMG/M metagenome (GOLD analysis project Ga0304729, IMG submission 190475) | Freshwater microbial communities from Lake Croche, Canada to study carbon cycling - C_131016_MF_MetaG (v2) (version 2) | ecosystem: Environmental > Aquatic > Freshwater > Lake | place... | reverse complement strand
TCAATCTTTTCGCCATTTAGCTCATCCATTACAGCCTTAGCACGTGCACCAACTGGACCAATTAGTGCACCCTTAGGACTTACACCAACTCGATGCGAACGAACTGAAACCTTACTTCGATGACCCGCTTCGCGCGAAACTCCAACTATTTCCACCACACGATCTTTAAGTTCGGGAACTTCTAGCGTAAATAAACCTTTCACTAAAAGTGGATGAGTACGTGAGAGCGTAACTTCCGGACCTTTTAACCCTTGCTTTACTTCAACTACAAAACATTTAATTCGATCACCGTGATTATAGGTTTCAGATGGGACTTGTTCATTAGGGGGAATTTTTCCTTCGACGCGACCGAGATCGACATAAACAATTGTCGAATCGCGTCCTTGTTGAATAACTCCGGAAATTACTTCACCAACATTCGCAGAGAATTCCTCAACAACGCCGGCATCATTCGCAGCGCGCATCCGTTGCTTAATTTCTTTACGAGTTACAGAAGCAATGACTTGGTCAAAGCCTTCGGGGCTATCTGTAACTGTCTCCTTGTAGATACCTTCTTCATCAAAAATTGGCACATGGATTTTTATGTCACCAGTATCTCGATTAAGAACTGCTCGGCCTTGGGGCTTTGCTACTTCAAGTTCTAAATACTTTTCGGTAACGGCATTTTCAATTGCACTGATCATTTTCTCCAGCGGAATTTGGCGTTCAACCGTTAGCGCGATTAACGCTGAGACATCAACGCTCATTCGTTAACATCTTCATTTGAATCACCAGTGTTGATTGATTTGAATTCAATTTCAATCATCGCCTTGGCAATATCGCCATAAGCAATTTGGGTTTCCCCGATACTCGTAGTTGAGTCGGTACTTTCACCAATGCGACCCTCGAGAGCACTGCCATCCTTAAGGCTTGCCTTAACTAGTCGACCTTTATTCTTGCGCCAGTGACGTGGCAAGGTAAGTGGTCGATCAACACCGGGCGAAGTTACTTCAAGCGTAAATGGCGTATCTCCGAGAATTTCTAAAGTTTCTAAGGCTTCGGAGATTGCCTTTGTGACCACTGTGACTTGATCTAAATTTAAGTGTGAATCACTATCCACTATTACGGTGAGCATGCGGCGCTTGCCCGCAGAAATAATTGTGAGGTCCTCTAGGTAATTACCAGTTGCTTCAACTAACGGCCGAATTGCGGCTGCAACTTCTTCATTTAATGACATGGCTAGCCTTCCCGATATTAAGTTTTTTTAACTACGAGCCCAATCATAACCCACTTTTGCGATCAGAATTGTCGTCACTATCAAGAAGACCTTTCTAACTAGTGGTGAACCACCACGAATCGCAAGTCGTGATCCAAATATGGCGCCCGCCACATTTGCAAAGGCCAGCAGCAAACCAAGGCGCCACCAAATATGCCCGGTGAGTTGGAAGGAAGAAATGGCGCCTAAATTAGTGGCGATGTTTACTAATTTTGCCGTCGCGGATGCTTTTAGGAATGCATAGCCAACAACTCCAACTAAGAGAAATACTAAGAAAGTTCCAGTTCCTGGGCCAAAGATCCCGTCATAAAAGCCGATAACGAAACCTAGAATGGCAACAATTAGGTGACGTCGCTTTTCGGTGAACTTTAGCTTCTCATCCATTCCAAGTTGTGGGCGACGCCAGGTGTAAAGCGCTACCGCAATCAACAAGGTAACAATCAGGGGCTGGAAATACGCTTTAGGAAATGAAGCTGCGAGCCGGGCTCCGCCAATTGAACCTACAAAGGCCGGGGCTGCCATAAATGCGGTGACTCTTAAGTCAGGTTTAACCTTTCGAAAATAATTAACTGCCGCAGAACTTGTACCAAAAACTGAGGGGATCTTATTTGTACCAAGTATTAATGGAATCGGCTTATCCGAAATACCAATCAATAGCGCTGGTAGTTGTACTAGACCGCCGCCACCAGCAACCGCGTCAACAAACCCTGCGAATCCGGCAGCAAGCGCCAGAAAGATCGCGGTTTCTGCGGACATAGAATTACGATTTAGTTACGGTGTTAAATATTTCGCTAACTGCATGGAGTAGAGCAACTTCACTCTTCTCGCCAGTTTTACGCACTCGAAGCTCAACCTTGCCCTCTGCGAGGGCTTTTCCAACAATTACTATAAAGGGAATTCCAATGAGTTCAGCATCTTTAAATTTAACTCCAGGGCTGGCATCTCTGCGGTCATCAAGCATGACGCGCAAGCCTTTCTCTTCTAAATCTTCGGCCAGAGTTAGCGCAGCTTTAAATGGCTCGTCATCTTTACCCGTGGCAACTATGTGAACATCTGCTGGGGCAACTTCGCGTGGCCAACATAGCCCGATCTCATCATGAGTCTGCTCGGCGATTGCCGCAACCGCACGTGATACGCCGATTCCGTACGACCCCATGGTAACTACTTGTGATTTTCCATCTTGATCTAGCACGGTTAGATCTAGGGCCTGCGCATATTTACGACCAAGCTGGAAGATATGTCCAATTTCGATGGCACGATCAATAATTACGGGGGTTTCGCATTTAGGGCAGCGATCACCAGCACGAACTTCTGCTGCTTCAACGTATTTATTTATTTTAAAATCGCGTCCGGCAGTTACAAAGCGCACATGCTTATCTTTAGCATTTGCTCCGGTAACCCAGTGTGAACCTTCAGTAATTCTTGGATCTGCGAGAACTTCAACGCCAATCTTCAAGGCATCTTGCGGTCCTACATATCCTTTGACTAGGCCGGGGAATTTAGCAAAGTCAGCATCTTCAAACATACGAAGTTCAACAACGCCAGGCAGATTTGCTTGTAGACGCTTTATATCAACTTCACGATCACCAGGTACTAAAACTGAGATTGCCTTTTCATCAGCCATCAATAAAACATTTTTAAGAGTGTCGGATCCCGCATGCCCTGGGCCAAATTTATTGTTCAATAGCTCAACAAGTGAATCAATTGTTGGGGTGTTTGGAGAATCAAAAACATCCATGGCGGCTGGCGCGCTACCGCTATAAGGAGCAACGTTGGTAACCATCGCTTCAACATTTGCGGCATAGCCACACTTCTCACATAGAACGTAGGTATCTTCACCGGTACTGCAAGGTGCCAAGAACTCTTCCGAGCCTGAGCCACCCATTGCACCAGATACTGCTGAAACTATGTTGTACTTCAGATTAAGCCGATCGAATGTTTTGATGTAGGCCTTACGGTGATCTTCGTAAGATTTAAGTAACCCAGCATCGTCGACATCAAATGAATAAGAGTCCTTCATAACGAATTCTCGTCCGCGAATGATTCCACTGCGTGGTCGCGTTTCATCACGAAACTTAGTTTGAATTTGATAGATCGAAAGTGGTAGGTCCTTGTAAGAAGAATATTCACCTTTAACCATCAGGGTAAACATCTCTTCATGTGTTGGACCTAGGAGGTAATCGTTGCCTCTACGATCTTGCAATCTAAATAAATCTGGGCCATATTCATTCCAACGATTTGTCTTCTCGTATGGTTCGCGAGGCAAGAGCGCTGGGAAATGAACTTCCTGAAAACCGGCGGCATCCATCTCTTCACGGATAATCCGCTCAATATTTCGCAGAGTTATATATCCAAGTGGCAGCCAAGAATAAATTCCGGCAGCAATTCGACGCACATATCCAGCGCGGACTAGTAAGCGATGGCTAGCAACTTCGGCATCTGCTGGATCATCGCGCAGTGTGCGAAGCAATAAGGTAGACATCTTTAGCATGTCACCAAGCCTACCTAAAGATTCTAGTAAGCCGTTGCGTTATGCAGTTGTTACGGTTGGAGTGCCGCTAGCAACGCCAGCAGCCTCCATTTCATCGGCCAATCTCATCGCCTCTTCAATCAAAGTCTCAACGATCTGGCTTTCTGGGACGGTTTTAATAACTTCACCCTTAACAAATATTTGTCCCTTGCCGTTTCCAGATGCAACCCCGAGATCTGCTTCTCTGGCTTCGCCAGGACCATTAACTACACAGCCCATAACTGCAACGCGAAGTGGAACGGTCATACCTTGAAGGCCGGCCTGCACTTTTTCCGCCAATGTGTAGACATCAACCTGAGCACGACCACAAGAAGGACAAGAAACAATCTCGAGTTTACGTTGGCGAAGGTTAAGTGACTCAAGAATTGAAATTCCGACCTTCACCTCTTCAACAGGCGGGGCAGAAAGTGAAACTCGAATGGTGTCGCCAATTCCTTCAGCAAGCAAAATACCAAACGCAGTAGCAGATTTAATTGTTCCCTGGAATATTGGACCGGCTTCGGTAACACCAAGATGAAGTGGGTAATCGCACTTTTCAGCAAGTAGTCGGTAGGCCGAAACCATTGTGACTGGATCATGATGCTTAACCGAGATCTTAATATCTGAAAAACCGTGCTCTTCAAATAGTGATGCCTCCCAGAGTGCTGATTCAACTAGCGCTTCTGGTGTTGCCTTCCCGTACTTTGCCAAAAGTCTTGGATCGAGCGAACCAGCATTTACGCCAATTCGAATTGGAATACCCGCATCTCCAGCAGCTTTCGCAACTTCTTTAACCTTGTCATCAAATTGCTTGATGTTTCCCGGATTCACCCGGACGGCCGCACAACCAGCATCAATTGCCGCAAAGATATATTTTGGCTGAAAGTGGATATCTGCAATTACTGGGATTTGTGATTTCTTAGCAATCTGAGCGAGCGCATCTGCGTCATCTTGGCTCGGGACTGCAACGCGAACGATCTGACAGCCAGATGCTGTTAGCTCGGCAATTTGCTGCAAAGTTGCATTTACATCTGAAGTAAGAGTCGTGCACATTGACTGAACGCTTACTGGTGCATCGCCACCCACATAAACGCTACCGACCTTCAACTTCTTGCTTTTGCGGCGCGGTGCAAGTGTTGGTGGAGGCGTGTTGGGCATTCCTAGATCAACCATGGTTACATCCTAGATTATTGATTGAGATTTATCGGATTGAAAATGTCGGCAGCGAGCAAAAGAAGTGAAAGTACGGCGAGAATTGCGAAAACTGCCATTGTTAGAGGCATCAACCGCTCGACATCAATTTCAGGCGGTGCTGGGGAACCTTTTCGTCTGGCTCGCGCTCTTCGCAATCCATCGATAACCGCAATCGCCATGTGTCCACCATCGAGTGGTAGAAGTGGAAGTAAATTGAATAGTCCAACGAAGATATTCAAACTGGCAATAATAAGAAGGAAGGTCGCGATTTTCTCGCGGCTGGCAAGTTTTGGATCACTTGCAGTTTGGGCACTTACGCGCGCAACACCAACAACACCAACCAACCCGGTTGCATCACGCGTTTCATGAAAGAAAGTCTGGCGAAATAGCGCTGGAATTTTGGTGGGTAGTGAGATCAAAGAGGTAACGCTGCTCTTCGTTAAATCCCAAGTTAAAGTTCCAGAGTTTGTAACTGCGCGATAAATGGAAAGCTTGCGATTCTCTAAAGTATTTGAGACGCCGATAATGCCAATCTTCTTCCCATCCAGAATTCGCGTTCCAGGAGTAATCGGGACCGTCAGGGTCGATGACCCACGTTTGATTGTTAAAGTTAGTTCCTGGTTAGGTGAATTGCGAATCTTTTTAACAGCAGTAGACCAATCTTTAATTGGTGCCCCGTTGATTGCAGTTATCTCATCCCCCACCATTAGCCCCGCGGCCTTTGCTGGTGATGGCGGTGCATCGGGCGCACATTTTGCATCAGCTGCACCTGTCGAATTCGAGATGATGCACGGAACTACTTCTCCGACCTTGTTTGAAATAGCCGTTGTTCCAACACCTGCGAGTAGTAATACCAATATTAAGAAGCCCAACACAAAGTGCAGGAAAGAACCGGCGCCTAAAACGATTAACCGCTTTGGTGCGGATGCTAAATAGAATGCCCGGCTGCGATCACTCTCTTCCATCTCTTCGTTGACTGACATGCCAACGATTCGACAGTAGCCACCGGCTGGAATTGCCTTGATGCCAAATTCGGTTTCACCGCGAGTGAATGACCAGATGCGCTTGCCAAAACCTAAGAAAAATTCGGTAACTTTCATATCAAAGCGACGTGCGGTTAAAAAGTGACCAGCCTCATGAACCATAACTGAGAAAAGCAAAGCCACAACGAAAGCAATTACCCCTGCTACACCTAGAAAACTCATCTGCGCTCCTGAACTAATAACCTTGCCTGATTTTTCGCATCATTCTCTATCGCGGTGACATCAGAAATATCTCGGATGGTGATCGGTGACTGGGATCCTAATTTTTGAACACTCTCCTCCACAATATCTACAATCTGCGTGAAGGAAATTTCGCCGGCAAGGAATGCTGCAACTGCAACTTCATTGCTTGCATTAAATATTGCTGGCAGACCGCCACCCAATTCGCCGCATCGTCTGGCCAAATCAACAGCCGGGAACTTAGCGCTATCTAGCGGCGCAAAATCCCAAGTATGTTTGCTACTCCAGTCGAGTGGTGGTGTCGCCTTGGCAACTCGGTGGCCCTCCGCAATTGCATAAGCAATAGGCCCCTTCATATTTGGCGGTGATGCTTGCGCGATTGTCGAACCATCAATGAATTCCACCATTGAGTGAATTACAGATTGCGGATGAATAACCGCAGAGATCGCCGAATATGGCAGATCGAAAAGGTGATGAGCTTCAATAATTTCGAGCCCCTTGTTCATCAGCGTTGCCGAGTTAATGGTTACCACTGGCCCCATACTCCAAGTTGGATGTGCGAGCGCCTGGGCAACGCTCACGCCGCTCAAATCTGCCAGATCTCGGAATGGGCCGCCACTCGCTGTAAGAATGACTTGTTTAACTTCAGAGCGCTTCCCACTTAAAAAACATTGGTACAAAGCAGAGTGTTCGGAATCTACTGGAATTACTCGGTCACTGCCAAATGCCATTACTAAATCGCCACCTGCAACCAGTGATTCTTTATTTGCAAGTGCTACTTTATTTCCCACGCCTAACGCTGCAAGGGTTGGCCCAAGCCCAATCGAACCTGTGATGCCATTCAAAACTATGTCGCAAGGAATGGTCGCGATTTCACTTGAAGCGTTTGCGCCATCAATTACTTGAAGTTCGCCGGCAAGGCCCTCATACATTTTTTTTTCAGCAGTTGTGCCAACAATTGGTACTGAAAACTTCTTCGCTTGCTCAAATAGCAATTGCAGGTTGCCTGACCCTGCCGATAGTCCAACAACCCGAAATTTGTCTTGATTGGCTGCCACTATTTCCAGCGCTTGGACACCAATGGATCCGGTGGATCCAAGAATCACAATTTCGCGCATGCGCCTATCTTATGGAATACCGAGGTGCGCTGACGCCTCGGCTAGACTGTGAATATGAATACCGGCCCACATATCCCGCAGGAACGTCGCTTAGTCACAGCAATTCCTGGTCCAAAATCCCAGGAAATTATCAAACGGCGAAGTGAAGCAGTTTCGGCTTCCTTGGGAATGGCAATTCCAGTCGTTGTTACACAAGCTGGTGGCGGTGTAATTGTTGATATTGATGGAAATTCAATTATTGATATGGGTGCGGGTATCGCAGTTGTTAGCGTAGGAAATAGCGCCGATCGCGTAGTTAAGAATGTTATTGAACAAGTACAAGCCTTTACTCATACCTGTTTCATGATTGCGCCATACCTTGGTTATATCGAAGTTTGCGAAGCACTAAATCGATTGACTCCTGGAACACATAAAAAGAAATCGGTATTACTTAACTCTGGTGCCGAAGCAGTTGAAAATGCCGTCAAGATTGCGCGTGCTTACACCAAGCGCCAAGCAGTTATTGTCTTTGAGCATGGCTACCACGGTCGAACAAACCTCACGATGGGTATGACCGCAAAGAACATGCCATACAAAGAAGGTTTCGGTCCATTTGCTGGCGAGATTTATCGGATGCCAATGGCTTATCCATTCCGATGGACTGGCGAGCGCGCAAAAGTTGCTGAGCAAGCGCTAGATATTGTTACCCATAAAATAGAGAAAGAAATCGGTGCAAAAAACGTCGCCGCAATTGTTATTGAACCTATCCAAGGTGAGGGCGGTTTTATCGTTCCACCAAAGGGATTCCTACCTGGGCTAGCAAACTTTGCTAAAGCAAATGGCATTGTCTTTGTTGCCGATGAAGTTCAAACCGGTTTTGGTCGTACTGGAAATATGTTTGCGATAGAAGATGAGAACGTTGATGCAGATTTAGTTGTAACGGCCAAAGGTATCGCCGGTGGCTTCCCGCTTGCTGGCGTAACTGGGCGCGCTGAAATGTTGGACTCAGTCCATGCAAGTGGCTTGGGTGGAACATTTGGTGGAAATCCAGTTGCCTGCGCAGCTGCCCTCGGTGCTATCGCAACAATTGAAGAAGAGAATTTGGTGGCCCGGGCTAACCAAATCGGCAAGATTATGACCGATGCCATGAACGCCATGGCTAAGAAATATTCAATCATTGGCGAAGTTCGTGGTCGCGGTGCAATGCAAGCATTTGAATTAGTAAAGCCAGGAACTGATGAACCAAATGCGGAAGCGGTTGGCGCAATAATTAAGTTCTGCCAGCAAAATGGCGTTCTTATTCTCAGCGCCGGAACTTACGGAAATGTGATCAGACTTCTTCCACCGCTAGTAATACCCGAGAACCTATTGAATGAAGCACTTGGCATAATCGACCAGGCATTTGCTTCAATCTCTTAAATAGAGTTAACGGTCTAACAAATTGCGCGTAGGTGAATAAGTTCCGCCTTTTTTACGCAAAGTAATTGCACTCAAAGCTTCAAGGACAACCCGGTTAGCCAAAATTGCAGTTATGTCTGCGCTGTCGTAGGCCGGCGCAACTTCAACGATATCCATTCCAACAATCGGAAGTTCCAAACAGATTCGGCGGACCGCTTCTAATAACTCACGACTAGTCATGCCGCCAGGTTCTGGAGTTCCAGTACCCGGAGCCATACCTGGATCTACAACATCGATATCGACTGAGAGAAAAACGCCATCGCAGCCATCGGTAAGTGTGGCGAAAGATTCGTCGAGTACCTCTTTCATTCCTCGGTGATGTATTTCAGTCATTTCATAGGAACGCATACCTTGATCGCGCATCCATTTCAAAGTCACATCATCTGGCCAATAACCACGTAAACCAAGTTGTAAGAATCGGTCTCCCCGTACGGCGCCAGTTTCAATCAATCTGCGCATCGGAGTTCCGTGGCCAACCAGTGCGCCAAATTGTGATTCTGCTGTATCAGCATGCGCATCGAAGTGAATCATAGAAATTTTGCCAAGACCACGGTGGTTTGCAATACCAGCAACATCTGCTGAAGCAATCGAATGGTCTCCCCCAAGCACAACCGGAATTGCACCTGCTCTAGAAATAATTTCTGTGGCATCAGCAAGAAGTGCAAGTGATGCAGTCAAATCGCCACCAGGCATAAGTAGATCTCCGGCATCAAATATCTTTAACTCTTTCAGGGCGTCGACTCGCATTGAAAGATGTGGTCGCTCGGCATCATGTGGCAAATAGTCGCCACCGCGAATTGCTTGTGGCCCATGTTTTGCACCAGAGCGATGACTTGTACCGCTATCAATTGGTGCTCCAATTATTACAACATCTGCGCCTTTGAAAGTTTCTGGCTTTGCTAAATCACAACGTGGAATCCCAAGGAATGTGAAGTCCGGGCCATACATGTTTCCGTGATTTGCCATAACCGAACCTTACTGAACTCTAGTTTAAATTGCGCCATTTCTACGACGTCCCACGAACTGGCCAAGCAGAACTACGCCCAAAGCAATTATGAACATGGATGCTCCGATCACATTTGCCTGCGGAGGTAGCCCGCGCTGTGCCGAAATATAAACAAATTTTGGAAAGGTGTTTACATTTCCAGAATTGAAATTGGTAATAATGAAATCATCGAAGGAAAGGCTAAATGCCAGGAGCGCTGCTCCCGCGATTCCCGGTGCTAAAAGTGGCAAAGTTACGCGACGGAAAGTTTCACGCTCATCGGCATATAAATCCATCGCTGCTTGTTCAAGCCTGGGATCCAGGCTAGCGATGCGTGCCTTTACTGTTACTACAACAAAGGAGATACAGAACATTACGTGCGCGATAACAATGGTTGCAAACCCTGGGTTTATTCCAAAATTAAGAAACATCGTAAGTAACGAGGCGCCCATAACAATTTCTGGCGTTGCCATTGGCAGGAATATCAACATATTAACTAGTGAGCGACCTTTGAATGCATATCGCCCGATTGCAAATGCAATCAAGGTACCCAGTACTGTCGCAATTGCGGTGGATAACAGCCCGATCTTCAGTGAATTCCCCAGCGCGTTGCACACATCAGGAGCTCCACAAGGATTGCGCCAATTGTTAAAGGTGAAACCTCGCCAAACCAAGTTGCTCTTGGTCGAGTTGTTAAATGAGAAAACAAAGGTATAGAGAACAGGAATGAATAGATAGGTAAATCCAAGAACTGCATAAATACGAATTAGGTTTCTAGAAAACCACCTGGTCGCTGTTTTCAAAGGAGTTCCTCGGTGCCAGCTTTGCGAATGTATAACATGACCATCACTAAAATTGTTGCCATCAAGATAAAGGAGAGCGCAGCCGCTCCTGGATAGTCAACTATTCGAAGGTATCTAGCATCAATAACATTGCCAATCATCTTTGTACTGGGATTACCAAGCAGTTCGGCATTTATGTAATCACCGGCGGCGGGTATAAATGTTAAAAGTGTTCCTGCGACGACACCTGGCATTGATAAGGGCAGGGTAACTTTGCGAAATGTTGTGAAAGCGTTCGCGTATAAATCTCCTGATGCCTCCATGGTTCTTGGATCGATTCGTTCTAAGCTGGCGTAAAGCGGCAACGTCATAAAGGGCAGGAAGTTGTAAGTAAGTCCTGCTACTACTGCAAAGGGTGTTGCGGTTAAATGTCCGGTGGCGCCCAGTAAATGAACACCGCGCAATACCTTGATAACGAGACCTTGTTCACCAAGAATTTGTTGCCAGGCCACGGTCCGAAGTAAGAACGATGTAAAGAAGGGCGCCACGACCAACACAAGAAGTGTGTTCTTCCAACGGCCAGATTTAAATGCAATCGCATACGCGAGTGGATAAGAGATCAATAACCCAAGTGCGGTGGCGATAAAGGCATACTCAAAAGATCTTAAGAACTGAGCTCGGGCGCCAACGATTGCATCAATGAAATTTGCGAAGCGATAGGTTTGAATATAGTCGCCAATATTTACACCAGGTGTTTGGGTCGAGGTAGTTAATAATTGATAGATCGGCGTTACAAAAAATGCCATCAACCAAATCAAACCTGGTGCCAGCAAGATATAAGGCCAGAGTCTCTTGCGGTTAAGCCGGGCCGTTACCAAAGCCATAACTAATCTTCGTCCGGATGCGCTTCAGAACCCGCGCTAGCATCTTCTTTTCCATCCAATCCGAAAGTGAAAATTGGTTCCCAGGAGAGAGTTACCGCATCACCTTTGTTAAGTGGTGGAACGCCGTCATCATTCTGCTCGAATACCATCAATTCTTGTTTCCATGGCATCTCTACTTGGTATTGGGTACTTACTCCAATATAGGAAACGTCGCTGATTACGCCGCCATTTAAAATGTTGCCAGACATTTGCGTGCCTGCTGGTTGAATCCGGAATTTCTCTGGTCGCACACCGACAAGAACTGAAGCATCTTCTGCATGACTTCTAGATTTAGGCATAGAAATTTTATGGCCGAAAATACTCACAATATTTGAGCCGCCATCTGAGGATTCAATTAAACCTTTAATTAAATTGGACTGCCCTAGAAAGTTTGCAACGAATGCCGTTTCGGGATTGTCATATAAATCCGCAGGCGAGCCCATCTGTTCAATCTGACCTTCATTCATCACCGCGATGGTGTCCGCCATTGTCATGGCTTCTTCCTGATCATGAGTAACGTGAACAAATGTGAGGCCAACTTCAGTCTGAATCCACTTGAGCTCAATTTGCATCTGGCGCCGAAGTTTTAAATCAAGGGCGCCAAGTGGCTCATCAAGAAGTAATAACGCTGGCCGATTAACGATTGCGCGCGCTAGTGCAATGCGCTGTTGTTGGCCGCCAGATAATTGATTTGGTTTGCGTTCTGCTAGGTGCGGTAATTCAACTAAATTTAAAACTTTATCGACCTGCTCTTTTACATCCTTAATTCCGCGACGTCGCAAGCCGAAGGCTATATTTTCAAAGATCGAAAGATGTGGGAAGAGTGCATAATTTTGGAATACGGTATTGACTGGCCGCTGGTATGGTTTTTGATAAGTAATGTCCGTCTTGCCGATGTTTATCGTCCCGCTCGTAGGTTCTTCAAGACCGGCGATCATCCGAAGTGTCGTTGTTTTACCGCAGCCCGATGGACCTAAAAGTGCAAAGAAAGAGCCTTCTGGAATTACTAATGAAAGATCATCCACTGCAACGAAATCGCCAAAGGACTTAGTTAGATGCGAAAGTATTACATCGCCATGAGCTGAAGTAGATGCGTCAGTCACTACGCATTACCACTTGCTTTCTGGAATGAAGTAGAAAACTTTATCTGCTCGGCAGCGGATAGATCGCGGAAAACCTTCAAATTCTTCCACATTGCATCATCCGGAAAAATAAGCGGGTTCTTGGCCTGCGCTGGTGAAATCTTTGCCATTGCCTCTTTAGCGCCAGATACCGGACAGACATAGTTGATGTAATTAGCAACTCGGGCTGCAACGACGGGATCGTAGTAATAATTGATTACAGCTTCGGCTCCCGCCTTGTTGGTTGAAGTCGAAGGAATCATCATATTGTCAGTGGAGAATGTGCCACCAGATTCTGGGATAGCAAACCCAAATTGATTCTGGTTCTGCAAATTAAGTTGGTTAATATCGCCAGACCATCCGATAACTGCAATCGCATCCCCGCTGATCATGTCTTCGGCATAGCTTTGACCTTTGATCTGTCGGATCCAACCATCTTTAATCTTCTTCTGCAGGTAGTTAAGTGCATTATCAAACTTATCTTGCGTGAATGGCTTAGAAATATCAACACCTTGCCACATCATGATTAGCCCAATGGTGTCGCGCATTTCTGATAGAACTTCAATCTTTCCCTTTAGCGCTGGGTTGGAGAACAGTCCGCGCTCGGGGTGAGTTTTATCTTCGATTGAATTAATACCTGCGGGCAACTTCTTCTTATTCCAAGCAATTCCGGCAATGATGCCAGCCCAAGGAAGTGAATAATGACGCCCTGGATCTAGTGGTCGATTAAGTAAAAACGGCAGAACATTCTTCTTATTAGGAACTGCTGCGTCATCAAACTTTTGGACGAAGCCAGAATTAATCCAGCGCGCCGCCATCCATTCAGTTGGAACGACAATGTCATATCCAATATCTTTCTTTAATTTTAGTTGTGGCGTTACCTTCGCAGTAAAGGTGTCATTGTCATCAATCGCTTCCATATATTTAACTGGAATGCCGGTCTTCTTCGTAAAATCTACGAGCGTTGGATATTTTTTACTCTTGTTGTCATAATCTAAATAAAGCGACCAGTTTGCCCAACGAACTGTTGCATTTGCCGCACTTGCACTTTCAATTCCTGAGGTACCGAAGAGCGATATTGCTGTTGCTCCACCTGCTCCCGCCAATAGTGCTCGGCGCGAGATTTGAGCGGAGTTAAATCCAGCAAGATCTGGTGGAATAGATTGATCTATATTCTCAGTCATTTATCTGCTTCTTCCTGTTAGGAAATTTGGATTATGCGTTTAGGTTTGTCATTACGTGCTTAATGCGAGTGTAATCCTCAAAACCATAACTTGATAAGTCTTTTCCATAGCCAGAACGTTTAAATCCACCATGGGGCATCTCGGCCACCATTGGAATATGAGTATTTATCCAGACGCAACCAAAATCAAATGCGCGTGCCATACGCATGGCGCAACCGTGATTGTTAGTCCAAACGCTTGAAGCTAGGCCATAAGAGACGCCGTTTGCGTAAGCAACAGCCTGTGCTTCGTCTGTGAACTTTTGAACCGTGATAACTGGTCCAAAAATTTCATTCTGCACCATCTCATCATCTTGACGAAGGTTTGCTACGACAGTTGGGTTAAAGAAGTATCCGGCGCGATCTACCGTCGTACCGCCAGCAAGGATTTGGGCATGATCAGGTGCTCTTTCTATAAAGCTTTGGACTCTTGCTAGTTGATTGGCATTGTTTAACGCACCATATAAAACATCTTCAGTAGGCGAGCCAGTTGTTATGTTCTCTTTGGCTTCCTTGGCAAGGAGTGAAACAAATTCGTCATAAGCGGCCTCTTGGACAATCACACGAGTCGCTGCAGTGCAATCCTGTCCCGCGTTAAAGTATCCAGCAAGTGCAATCGCTTGCGCAGCAGCAGCGAGATCTGCATCTGCAAAGACCACTACTGGTGCTTTCCCGCCAAGTTCCAGGTGAACTCGCTTAACATCAGTGGCAGCAGATTTTGCAACTTCGATACCTGCTCGGACTGAACCAGTGATTGAAACCATTGATGGAATTGGATGTTCAACAAGTGCTCGGCCACTCTCCCGATCACCGCAGACAACGTTAAACACACCATTTGGCAAGAACTCTGACATAACTTCTGCCATAAAAAGAGTTGAGGCAGGCGTGGTATCACTTGGCTTAAGCACAACAGTATTTCCTGCTGCAATTGCTGGCGCCCACTTCCAAACGGCCATCATCATTGGATAATTCCAAGGTGTTACTTGGCCGCAAATACCGATCGGCTCTCTTCGAATAAATGAAGTCATACCCCGCATATATTCGCCAGCAGATTTTCCTTCAAGATTTCTAGCAGCACCTGCGAAGAAGCGAAGGTGATCAAGTGTTGGTGGAATTTCTTCGGAAGTCGTAATAGATATTGGCTTTCCGGTATTTTCGCATTCGATTGCGATTAATTCATCGGCGCGCGATTCCAAGGCATCTGCAATCTTTAACAGTGCACGTTGTCGCTCTGACGGAGTCGAATCACGCCAACCAACAAATGCGTTTTTGGCTGCGGTCATTGCATGATCAACATCGGCTGCGTTTGAAATCGGTGCTGTTGCATAAACCGCACCAGTCGCTGGATTAATAATTTCAGATGTTGCGCCAGATTTAGAGGCAATGGCCTTGCCGTCAATAAAGTTAGTTAGTTGTTTCATACCTCAGAGGTTATCTCGGCGGCGGCCAATTGACCACACGCACCATCAATTTCCCGACCCCTGGTATCCCGAACTGTTACCGGAACCCCGTAACTCTCCAAAGTTCGAACAAACTCGGCTTCATCGCTGGGGCGCGAAGCAGTCCACTTGGAACCTGGCGTTGGGTTAAGCGGAATTAGATTGACGTGGGCATTTCGATTCTTTAACAACCTACCCAAGAGATCGGCGCGCCAAGCTTGATCATTTATATCGCGGATCAGTGCGTATTCGATTGAGTAACGGCGACCAGTGCGGGCCTCATATTTATCGGCCGCGGCTAAAACTTCTTTAACTTTCCAGCGTGAGTTAATCGGCACCAAGGTGTCTCGTAACTCATCATCAGGAGTATGCAGCGAAACTGCGAGAGTTACTGGAATACCCTCTTCAATCAATTTTTCAATTCCATTTACCAAACCAACAGTTGAAAGAGTCACCGAACGAGCACTGATCCCAAGACCATCTGGTTGTGGCGTGGTGATATTTCTAATCGAACGCATTACTGCGTTGTAATTGGCCATTGGTTCACCCATACCCATAAAGACAACATTTGAGAGTCGGGTCTCGCCGCCAGGAAGTTCGCCTGTTGCGCAAATTCGTGCAGCGGCTACAACTTGGGCAGTAATTTCACCGGCAGTTAAATTTCGAGTTAACCCAGCTTGCCCGGTAGCGCAGAACGGACAGTTCATTCCACAACCGGCTTGCGAGGAAATACAAACAGTTGTGCGATCGGAATAGCGCATCAACACACTCTCAACGAGCACACCATCGTGCAATCGCCATAAATCCTTGCGAGTCTTCCCAGAATCGGTGGTTACGCTCTTAACGAGGGTAATTAGCTTTGGAATAAAATTAGTCGCAAGCGTCTCACGCAAATCTTTTGGAATATCTGTCCAAGTATCTGGATCATCGTTGTAGTGATTGAAGAAATGCACTGACATTTGATTGGCCCGATAAGCGGGGATTCCAAGTTCGGTCGCCAGCACCTTGCGCTCCTCTGGCGCTAGATCTGCAAAATGCTTGGGTGGTTTAACGCGCTGTTTAGGCTCGTCAAAAACTAGTTTTATTTCATCCATTATTTATAGTTTATCTTCTCTATCGAAGGTTGAAGTGCTTTATTAGTTCGAGGACAAACCACACTGCGGGAGCGGTGAAGAGAATTGAATCTATCCGATCTAAAACTCCACCATGACCTGGCAGAATCGAACCCATATCCTTAATTGATAAATCTCGCTTTACTGCTGATTCAATCAAGTCGCCACAAGTTGCGGTGATAACAGCCATGAGACCAATAAGTGCGCCAATCCACCAAGACTTGTGGAGTGAATATTGAACGACCAGGGAGGCGCCGACTGTTGTGCCGATGATCGCCCCGACCAAACCTTCCCAAGTTTTCTTTGGACTAATGTGCGGTGCTAGTGGGTGGCGGCCAAATAGAACGCCGAAAATGTAGGCAAAGGTATCGTTACAACTTACAAGGACAATGAGAGTAAATACTCGGGCAACCCCGTTTTCATTGTGCGCTATCAGAAGGATAAAGCCACCGAGAAAAGCCAGATAAAAAATTGCGAATGCGGCTGCAGTCGCCTTCTTTAGAAAATCCTTTGGACCTTTAAATAAAATTAAAACCAGCACATTTGGAATCGCGATCGCAGTTGCAACTGCAAGGCCAGAGACTCGGCCATACCAAGCAGATAGAAGCAGAACGCTCGCGGCTAATTGCACAACACGTTCTGGTATTTCAATTCCACCAATTTTGTAAGCGCGGGTCAATTCACGAATTCCGAGCATTATTGCAACCCAAACCAGAACTCCAAATAAGAACGGGATGTAATAGACAGTTGTAAAGACAAGAGCTAGGAGCAAGAGTGAGACGATTATTGATGGCAGTAATTTTCGGCCGGCCTTGGCGTTTACCGCCTCATTAATCGCATGCAGATCATCCATTTTTGTGCCTCGGGTTAAACCTCGAGGAGTTCAGCTTCCTTATGCTTCAAAAGATCATCAATCTTTGCAACATGTTCAGAGGTCACTTTTTCCAAATCTTTTTCGCCCCGGCCAACATCATCTTTGCCAGCCAAGCCATCCTTCTCTAACTTTTCGATTGCTTCCTTGGCCGCACGACGAATATTTCGGATCGAAACTCGGGATTCTTCGGCTTTATTACGGGCAACCTTGATGTAATCCTTACGACGCTCTTCGGTAAGTTGCGGGAAACTAACGCGGATTACCGCACCGTCAGTTGCTGGATTCACGCCGAGATCTGATTCGCGAATAGCTTTCTCAATTGCAGTAGTTGCACCCTTATCAAAAGGTGAGACCAGCGCCATCCGAGGCTCCGGTACTTGAAATGAAGCAAGTTGTGAGAGCGGTGTCATGGTGCCGTAGTAGTCAACAACTATCTTGGCAAACATCGATGGATGAGCGCGACCGGTTCTGATTGCACCAAAATCTTCCTTGGCAACTTCAACAGCCTTATTCATCTTGCTGTTGGCATCACTTAAAGTCGTTGCTATATCTGACATGTGCTCCCCTAAGAAACTAACGTTCCGACGGCTTCGCCACGAACAGCTCGTGCGATATTGCCCTTGTTCTTCAGATCAAAAATAACGATTGGTAAATTATTCTCGCGGCATAAACTAAATGCCGCGGCATCAGCAACTGCTAACGATTTAGAAAGTACATCGTCATAACTTACGGTTTCATATTTAACCGCTTTAGGATCTTTACGCGGATCGGCGGAGTAGACGCCATCAACACCACTCTTTGCCAGTAATAGAGCTTCGGAACCAATTTCAAGGGCACGTTGTGCGGCAACAGTATCTGTCGTAAAGAACGGCATACCTGCGCCGGCGCCAAATATAACTACTCGACCTTTTTCTAAGTGGCGAATAGCGCGACGTGGAATATACGGTTCTGCAACTTGACCCATAGTTATTGCGGTCTGAACGCGAGTATCAATTCCTTCTTTTTCTAAAAAATCTTGAAGTGCTAAACAGTTCATGACTGTTCCGAGCATTCCCATGTAGTCAGCGCGGGCCCGATCCATACCTCGTTGTTGTAGTTCAGCGCCTCGGAAATAATTTCCGCCACCGACAACGATGCCAATTTGGGTCCCACTTCGCACTACATCTGCGATCTGGCTTGCCACATCATGAACAACGTCGGGATCAACGCCAATACCTTTTTCGCCACCAAAAACTTCGCCAGAAAGTTTAAGGAGCACTCTCTTATAACCTTTGCGGGCCATAGTGAGTGCTCCTTTACTCTTAATTCTCGAACTTACAGACGAAGGTTACTGTCCAACTCGGAAACGGTGAAACGCCGACACGGCAGTCTTTGCCTCATCGACGATCTGTTGCACGGTCTTCTTGGCATCTTTAGCAAAAGATTGCTCAAGTAGGCTGATCTCTTTGACGAATCCGGTCACGCGACCTTCAACAACCTTTGAGATTGACGCTTCTGGTTTACCTTCAGCGCGGGCAGTCTCTTCAGCAATACGACGCTCATTAGCAATGTGCTCTGCTG
>Ga0304729_1001043_pt1 | contig 18762 bp, 23 predicted proteins | sample C_131016_MF_Meta_FD_190475 | JGI IMG/M metagenome (GOLD analysis project Ga0304729, IMG submission 190475) | Freshwater microbial communities from Lake Croche, Canada to study carbon cycling - C_131016_MF_MetaG (v2) (version 2) | ecosystem: Environmental > Aquatic > Freshwater > Lake | place... | reverse complement strand
GATGGATTCCGACGACATGGAATACGCGGAGAAGGTCTCGACCCTGCTCAAATATGTCATCTGGAACCAGATGCGCCCCCAGATCCGGCGCGAGCTTCAACTCGCCGCCAACTGGCGTCAGACCTACGGGGCATCGATCACGGCCGTCATGTGGGACCAGCAGCTTCGCCGCACGACTCAAGAGATCACCCTCGACGGCCTCGCCACCATGATGGGTGCCACCGAGGACCCCCAGCAACTTGCCGCCATCAAGCAGCAGGTGATGGAGCAGGTTATGGATCCGCTCCGCGAGGAGGAGAACCTCCGCATCCTGACCGGGATGTCGCCAATCCTGAAGAAGGGCCCGGCCCGCACCTGCTTGAAGGAGCTCCGCGAAACCGGCCGAACCGAGATTCCAATCCCCGAGGTCTTCTCGGCCATGCCCAAGTGGAGCGCCCTGCTCCCGATGGTCGATGTCTTCTTCCCCTGCATCACCGATGACATCCAGCGGGCTCCCTGGGTGGCCCACCGCGAGCGTCTCACCGAGGGTGAGCTGCGCGACCGGATCAACACCCACGGCTACGATGCCGATTGGGTCGAGGAAGCCGTCAAGCGCAAGGGCTACGTGGTCGACACTTTGACCTCAAACCTTTTGCTTCTCTCCGAGAGCCGCCGCAACTTCTGGGGCATCCTCGACTACGAGCGCCGGGACCTGATTGAGATCTTCCACTTCCACAGGAAATCCGTGGACGACGACGGCATTCCCTGCGTCTGGAATACCGTCCTCTGCCTCGGCGTCCGTGATAGCGTGGCCCTGGACGAGGCCCTGCCCTACGAGCATGGCCAGTATCCCTATGTGGTCCACCAGCGCGAGCAGATCGCCCGCACGATCCTTGAGTCCCGGGGCGTTCCGACGATTGCCGACACCTGGGAGAAAGAGGTCAAGTGCCAGCGTGACGCCCGCAGTGATCGCACCTCCATTTCCGTCCTCCCGCCCATTCTTGTCCCCGCGTCTCGTGGCGCGATGAATCTCTCCTTCGGCCCCGGCACCAAGTGGCCGAGCCGCCGCGGCGAGGAGATCTCCTGGATGCAGATCCCGCAGGGGGACGGATCCTCCATCGAGATCGAAAAGGCCGCCCAGACCACGCTCGACCAGTACCTCGGCCGCATGACCGAGAACTGCCCGCCCCAGCTCGCCCAGCTCCACCAGCAAGACCTCGTCGACGGGTGGCTGCTCGAGATGCGTCAGGTGGTCGGTCAGACCCTCCAGCTTTGCCAGCAGTACATGGCCGAGGATCATGTGGTCCGCATCGTCGGTGCGCTCTCCCGACCTTGGAATGCCGGACGCAGCGAAGTGCAGGGAATGTTCGACGTGAGCTTGGAATTCGACATCCGCGACCTCAACCACGAACTGCTCAAGGAAAAGTTCGGCCTGATCCAGAGCGTCTTGGCCAATGACCGTTTTGGCCGCGTCGATTACAGCAAGTTCACCGAGCTCATGTTCCGCGCCATCGATCCGAACATGGCGGGAGCCGTGCTCCAGCCGATGGATCAGGCGACCCAGGCACAGGTCAGCGACGAGCAGAATGCCCTGACCCAGATGGTGGCCGGAGTGGAGCCCAAGATGGAGCCGCAGGCCGGGATGAACTATCAGCTCCGTCTGCAGACACTCCAGCAGTCGATCCAGATGAATCCCGAACTCCAGCAGATGATCGCCGCACGGCCGGTGCTCTCCAAGATGGTGGAGAACCGGATCAAGTTTCTGAACTTCCAGTTGCAACAGCAAGGCAACGCCCAGATCGGACGGGTCGGCACCCAGCCGGTGTTGCAGGCGGGTCAGCCGAATCAATAATCTGGAATTCAGGAACTCATGAAAAAATTCTTTCAGATTCTCTTTTCTGCGCCTCTGCGCCTCTGCGCGAAACCTTACGTTCTGAGGGCGACGCGCATGACGGATGCCGAGCTCGTCGGTGCCTTGGCCGTCGACAACGACCACCCCGTGCTGCAGGCCGTGCTTGAGGTGATCGACCGTGCGCGAACCGAGGCGCGGAGCGAGGCCAAGGCCATCATCAAGAGCGAGCGGGAGACCATCTTTGCCCTGGGCGGGGAGAACGGACTCGACCGCCTGGAAGAGTATCTGCTCAACCTCCGCGCCGAGGCCATGAGGCAGAGGCAAGCCTAAGTCGAGAGACGAGGGTCTAGAGACGAGGGTCGACCCTCGACTCACATTCATCCGCGGTGCGGATGAATTTCCCCCATTAAGCTCACCCCCTCGGTGACCGATACTCCCCCGCATGGGATCTTCCTGCGCTTCGATCGGCACCGCATCACGCGGGGCAAAGGCAAGTGCTGACAACAAGGCCTCTTGAGGGCCGTATAAAAACTCATGAGCGAAAGCACCCAAGAGACAGCAGCACCCGCATCCGACATCGCCGAAGAATCTCGTGATTCCATAAGCGATATCCTTGATCATCTCCCACCCGAGGTGGCTCAGGCACTTGGCAAGTCAAAGGACTCCAAGAGCAAGCAAGAGCCCGATCCGACGGATGCCGAGACCGAGGAGGAGAATGCGGGGACAGAGACTGAGACGACTGAGGATGCCGAATCCGAGGACGACTCCAAGGATGACGACAACAAGGATGAGGAGGACTCCGAAGAGAAAGACTCCGAGGAAAAGCCCAAGGGCATCGAAAAGCTCGAAAAGCGCATCGACAAGCTGACCCGACGCCGCAAGGAGGCCGAGTCCGCTGCCGAGTCACTACGTGCCGAAAACGAGAGCCTGAAGGCCGAAGTCGAGAAACGATCCGTCATCAAGCTCGAGGCTACGGCCGAGGATCCCCTCGCCGATCTCGACTCGATGTCCGAACTGGAAGCCAAGGTCAGCGCGGCCAAGAAGGTCCGCGCCTGGGCACTGGCCAATCCGGACGGTGCCACGGTGACCAATCCCGACGGCAGCGAGCGCTATGTCGACCGCAGCGAGATGGCCAAGTTCATCGCACAGACCGATGCCCTCCTCACCGACCACGCCCCGTCGCGCAAGGAATACCTTGCCCAGCGCGAGGCAATCCTGCCCGAGGCCAAGGCAACCTATCCCGACCTCTTCAAGGTGGGATCGGCCGAGCACAAGGTCATGGTCGAGACCCTTAAGCAGGTGCCCGCGCTCAAGCGCCTGCCCGGCTACGAGATGGTCATCGGCGACGCCCTCCTCGGCATGAAATACCGAATGGAGGCCGCCCAGGCGAAATCAGAGTCCCAGTCCAAGTCAGCCGCTGAATCAAAAGGCACCGCCGCAAACAAAACAGCACTTGCGGCCCCCTCGAGGAAGGTGATCGCCCCGGCGATTCCCAAGCCCTCGGCAAGCCGCCCACCCGCCGCCAGCACCAAGGGGAAGTCAGGACGCCTCGACCGAGTGATCGGATCGGGATCCATGGACGACCTCACGGCCTACTTCGGCGGGTAAAACCCCAAACAACTCAAACACCCAAACAAATATCCGGCTTTAGAACCCTAAAACCTAAAGCCTAATCACCTAACACTATGGCAGCTACAAGCTATCTCAATTCGGTCGGCAAGAGGGAAGACCTCTCCGACATCATCGCCGTCGTCGACGCCAAGGAAACCGTCCTGACGTCTTCCATCAAGAAAGGCTCCAAGAAGCCCACCAACGCGTATGTTGAGTGGCTCGTGGATTCCTATCCCTCCACCAGCACCGCCGGAACCGTTGACGGAACCGAGGTTGCCTACACCGATGCTGCCGACTTCGCGTCGACCCGTTACCGCATCGGCACCTACATCCAGCAGTTCCGCCGCGTCCCCGGCGTCAGCCGCCTGGAGGAGACCGTCGCCACCGTCGCCGGTGTCAACAACCCCGACCCTCAGGGTGTGGCCGGAGCCACGGAATTCGCCCGTGCGAAGGCCAAGGCCGTGGTCATGGTCAAGCGCGACATCGAGGCAACCTGCCTGAGCGCCAATGGTGCCGTGGCCGGAACCGGCTCGGTTGCCTACAAGACCCGTGGTCTGGGTCAGTGGCTCAGTGCTTCGGCCGATTCCGTCGCCCTCGGTCAGTCCAACGTGCTGCTCTCCAGCTCCCAGATCTATTCGGGGAACCTGAGTGCCTTCACCGAGGATTCCCTCCGTGGCGTGCTTCAGCAGCGCTGGAGCGTGACTGGCAAGGGTGGGGACCTCCTCGCCATCGTCGGTAGCGATGTCAAGAATAGCGTGAGCGACTTCTCGAGATACTTACCAAGTAAGACAAGCAACACCCCTGTGCGTTTCTACAATCAGGACGTGAACAGCAAGATGGTCAGCTCCGTTGTGGATATCTACAGCGGCGACTACGGCAATCTGGAGCTCCACCTGAGCGCCTTCCTGCCGACCACCCGCACGGGATACATCATCGATCCCGAGTTTTGCGAGCTCCGCACTCACACCGCCCCGTACTTCACCGAGCTCCCTGATCTCGGTGCCGGTCGTCGCGGCATCGTGGAGGCCATCGTGGCCCTGGTTCCGACCAACCCACAGGCCCACGCCAAGATCGACGCCGCCAACGCGTAATTCTGGTTCGTGGTACACAGCGTCCGGGGGCAACCCCGGGCGCTGCAATCACGGTCCGAAATCCTCATGTCACTCGTAGCACCCATTGAAGCCAGCTCTGCCGTCGTGGAGGAATTCCGCAAGGGATTCAAGCAGCACGCCGTTGCGGCGGCCCTCCGTCAGGAGAAGGTGAATGCCTACTCGCGTCAGCTTGAGAACTCCTCCCGGCTCATGGAGGGTCTCGGCCAGCTCAAGTACCGGATTGACGCCGACCTCTACCATCACATGAAAGCCATCTTTGGTCCCGATTGCTGGAAGGACAAGGCCTTCACCGATGCCCTTGAGCGCGACGGCATCATTCAACGGGTCAAGGGCATCTCGGACAAGATCATGTCGTTCGCCCCTACGGAGCGAAAGGCTGAAGACTGTAGGCTGAAGGCTGAAGGTTCCGAGGAAACAGCCAGGAAGATCATTGCGGAACACACCTTTCCAGAAACCGAACTGCCCGCCCCTTCCACCGAGGGAACGCTTGATGGCACCGAGGTAGAAAGCACCGACACCATCGTCTCATGAGTTTGCTCCTTTCCTCTCTGCGCCTCTGCGCCTCTGCGCAAGTCCATTCCCCTGCATCCTTGTGAGAACCGTAACTTTCAAGAGCGTCATTGACGGAGCCTTGGCCCGCATGGGTCTCGACCCCTTGGTCACTCCTTCCTCCAACACACTGGCGGCCTTCACCGAGTACGCAAATTCTTCGCTCCGTGCCGCCTGGGAGATGTACCCGTGGCCCGATGCCGTGCGGTTTGAAAGTCGCCAATTCTACGCGACCTGGGTGACCGGCACCTCTTACGCGGCCGGTGCCGTTGTCCTGGGAAGTGATGGCAACTACTACTACGCCCTCCAGGCAAACTCTTCCCAAGATCCGGTTGCCGACACCACTGCAGCCTACTGGGCCCCGGCCAGCTCTTACAGCTCGACCACCGGCAGCGGGATCCTCTATGCGATCTCACTCGACCAGGTGCTCGGTGGCACGACCCTTACCCCGATTGGCGAGGTGCTCGGAGTCTTCCAGAGCGATCCCCGGACAAACCGGTACGCCACCCCAGTCAACTGGATGTTGACCAATGACGGAATCGTTGTCGGTCAGAATGGGCTCTCGGTCACCTCAATCCCTTCCACGGTCTGGGTCCAGTTCACCGTCCGCCCTTCGGTCTACACCACCTCAAGCTACAGCAACGGCGACACGATCCCCTATGTCGTGGCTGAGGCCGTCAAGTTTGGCATCTGTGCCGAGGCCCAGCGTGAGGATGGACAATTTGACAAGGCCGCCGCCCATGATGCCAATGCCCTGGCCGCGCTCAACACCGAGTGGGACAAGCTGGAAATGAAACAGGGCCAGCAAGGGAGGTTCTCAGCGATGAATCGCTAAGAAGAAATTGAATATGGAACTCAGGAACTCAGGAAAATGAACAAGAAACCAATTCAAATCTCCTCTGCGCCTATGCGCCCCTGCGCGAGAACCTTCAGCCTACAGCCTACAGCCTAACCACCTACTCTTATGGCAGACGTAATGATTGGCAAAACCGACGCGGGCGCAAGGCTCCCGGTCAATGTGGACACCCGTGGCCGCGTGGTCATTTCCGGCACCGTTTCCTCGATCGGAAATGTCGAAACGATCCTCAATGCCCAGACCGCGATTGAAACCGTCATGGCTGCGGATCTATCCGCCACCAAGTCAAGCGCGGCATCCATCGCTGGCATGGCGATTCCTGCCAATGACTACATTTCGCTCGGATATACTGGGTCAAACCTGACTTCGATTATCTACAAGACGGGCGGGTCGAGCGGCACGACGGTCGCCACCCTGACCCTTGCGTATGACGGGTCGGGCAATCTCACCAGCGTCACCAAGTCCTAGTCATGGCCTGGGTCTTTAATCCGTTTACAGGAAAGCTCGATCAGGCGGGATCGGGAGGTTCTGGCGGCAGTCAGGTCAACTCTGATTGGAATTCCACAAGCGGGGTCTCACAGATTCTCAACAAACCTTCGTTGGCAACCGTTGCCACCACGGGTGCATATAGTGATTTATCAGGAAAGCCCACGATCCCGGCGGCACAAGTCAACTCCGATTGGAATGCTTCAACAGGCGTGGCAGCGATCCTTAACAAGCCAACTCTCTTCTCCGGTGCTTACGCAGACCTCACCGGCAAGCCGACTCTCTTCTCCGGTGCTTACGCAGACCTCACCGGCAAGCCGACTCTCTTTTCCGGTGCCTACGCAGACCTCACAGGCAAGCCTACCCTGTTTTCTGGTGCCTACTCCGCCTTGACGGGAACCCCTTCGACCTTTTCACCCTCGGCCCACGCTTCAAGTCACGCCAGCGGGGGAAGCGATGCTTTGACCCTTGCCTCCTCCCAGATCACCGGCCTCGCCTCGGTCGCCACCAGCGGCTCGGCGGCAGACCTGACCGGAACCCTTGCGGATGCACGACTCTCCAGCAACGTCGCGCTCCTCACCGGAACGCAGAGCTTCACGGGAACCAAAACGCTGACGGCACCTTTAATTTCCAACGGAACTACGTCGGCAATTCTCACGTCTGACGCCGCAAATGTGCTTGCCCAGCGCAACGGCACAAGTGCCAACACGCTGCGTGTCTACAACACCTACACGGACGGAAGCAACTATGAGCGCGGTGTATTTGATTGGACTACCAACGCCAACACCCTGACGATTGGAACGCAGAAGGCGGGAACAGGCACGGCTAGAAGGGTCAGGATTAACAGCGCAGAACAAATTGACTTTTATTGCACCGATACAAGCCGAAATTTTCAAGTCTCAACCTCCTCCGTCACAGCTTTCAATTCATTCAACTGGCAATGGTATTCGGGATCAGCCGACCCAACAACCTCTACCACGCCCTTTAACAATGGCACGTCGACCTGCGGCGTTTTCAAAAACACTACCACAGGACTCGTCAAGTTGTACGTCAACGATGGCGGAACCATGAAATCCGTCGCCCTTGTCTAATTTATGAACAACCCAATGACGCCCGAACAAGCCCTCCAGATTTTATCCGATGGCTTGCAACCCCAGATGCAGGGACAGATCACGCGCTCTGGCTATATTGCCATCGATCAAGCTCTTGGCGTCCTAGCGGAAACCATCAAGAAACCCGAACCAGCAGAACCTCATGACGCTTAATCTCACCTTCACCGAAGAACAGCTTCGCGGCATCGCCGCCGCCCGTGCTGCTTACAACGCTTCGCTCCCAGAGGACTCCATAGACCGCAAACAGACGGATGAAGCGTATCTGACTTTCGTCATCACTTCGGCATCCGACTCCTACGCCTCACAGTACCCAGCGTAATGCAACTCCTCCGCGATCTCTGGCTCTTAATCAAGTGCTACCCGATTGCCCGTGGTCGTGTCCTGGTCGATCGGCCCGAAAAGTATCCCGGCACGGTTTGCCACATGATCGCCTACAACGAGACCCGCACCGAGCTGGTGAACCGAGGCCTCCGCGAAGAGGGTGAGATCACCGGGGCCGTGGTCATGATCGCGGTGGGGCTGGCTTACCTTCTCAATAGATAACTTGCGCAGAGGCGCAAAGGCGCAGAGGAATACAATCCAGGCGGGATGGGTGATGGGATCTGGGCCCATTTCCCCCATTAAGCTCATCCCTTTGGTGACCTATCCTCTCCCCATGAAGGGCTAATCCGGCCCTCGACCCTTGGCTCTCGACACTCGACTTCTCTCATGAATACCTACGCAACCGTCAAATCTGCAGGCAATGCCGCGGTCACCCTCAATGCCTCCACCTACACGGCCCTCACCGCCCAAGTCGCCAGCCGTGTCCACATCACCAACACGGCCTCGGGAGCGGTCGCCGTCCAAGTAAAACAGGATACCGGATCCGCCGCCATCACGGTCCCGGCGGCCATCACCATGACTTTCACGGGTCTGCGTGATGCGTCCCAGCTCTCGGTCCTCGCCGCGTCCGGCACACCCACGCTCTCCTACCGTTGGGAACACTAATTCCCTCATGAGTGCCGATGAGGTCTCAGCGCTGAGGGAAGACATCGCCACGCTCCGCGCCATCGTGGAGGAGCGAGCACGCTCGGCCTCGGGCAATGCCGCCCTGCTCAAAACCATCGGGGCGGCCGTCGTCCTGCAGATCGTCATGTCGGTCTACATCGCCGGGCAGAAGACCCAAATGCTCGACCGCCTTCAGCAGGATGTGGTTGCCATCCAGCAACGTCTCGACAAATGAGGCTCTTCCTTCTTTCGCTTCTTGGCCTAGTCACCGGATGCGCGTCGCATCCGAAGATGCCGCCATCCTTCACGCCCCCGGCGGTGAGTGGCGTGGCGGCCCCCGTCCAGCGCACCCGTCTCGAGGTGGCCGGAGCCGTGGCCGACCTCGACAAGCTGGCACCCCATGTCGATGAGGCCGGTCGAGCCCAGCTCACCGCGCTGCGTGAATCCCTTCGCTCGGCAAAGACTGCCAGCGAAGAGGCCCAGTCCGGTCTCATTGCCTACGCTACCCAGGTCGATGCCCAGACCCGTAAGCTCAATACCGCCGTCGAGGATCGCAATACCGCCGTGGCGGATGCTGAGAAATGGCACCTGCAAGCCCACAACAATGCCCGCGAACGGGATGTCATCCTCATCCTCTTTGCGGCGGCCGTCTCTTTCTGGATCGGCACCATGGTTGCCGGTGAGATCCTGCGGAACTTTCCAGCCCCCTGGTCCTTTGTCGCCGCCGGGGGACTCTACCTGGGTGTCGGGATTGCCGCTTACTCGGCCGGGCGACTCTTCCTCCATGCGGCCAGCCGTCTCATACCATGATTGAATGGATCAAAAGAGTGCTTTCAGAAGCTAACGCCACGCCGTCCAGTGTGCGGGTGGCCCTGCTCTGTATCGTGGCAGTCATTGTGGGTGTCGTCATTTACTGCGTGGTACGTCACATCCTGACTCATGAGCCCTTTGACCTCGGTCCCAACCTGACCAACCTCCTTTCGGTCACGATCGGATCCCTCTCGGCAGCCAAACTGGGAAGCAAATTCGGCGAAGCTCCAGCTCTCGACGCTCGCCCCTCGACGCTCGACTCCTCAAATCCATGACCATCGCCGACATTCTCAGTAGCGCCAATGCCGCCAACCAGACCTCGGCATTCCGGAAGGCCCTGGCAATCACGCTCTACAACGAGTGTGAGTTCACCCATGACGGGGTGACAATCCGCAACGAACAGGTGGCCGGAGACTCCGGCGGGCTGACCTTTGCCGGGATTGATCAGGCCAGTCATCCCGATTTCCCTTACGAGAATCCCAAGCCCTTCCAAGTCTGGCAGGCCTACCTCGATCACTACTGGCGTCCGCTGCGCTGCTCGGAGCTACCTTATCCGGTTTCCCTTGTTCTCTTTGTCCAGGGAGTCAACCAAGGGATCGGTGCCGTGCGGAGGATGCTGCAGGAGGCGCTCAATGACTACGGATCACGACTGACCATCGATGGAGCCATCGGCCAGAATACCCTGCAGGCCGCATGGAAAGTGCCCGACAGCGACGGCCTTGCCATGGCCTTCCTGGCCAAATCCCGCCGCCGCTACCTCGAGCGGGTGGCCCGGCGTCCTGACCAGGAAAAGTTCCTCCATGGGTGGCTTGCCCGCATCGACAACCTCAAACGGGAGATCGCGGCCTGATTCCCCTGATCCCCTTTATCCTTGTGAGCAATTCCCCACTCTCCAGCCCGATTGTCAAGGATGGTGACACCGCCTTCCTCGGCCTCCAGTCCCGCCGCAATCCGCTAACCATTCCCTCCGGATACCTTCAGGTCGCTCAGAATATCCGTCTCGATCGCGGCATTGCCCAGACCCGCAAGGGGGCCAAGCGGCTCGCGGCGGGCATTTCGGTGGGAGCCACGCCCGTCACTGTGCCCTTTACCCTGCACGGCGGCGACACGGTCAGCTCGATCACCCAGTCATCCAATGTGGCCACAGTCACGACCGCCGCGCCCCATGGCCTTGGCTCAAATGGCTCGCAGTTCTATGTCGAGATCGCGGGAGTCACCGGGGCCACGGCCAGCGCCTACAATGGCAAGTGGACGGTGACGATCACCGGAGCCTCGACCTTCACCTACAATGTCTCGGGATCCCCGGCCTCCAATCCTGCCGGGACAATCACCTGGGCATGGCCGGTCCTGCTCACTAATTACTCGGGCGGTCTCTTCGGTGCCGGGGTCTACTCCTCACCCCGCTATGACTACGCCAACGAGTATATCGTGCTGTGCGGGCCGACGACGGCCTACCTCTACCGTCAGGGTTCGAGCCTTCTGACTCTGAGTTACCCCATCACGCCGATCACCGAGCAGATCCTGCCCGGCGACACCGTCACAACGCTGCAGGCCTTCGACCGTCTCTATCTCTTCCGCTGGCGGTCCAGTGACCTCCAGCAGAAAGTGACCTCCATCACCCAGTCCAGTGGCACCGCCACCATCACCACCCCGGTCGCCCATGGCTATGCCGTAGGCGAAGTCATCCGACTTTCGGGAAGTGACCAGAGCGGGTTCAACCTCGACGCGGTCATCGCCACGGTGCCATCCACCCCTGCAATAGGCGGACAACCGACAACATTCACGGTGGCCGTCCCGAGTGCCACTTCGGCCAACACTTCGACCAGTCTCTTTGCCCAGCGGGTCTGCTGCCCGCTCGTCTGGGATGGAATCACCTCGGGATTCGCCCGCGTCCCGACCGGCACCTCGCCCCTTGGGCCGACCTATTCGCGCATGGTAAGTCCGACGGGTGGCATTGCCGCCTACTACAACAATCAAATCGTGATCTGCAACGGGCGTGACACCCTGCTCATTTCCGACGTGCTCGATCCCGACACCTACGATCCGATGCTCAAGGGATTCCGGACTAATACGGGATCCAACGATTACCTGGTCGCCCTCCATCCTTATGCGAACCGCCAGTTGATCGCGTTCCTACGCAAGTCGATTTACCTCGGGACGCTTGTCCTGGCCGCCGATGGTGTTTCGGTCGATACGGCCCAGTCCAGCCTCCAGCTCCTGACCAATGAGGTCGGGTGCGCGGCCCGGCTGACGGTGGCCACAGCCGGTACCTTTATTTATTTCCTGGCCGATCAGGGCGTCTACCGACTCGACAACAGCCAGATCGATCTGGCCCTGCGTGGGAACACGCTCCCGCTTTCCGAGCCGATTGCCGACATCTTCTCCACGATCAACCAATCGGCCGTCGGCACCTCCAATGCGGTTTATTTTAACAACCGATACTACCTTGCCGTCCCGACCGGCAACGCCACCTCACCTAATACCCTGCTGATCTACAACCAGCTCAATGAGTCCTGGGAATCGGTCGACACCAATCTCCCGGCCCTCGACCGGCTTGTGGTCAGCGATTACGGCACCCAGCGGCGGCTCTTTGCCGCCTCCAACTCGGGGGCCATTTTCCTGCTTGAGGAGTATGATACCGCTAGTGATGACACCGGCACCGGCAGCGCCCAGGCCTTGGTCAATGGCGTGATCACGACCCGCCGCTATTTCTACGGACAACTCGCCCGCAAGCGCCTGGGCAATGTGGCGGTCTCGGCCTATTTGCCTGCCGGAACCACGGTCGATGTGGCCTCCGTCACGACCGATCCGGACAACACGACCCACATTGCCACGGTCACCAACTCCGGGGTGGACAATGACTACACCATCCGCGCCCCGATCCGCCGCCCCGGCACTTACCTCGACCTGACCGTCACCACCTCGGGCGGTCGCCCCACGATCCGTGCGGTCACTGCCGACGCCACCATCCCGGCCGATGCCTCACGACTGTCCAGAACGGAGTCCTGATTTCCCTCATTAAGCTCGGCCGCTTAAAGCTCTATCCTGCCTCCATGCTTCCATTCAGGTTTCAGGTTTCCAGTTTCATCCTTTTCTTCTAATGGCCACCGTCACCACCGGATACACGTTCGTCAATAACGAGACGGTCACCCCGGCCAAGCTGAACAGCCTGGCGGGCGGGGCCTCGGTATCGTCCATCGTCAATGCCGACATCGATGCCGCAGCGGCCATTGCTGATACCAAGCTCGCCACCATTGCTACGGCCGGAAAGATTTCCAATAGCGCCACGACAGCCACCAACGCCAACACGGCCAGCGCCATTGTGGCCCGTGATGCCTCGGGGAACTTCTCGGCGGGAACCATTACAGCGACGACCGTGACTGGATCTGGCAATTCTTCGTTTGCAGGCAACGTAGGCATCGGGACAAGTTCGCCTAGTGCAAAACTTTCGGTTTATGGAGCAGGACAAACTGCCGCTGCAATATCAACAACTTCTAGCCTTGGTGGTTCGGCCTATGTTCAAGATTCAGGTGGAGCTTCGGGAAATGGTGGAGCTATTATTTTAGGAGCGCAACAAGGTGCGTTCACCGCAATAAAAGCACTTATCACCGATGGAACCGTAAACACTACAGGAGATTTAGCATTTAGCACACGCAATGTAAATTCAGATGCGACTCTTACAGAGCGACTACGCATCACGGCAACTGGAACAATCAACGCCCAAGGCAACCCGATCACGAACTGCCTAACCACAACAAAGGCATGGGGCGGTGGATCTTCTACTGGTGTAATTGAGGCTTTAACTTTTGGAGTATCTACAATCACAAGAACTTCTCTTGGTAATTATTTAATAACAATGACAACAGCCATAAATGGATATGATGTTGTTACATCACCAAATTCTGCTGTCGGAAATCAAGCTACAGCACAAGTAGTAAGCACCACACAATTTAGAGTTTATACATTCGGCGGTGGAGGAGCCGCAGGTGATGGGGCTTTCAAATTTGTTGTTTTTGGAGTATAAAAATATGCCATTTATTATTTACCCACAAGAAAACGCAAAATTAGCTGTTGTAAGTCTAGCTACTGGCGTAACAGTTGAGGAAGCTATTAGATCATCAATACCACAGGGCGTGGAGTGCGCAGTTGTTGATGATCTTGGCTCTCTGGACGATGAGTATTTTGATGCCTTTGAGTACGACAACCTCGGTATCGCTTGCAACATCGACAAGGCAAAGCAGATCCACCTCGACAAGTTCCGCGCTGCCCGTGCGCCCAAGCTCGAGGCACTCGACATTGACTACTCAAGGGCCGACGAGTCCGGCGATGCCGCCAAGAAGGCCGAAATCGCAGCCAAGAAACAAGCGCTCCGTGATGTGACCGAAGTGGAGTTGCCATCTGATCTCCCATCGCTCAAGGAGTTCTGGCCCTCGATCCTCGGCCCTCGACCCTCGACTCAGCCCTAATGCTCGCATGGGAAATTGCTCGGCACCGTCATTTGAAAGATTGCCAAGACCCTTTCGAGGATCGGGTGGTCTGGCATCTCATTCATGGACTCGTGCATTCCGATCCTTCGTGCTTTGTGCTGGCCTCGCTGGTCTCCTGGGATCCCTCACTCAAGGCACCGGCACACCCATCATCCCCGCGCAATGCCTGGTTCGTGGAGTTGGCTGCACTTTCCGAGGCTCCGCTTTATCGGATCAACCAGGTATTCCCTCACCCGATGGAATGGATCATCTTCCGCAGAAACAATGGATCAAGAATCCATGTTTACACCTGGGATCGGTTCTGGAACTCCGTGGATAAAATGACTACTTACAATTTCAAAACTTAATCATTATGGCTGGAATTTTCGGCGGCGGTGCCTCTAAACCGCAACCTATCGACTACGCGGCGCAGGCCAGGGCGGCTACTAATGAATCAATTAGGGCTTACAAAGCGCAGCTTGCGGCGCAGATTGCGGCTTATCCAAAACTTGAAACTCTTTCTCTTGGTAGCGTCTCAAAGATCGGTGACAATCTCAACAATGCCTACACGCAGCAGGCTAAGGGGGTTATCGACCAGACTCTTCAGCAGGGGGCAACGTCCTTGACCGATACCGGCAACCGGATCAATGCCCTGGGTGACCAGTCCTCCGCCGTGGCCAGTGCGGCCCAGCAACGCGCCCTGGCGGGTCCCACTTCGATCGAGCAAAACCTCTACAATCAAGCGGCCAACGACTTGGCCCTCGGCTCCCAGCTCAATCCCGAAGAGGCCCGCGCCGCCTCCCAACAGGCCTCCAGTGCCTACGCGATGCGGGGGCTGGGCACCGGGAACTCGGCCGCCGCCGCCGATCTGCTCAACCGCTACCAATACGGGCAAGCACGACTCGGCCAGCGGCAGCAAGCCGCAGCAAGTGCCAACACCTTACTTGAATCTGGTCAAAATAACCGTTATTCCTCCGCGCTTAATCTGCTTGGCAACACAGCCAATATCTACGGACAGGGTGGTGGTGCCTACCAGAATGCCGCGCAGCTCGGCTTCGGCGGGGCTAATGCCCTAGTCAATCTAGATCCCTATCAGAGAGCCCTCGGCACAGGCGTTCAGCTCGGCAGTGGCATTCAGGGACAGTCAGGATCCATGATCGGCAATGCCTACAATCAAAATATGCAAATGGCCGGTGATGTCGCCAGCTTCAATACGAACATGCAGGCATCTCAATATAACTCCCAACAGAACAACAACGCGGCCCTGCTCGGCTCTGGGATCGGCGCCGTGGGTCAGATCGGCGGTGCAATCGGCATGGGCGTTGCGCTCTGATGCTTTTCTCCGAGAAGCTCGCCACTTCCCGTGAGCGTCTTGCGGGATGGTTGGCTCATTTCCGCAACCCCTGCATCCTCTGGTCCTCGGGCAAGGATTCCCAAGTCTTGCTCCACCTGATCCGCTCCATGGGTCATGACCTGCCGGTCGTGACTTTCCAAGAGCCCTGGCAGCGTGGTCGGCTTAATTTCACCCAGCAAATTGCCTCCGATTGGAATCTCACCCTCTACGACTTCCCTCCCTCGGAGCTGGGGCTGAATCGTGGCAATGGCCGCATCGACATCATGCAGCGCTTCCAGCTTGGGAATTTCTCCCTCTGGCTGGCCCGTGGCACGGAGTCCCCCCGTGAAGGTGAACCTTTCCAGTGCGGGGTGGAATGGCTTTCACGCCCCACTGGCGGGATGCAGTTCCCCTGGGATGCCGCCTTCCATGGCCAGAAATCCTCGGACGAGGATCCCTGCTCGGGCAAGGTCCCTCTTGCCCTGGACATGATCGCCCACCCGACCTGCCCGGCCGCACTCTATCCTCTCAGGGAATGGACCGATGAGGATATCTTCACCTACTGCGAGCTCCATAACGTGCCGCTGGATCCCCAACGCTATGGCCGCCTCGACGGCGAGATGGCCGTCCTCCACAACGACAAGGTGGGCAATCCCGACTACTACCGCACCTGCACGGCCTGCCTCGATCCCGATCAGCCCGGTGTGGTGGAGTGCCCCAAACTGAAATGCCAGGTGAACAATGTCAGCGCCACCGCCCCTTGGGTGAGGCTGGAAATGCAGCTCTGCGGCTATGCCGCAGGGGGAGCAGGGGAATAATATCCCGCAGAGGCGCAAAGGCGCTGAGATACCAAAAGGGGATAATGTGGAAATCAGGAAATCAGGAAAGGATTGAAATGTTCGGTAATATGTAACCGGCCTCTCGATCCAATTATTTACCTCTCTGCGCCTCTGCGCCTCTGCGCCTCTGCGCGAAAATTGCTTCTCTGGCTTCGAGACAAAGAGCTGATCCCGGCGTGAAGGCCCTGCACGCGGCGGGTCTGGCCGCGTAGATCGAGCACCCGGTGGAGACACCGACTTGTCCGATCAATGCCACGCACCGATTGCTCACCGTCCTGAGCAGTGGCAAATCATCCCGCACCATCGCGGGAGGAATCCCTGCCGCATCGCTCCGGTCCCGCCGCAGCACAGGCCAGCTCCACTTGTGGGCACAGCAGGCCCCGCAAGTTTGGCAATCAAAGTCGCTCACCCGTCATCGTATGCTTCCTGAAACAAGAGTTCGTCAAGATTTTCCCCCATTAAGCTCGGTCGCTTGAAGCTCTATCCTGCCCCCATGCGGCATTCTTCTTCCGTGCTCTCATCTTTTGGGCTCTGACCTAACAGCCTAACAGTCTTCAGCCTAAAACCCTTTTCTCATGATCGCCTACAACCCCTCAGTCAACGACCGTTCCGGCGAACTCATCGCCGGAGGAATTTCTCAAGCCGCCTCCGGAATCTCCGGCGCGATCAACCAAATGAACGAGATCAAGATGAAACAGCAGGCCGCGCAGGGCGCTCTCGGTGCTGCTCAGGGACTCGTCGACAAAGGATACATGGATCAGTCCACGCTGGATAAGATCAATGCCCTTCCTCCCATGCAACAGATCGGCGCGGCCCAAAACATCCTTCCAATGCTTCAGGCGGCGGGAATGATGGATTACCACAAATCGCTCATTGATATGAAAGGGGCGGCACTCGATCAAAAGGGTGCTGCCGGAGGATCAATGGCCGCCCCCCTTTACTAACCAATGACCGCCGAGGAACTTGCCCTGCTCGGTTATCCTGCCGCGCCTAGCCAGCCCCCGACCGCCCCGCCTGCCATCACAGGTGGAGATCTCTCCGCGCTCAACCCCCAAACTGGAGGCACTCCGATACAACCCGGTGGGGCCATGGCTGCGCCCGGGGTCGATGCGGCCACGCTTGCCGCGCTTCAGGGGCAACAATCACCGGCCGCTCCACCAATGCCGCCATCGGATCCCAATAATCTGACATCCGGCCCCGATACTCAGGCCTTCGATGCCACGGGTCAGCCGCTCAATCTTCCACCCAACACGGGTGCAGCCAACACTTACGGCGGAACACCGCTTCCCCAACAGCCGCCATCGCCGGATTCTGGCGTTTCTCAACAGACCGCCGGGGCTCAGGCGTCAAATGGCTTCCCTGCATTTAGTGACTGGGCCAAAGCTTCAGGTCTTCCCAGACAGGTGACCGTGGAAGAGCGCAAGGTGATTCTTGAGAAATACCTTGATCAGCAGAAGGACTTCTTGGCCCGCCAAGATCCCGAGAAACAGCTCAAACTCCAGCAGCTCCAACATGAGATTTCCACTCAGGGGATGAAGGACCAGAACCTGCAAGCCCAGACCGCCGAGAGCCAGTCCAAGGTGATCCAAGGAGAATTGGCAAAACAGAATGCCATGGATGCGGCCACAGGCCAGATCGCCGAACTCCAGTCTCAACGCGACAACTTGCAGGCCATCGCCAATCACCCGGCTCTGCCCTCAATGGTCGGCGCAGCGGGTCAGTTCAATCCCGGAATCACCGACCAGCAGCGCAACCTCAAGTCGTATTTTGACATGATCGATGGCCAGAAACTCATCGACGGAATCAACAAAATTAAAAATGAGTCGGCCGTTCCTGGTAGCCCTCTCAACTTCCGGATCACCCAGCAGGAAGCCATGGCCGTCAAAGATTCGGTCAACCGTCTGAAACGATCACAGTCCCCGGAAGACTACCGGTCGGCCATCACTTCCTATTCCTCGATCCTTGATCGCGCCATCGCAGCCAAGCAGGCGCAAGTCGCCAGAATGCCTGGCGTCAATCAGGAGTTGCTCAAGCAATTTTCCTACACTCCGGCCTCTTCGGTCTCATCCGCTTCCCCTTCTTCTGCCGTTTCAGCTCCTGCATCCGCACCCGTGATCAAAACAATCCCAGGCCGCGGAACCTTTCAGTCGCTCGGCAACGGCCAGTGGAAGCAGATCCAATAAGCCCATGGCCATCGGCGACATCCTCAGCGATGCGGATCTGAATGCCATGGCTCCAGCTTCGGAGTCACAAGCCCAGTCATCAGCCTCACCCGCTGAACCCACCTTCAACGATGCCGAGATCTCGGCCATGGAGGATCAGTCCAAGGCTGCGGGTGCCATCACCGCCGCCTACGCGGCCACGGCACCGTCCGCTCCACTTTCCGGCGCATCTTCCCCCGATCCCTACGCCCCGTCAGGGCTCGGTCCGACTCAGCCCAAAACATTTTCAACTCAGGAACTCGATCACCTCGAGGCCGACTCCCTGAATGATCCCTCGGTCGATCTCACCCGCGAGCAATGGGACTCTGCCATGGCCTCACGCAAGCGGGTGGGTGGTAGCTTCATGGGATCCGCGCTCGGTAACATAGCGGGAGGCATCGGAGGTCTGATCCAGACCACCTACGGCGGCATCAAAGATCTGATGCACACCCCCCAGTACCAAGGGGACTATGGCGACTATGCGGTCAAGACGCTGGAACATGAGACAAGTGTTGCAAACTCTGCCCTCCAAGGCATCCGCAATGCCGGGATGCAGACGATGCTCGGAA
>Ga0304729_1001042_pt1 | contig 18764 bp, 16 predicted proteins | sample C_131016_MF_Meta_FD_190475 | JGI IMG/M metagenome (GOLD analysis project Ga0304729, IMG submission 190475) | Freshwater microbial communities from Lake Croche, Canada to study carbon cycling - C_131016_MF_MetaG (v2) (version 2) | ecosystem: Environmental > Aquatic > Freshwater > Lake | place... | reverse complement strand
ATGACTTATTTCAATGGGCAGTTGGTGCCTAAAATTTTAAGGTACAAAGGCAACTGGGATGTAGTATTTAAAAAGAGAGAAAGAGGCTTATTCACTGCTACTTTATTTGATTACAAAGCAGGCGAGTAGTTATGTTTTTAAGAAACTAGTTTCAATATACTTGACCACCTCTATCAAGCTTCCTGTTTCTTTAAACACACGCAATTGCTGATCTGCGCCTGTGCCATTGGTAAAAATATCCTTTACTTTATTTAAATGTGCTCTGCTGCCCAATTCATCGGCTACGCTATCTACAAAATCTAATAATTCATTCACTAAATCTACCACCGGCACTTCTTTTTCTTTGCCAAAGTCGATTAATTTACCATCAATACCATAACGACTGGCCCTCCATTTGTTTTCATTAATTAAAGCACGTTGGTAATTAATGAAATTAATGTTTTGTCTGCGCAGGCTATAAATTTTGGCACAGATAGCTTGAAAGAATGCCGCAATGGTAATGGTTTCTTGAATGGTCATAGGTACATCGCAAATTCTAAATTCAACAGTATTGAAAACAGGGTGTACGCGTAAGTCCCACCATATTTTTTTTCCATCATCAATACAATTGGTTTTAATCAACAATTGTATAAACTTTTCATAAGCCTCAATACTTTCAAAAGTATCTGGTATGCCTGTTCTTGGAAACTTATCAAATACTTTACTTCGATAAGATTTGTAACCGGTATTGCGTGTTTCCCAAAAAGGAGAATTCGTACTTAATGCATAAATATGTGGCAGAAAATACCTGGCAGTGTTGGCAATTTGCATGGCCATGCTTCTGTCTTCAATGCCCACATGCACATGTAATCCAAAAATCAAATTGCTTCTGGCGGCTTGTTGCAATTCATTTAAAATAGCTTGATACCTAGATTGATCCGATACTAATTGGGTTTCCCATAAACTAAAAGGGTGGGTGCCTGAAGCGCCAATACTAAAGCCTAATCCATTGGCTACTTCAGAAACATGGGTCCTCAATTCTAAAATTTCTTGGTAGGCTTCGTCTACATTTTTACAAATACCAGTACCTACTTCCACCACTGCCTGATGCATTTCAGCCTTGATCTTATCCTTGAATTTTTTTTGTCCTTCGTTGACAATAGCTTGCTGATGGCTTTTTAATTCCTTGGTCGAAGGGTCAAGTACCATGTACTCTTCTTCCACCCCAATGGTAAACTGATTGATATTTTCTGCGGCCATTGCCATGAAATTACTTAATTTTTTTGCAAGTTTCTTCAAAAAAAATACCCCGACCCGAAATTCGGAACGAGGTATCTAAGGCTAGACGCATTAGTTAGGTGCGCTTATAAAATGGTTTAACGATGGTAGGAATTTTCAGTCTCGTTTTCTCTTTCCTTGTCGTAGGCTTTGATGATGGCTTTCACCAATTTATGTCTTACCACATCTTCCTCATCCAATTGTATATGGGCAATGCCTTCAATGTTTTGCAAAATTCTGGATGCTTTTTCCAAGCCGCTTTTTTGATTCCTTGGCAAATCTACCTGGGTAGGGTCCCCAGTAATTATGGCCTTTGCATTGGAACCAATACGTGTCAAGAACATTTTTATTTGTAAATCATTGGCATTTTGCGATTCATCTAAAATGATAAAAGCATTATCCAAGGTACGGCCTCTCATATAAGCTAGCGGTGCAATCTCAATGGTACGCGTAGTCATGTAATAACCCAATTTATCTGCAGGAATCATATCATCCAAGGCATCATACAAGGGGCGTAAATAAGGATCAATTTTTTCTTTCAAATCCCCTGGTAAAAAGCCCAAGCTTTCACCTGCTTCTACTGCAGGGCGGGTTAAAATTATTTTCTTTACCACTTTGTTTTTCAATGCCCTTACGGCCAAAGCAACTGCAGTATATGTTTTACCTGTACCTGCAGGTCCAATGGCAAATACAATATCATTCTTGTCGGCAGCTTGCACCATTTTTTTCTGGTTGGCTGTTCTGGCTCTAACTGTTTTGCCGTTAGGTCCAAAAACCAATACTTCATTGGGATTTTTGTCAATAAAATTATCGATCACCTCAGCATCGTCGCCTCCTAAAATTTGTTCAAAATAGTTTTCGCTCAAATGCCCATTGCGTTGCATGTAAGCAATGATCAAGTCAATTTTTTCTTTGGCTAAATCAATCTGCTCTGGTGCACCGCTTAGTTTAATCTGCGTACCTCTTGATAAAATTTTGAGTAAGGGAAATTTCTTTTTTAAGATGTCGAACTTGTTGTTGTTAACACCGAAAAATTCAATAGGGTTAACGGTTTCTAAATTGATGATGGTTTCTGTCAATGTAGTTACATTTAAAGGGTTAATAGTTTATTTCATCAGCCTAACATAAATTTAATTTAACTAAAACAAAATAACAAGGATTAAATACGCACATATGTGCATTACTTTAAATGATAACATTGGCGTAATCATTAGATAAAAATTTAATAAAATAAGGTTAATGTTAATAGTACATTCACTAAGAATACGTTAAACAATCAGTAATGCTTTACATTGTAAGTTTAAGATTCTCTGTGCCTACTATAATTGCTTTAAACGCGCAATCATAGCGATAGGGTCGGCTGCTTTAAACACGGTAGTGCCCGCCACCAATACATCAGCGCCTGCAGCAGTTAATGCAGCTGCATTGTTGGCATCTACGCCACCATCTATTTCAATTAAGGTAGTAGCCGCCGCTTTCGTAATTATATTTTTTAAGGCGACTACTTTCTCATAAGTAGCTTCAATAAATTTTTGTCCACCAAATCCTGGATACACACTCATTACACATACCAAGTCAATGTCATTAATAAATGGAGCTAGTACTGCTGCATCGGTATTGGGATTAATGGCAACGCCTGCTTTCATGCCCTGCGCTTTTATTTGTGCAAGGGTAGTCGCTAGTTCAGGGCAGGCTTCATAGTGGACCGTTAAAATATCTGCGCCTGCATTTTTAAATGCCTCAATATATTTTTCGGGTTGCACAATCATTAAGTGTACATCACAAACCTTGGTCGTGGCCTTTCTTATTTGTTCAATCACAGGCAAGCCAAAACTAATATTGGGAACAAAGCTTCCATCCATTACATCTAAATGAAACCAGGCTGCCTCACTTTCATTCAGCATCGCAGCAGCCTTACCTAATTCTAAAAAGTTAGCGGCTAATAAAGAAGGAGCAATGATGGCCATAGGGTTGATTTCCTACAAAGGTCTATTTTTTTGAGGATTTTACAATCATTAGGAATCAAATTAGGCGGGTGCGTGTAAAAATTGAATATATTAGCAGTATGAATACAGGTTTATTACATCTACACAATTTATTAAGATGGGTGATATTAATTACACTTATCTGGTCTATCGCTAAGTTATTGACCAAGCAGGATGCCCTTAAAACAAGTAAAATCTTGTTGATTAGTGCGCATACTACTTTGGTACTTGGGCTTTATCAGTACTTTTTTGGTCCTGTGGGCTTTCAATTAGTAAGCCAAACACCAGGGGGCATGAAAGAAGTCATGAAGGATGCTGCAGGTCGTTTCTGGGCCGTGGAGCACATCACGTCCATGATTTTAGCCATAGTGCTAATCACCATTGGGCATATCAAGTACAAAAAAGGGGGCAAGCCAGGAACAACGACGGTTTTATACCTAATTGCCTTGTTGCTCATTTTGTCCGCCATTCCTTGGCCTTTTAGAGCGGGTATCGGCCGACCTTGGTTTCCTGGACTTGGTTAATTATTAGTTTTTGTTCCAGGCTTGTTAAGACCCGGCCTATAATTTGCTAACTAGCTGATTATCAATATATTTTTAAGGAGAACGACCCGTTCTCCTTTTATTTTGCCTAATTCGTAATATTTCGGGGTGAATTTTTCATAATTCCATTCATTTCCATATCTTTGCAACCCCAAAATAAGTATGTCAAAACAACCGCTGATCAAACAAGATGGAGTAATATTAGAAGCTATGAGCAATGCCATGTTCAGAGTGAAATTAGAAAACGGACATGAAATTTTGGCAACGATCTCTGGTAAAATGCGCATGCACTACATCAGAATTTTGCCTGGGGATAAAGTAGGTTTGGAAATGAGTCCTTACGATTTAACAAGAGGAAGAATCAATTTCAGACACAAATAAAAAGAATTAGAAGGAAATAAATATTTAAAAATAAAAAGATGAAAGTTAGAGCATCCATTAAAAAACGTAGTGCCGATTGTAAGATCGTGAAGCGTAAAGGTAAATTATACGTTATCAACAAAAAGAATCCTCGCTTTAAGCAAAGACAAGGATAATCCAAACATAACAACAATAACAAAAAACCAGTTTTAAAATATGGCTCGTATTGCCGGTATAGACTTACCAAAAAACAAAAGAGGAGAGATAGGACTACAGTACATCTTCGGTATTGGACATTCTACAGCTCAGTACATCTTAGACAAAGCAAACATCAGTTACGATAAAAAAGTAAATGAGTGGAACGACGATGAGCAAACTGCTATTCGTAATATTATCAACGCTGAATTTAAAGTAGAAGGTGCTTTACGTAGTGAAGTTTCTATGAGCATTAAGCGTTTGTTAGACATTGCTTGTTACCGTGGTTTACGTCACAGAAAAGGTTTACCTGTTCGTGGTCAACGTACTAAAACTAACTCACGTACTCGTAAGGGTAAGCGTAAGACAGTGGCTGGTAAGAAAAAAGTAGCTAAGAAATAATTAGTTCAATAAAAATCGGATCCTACCAACTGTAGGGGAGATTTAAATTAAAAACCCGTTTCTATTACAAGTAACAACAAGTAATAAAAACACACCTCAAAAAAAATGGCAAAACCAATCAAAGCACAAAACAGTGCAAAAGCGGCTTCTAAGAAAAGAGTCGTAAAAATTGATGCATCTGGAGAAGTTCGTATCAGTGCAACTTTCAACAATTTAATTATTGCTTTCACAAATAAGGCAGGTCAAGTGATCAGCTGGAGCAGTGCAGGTAAAATGGGCTTCAGAGGTTCTAAAAAGAACACGCCCTATGCAGCTCAAATGGCCGCAGCAGATGCAGCAAAAGTAGCATCTGACGCTGGTGTGAAAAGAGTAGAAGTATTCGTTAAAGGTCCAGGTTCTGGACGTGAAGGCGCTATCCGTTCTATCTCTCAATCAGGTATTGAAGTGATCGCTATTCGCGATGTAACGCCAATGCCACACAATGGTTGTCGTCCTCCAAAACAAAGAAGAGTTTAATTTTTATATAATCAACAAGGGTGCATCATTCATTTTAGATTTTTACCGATGATGCATCGTCACTAAAAAATCACAAACAAGTATTATGGCACGTTACACAGGACCCAAAACCAAAATTTGTCGCATTTTCGGCGAACCTATTTTAGGCAACGCAAAATGGTTAGGCAAAAACAGCAACCCTCCCGGTCAGCATGGCGCACAACGCAAGCGCAAGCAATTAGGTGAGTACGCTTTACAATTAAGAGAAAAACAAAAAGCGAAATACACTTACGGTGTATTAGAGCGCCAATTCCGCAAAACATTTGAAGAAGCATCTCGTATTAAAGGTGTTACTGGTGAAAACTTAATCAAATTGTTGGAATCACGTTTAGACAATACCATTTTTAGAATGGGATTAGCAGCAAGTCGTCCAGAAGCACGTCAATTAGTAGCACATAAGCATATTACTGTAAATGGTGATGTGACCAATGTACCTTCTTATACATGTCGTCCAGGTGATGTGATTGCTTACCGTCCTAAGAGTGCACACAATACTTCTATTGTTGCCAAGCAACGTGGAAAAAACACTAAGTTTAGCTGGGTAGATTGGAATGAAACAACCAATACTGGTACTTTCATTACGATGCCAGAGCGTGAAGCGGTTCCTGAAAACATCAAGGAGCAACTAATCGTCGAATTGTATTCTAAATAGTAGTATATAATAGCAACTAACAAAATTTCTTCCTCAGTGAAGATTCAAATAAAAAATAAATTGACATGGCTATATTAAGTTTTCAAAAACCGGATAAAATTGTTTTACAAAAAGCAAATGACTTTGAAGGACAATTCGAATTTCGTCCATTAGAGCCAGGTTTTGGTCTTACATTAGGAAATGCTTTAAGAAGAGTTTTATTAAGCTCTTTAGAAGGTTTTGCTATTGTAGGTATTAAAATTGAAGGGGTAGACCACGAGTTTGCAACTTTGAAAGGTATCACAGAAGACGTTACTGAATTAATCTTAAACTTAAAGCAAGTTCGTTTTAAGCGTAAGGCAGATCAAGACGTATCTTCTGAAAAAATCACTTTGTCTATTAAAGGCAGCAGCGAATTTAATGCAGGTCATATTGGAGATGCTTCTCAACAGTTCCAAGTAATGAACCCTGAATTAGTTATTTGCACCATGGACGCAACTTCTAAATTAGAAATTGAATTAACCATTAGCAAAGGACGTGGTTACATTCCTGCTGAAGAGAATAAATTAAAAGAAATGCCATTTGGCTATATCGCTATTGATTCTATTCACACACCTATCAAGAACGTTAAATACGCAATTGAGAACTACCGTGTAGAACAAAGAACCGATTACGAAAAATTAATCTTAGACGTAGCTACAGATGGTACCATTCATCCTGAAGATGCGGTAAAACAAGCTTCTAGAATTTTAATTCAACATTTGATGATCATCACCGATGAGAACATCACTTTTGATAATAAAGAAGACAAGAAAGAAGATGTGGTAGATGAGCAAGTATTGCAATTAAGAAAAGTTTTAAAAACTCCTTTGGAAGATTTAGACCTTTCTGTCCGTGCCTTCAATTGCTTGAAAGCCGCTAAAATCAATAGCTTAAGCGAATTAGTTCAATATGAGCAAGAAGACTTGATGAAGTTTAGAAACTTTGGTCAAAAATCTTTATCTGAAATTGAGCAAGTTTTAATCGAAAGAGGATTAAGCTTTGGTATGGATTTGGGTAAATTAGGATTAGACAAATTAGATTTACAATAGTCAATAACGATTAAAGTAAGTCACTATTTATAACGAGCGAAAGCTCAAACCTCACAATTCCTGACACGGTGTGAGGATAAAACTTAAAAGTCATGCGTCACGGAGACAAACAAAACAACCTAGGTAGAAAAAAAGCACATAGAGATGCTTTATTAATGAATTTAGCTTGTCAAGTAATTACGCACAAGCGTATTGTTACTACATTAGCTAAAGCAAAAGCTTTAAGAACTTATGTTGAGCCATTAATTACCAAAACAAAGAAAACTGCTACTAAAGAAGAAATTAGTCATAACCACAGAGTGGTGTTTAGCTATTTGAACGACAAAGCGGCTGTAAAAGAATTATTTACTGTAGTAGCACCTAAAATTGCTGCTCGTCCAGGTGGATATACTCGTATCATTAAATTAGGCATTCGTCCAGGTGACAATGCTGAAAAAGCAATGATTGAGTTAGTCGATTTCAATGAAGTTTACGGTAATTCAATAGCAACTGCTGGCGAACCTGCTAAGAAAACGCGTCGTAGCAAATCAACCGCTACTACTGCTAAAAAAGCACCAAAAGCGAAGGCAGAAGCTCCAGCGGCTGAAACTGCAACAGATTCACCTGAAACTGCTGCTGAATAATGAATTTAAAGAATTAACATACAAGGCAAGACTCACCGTCTTGCCTTTTTTTTGCGCTTTTTCGTCATTTCTTTTAATTAGGCACAATGTTTAAAAGTTATTATGGAAAAGTAAAAAAATGTATCTTTTTTTGCATAACAAAACACGCAACCCAAAATGAGCGCACAACCAGCAATTTTAGTTCTAGCCGATGGCCATGTATTTCATGGTCAAGCCTTTGGTAAAATTGGTACTACTACCGGAGAAATTTGTTTTAATACAGGAATGACAGGGTATCAAGAGGTTTTTACAGATCCTAGTTATACTGGACAAGTCATCATCATGAACAATGTGCACGTGGGTAACTATGGCGTTAGAAAAACCGATGTTGAAAGTAAGTCGGTTAAAATTCATGGTTTAATTGGACGCAACTTAGAAGAAAAGTACAGCCGTCTATTGGCGGATGGCAATTTGAATGAATACTTAATTGCTAATAATATTGTTTCTATAGAGGGACTTGATACAAGAGCCTTGGTCATTCATGTGCGTAATTCTGGGGCGATGAACTGTATTATATCTTCAGATAATTTAGATGTCGATGCTTTAAAAGCGCAATTAGCAAAAGTACCTAGCATGGATGGATTAGAATTAGCTAGCACAGTGAGCACTAAAGAAATATATGAACTAGGGGATACTAGTTCAAAAATAAAAGTTTCTGTTTTAGATTTTGGCGTGAAGGAACATATCTTACAATGCTTGGTAGATAGAGGAGTACATGTAAGAGTGCATCCTGCTAAAACAGATTTCGCTACTTTAAAAGCGTTTAATCCAACGGGTTATTTTTTATCCAATGGTCCTGGAGATCCAGCGCCTATGGACTATGCCATTAAAACCATCAAAGAAGTATTAAAAGAAATGAAACCTTTATTTGGTATTTGTTTAGGGCATCAATTGTTGGCCTTAGCCAATGATATTCCAACTTTTAAAATGCATCATGGACATCGTGGATTAAACCACCCAGTGAAAAATGTAATTACAGGCTTATGTGAAATTACGACACAGAATCATGGTTTTGGCGTAGATCCTGATGCGGTGCGTAAACATCCGAATGTGATTGTTTCGCATGTGAATTTGAATGATGATTCTATTGAAGGCATCAAATTAAAAGACCGTCCTGCTTTTAGTGTTCAATACCACCCCGAAGCAACACCAGGTCCACATGACAGTAGGTATTTATTTGATGATTTCGTATCTTTAATGAAATCGAATTAATTGAGTAGTATGTTAGAAATTGCCATCATCAACGGACCAAATTTAAATCTATTAGGGAAAAGAGAACCTGATGTATATGGCCATGCTAGTTTCGAAGAGTTTTTAGTACAGTTAAAAAAAGATTTTCCTACAGTAAACTTTACTTATTTCCAAAGTAATATCGAAGGGGAGATAGTACAAGCCATTCAAGCACATGGTTTTAATAAAGCCGGTATCATTTTAAATCCTGCAGCCTATACCCACACTTCAGTGGCCATCGGGGATGCGGTAGCTGCCATTAAAACACCAGTGATTGAAGTGCATATCAGCAATGTGCATGCAAGAGAGGATTTTAGAAAAATATCACATGTTTCTGCAAAATCAGTAGGATCCATCGTAGGCTTGGGGTTGAAAGGTTATGCTTTAGCGACTGAGTGGTTTTTAGCCCATAGCTAAGCCATTCCATTATATTTCCTTATTTTAGTACTAGTATTTTTTAACTTTTAACAAGTATTAAGGGTGCAGTTATTGTTGCACTGCTTTATATTTTACAACTGAATGCGATTATGGCCATAACCCCAGTGGTATATCAAAAAAAACTTTGGTGGCTGATCGGTATTTCGATGGTCGTTAAAATAATACTTTCTTTTTTTCTGGAGTTAGGCAACGACGAAGTGTATTATTATACCTATGCCCTTCAACCCGATTGGAATCATTTTGATCATCCGCCCATGGTAGGATGGATGATACGTGTTTTCACTTTTAATTTAAATTGGTTATCGGCATTCTCGATGCGTTTAGGTAGTTTGATTGCTGCGGCTGTTGCCACTATTGTTGTTTTTGAATCAGGTACTTTATTAAAAAATGAGAAAGCAGGTTGGGTAGCTGCATTGCTTTATAATCTTTCCATTTATACTTCTATCATTGCTGGTTTATTTGTGCTACCGGATAGTCCTCAATTGTTGTTTTTTACTTTGAGTATTTATTTAATGTTGAGTTGGGTAATGAAGCCACATTTTTTTACTTTATTTGATTGGATTTTATTGGGCTTATTTGTAGGTTTGGCCACCATGAGTAAAGTGCATGGGCTATACCTATGGGTAGGCTTTGGCTTGTTTATTTTATTCAATCAAATTAAAACCCTCCAACAAAAAGGATTTTATTTGGCTGTATTGGTTACCCTTATTTGTATTCTACCCATTGTGTATTGGAATTTTCAAAATGATTTTATAACATATAAATATCATTCCAAAAGAGTTAGTCATACGGGAATTTCATTGTCCAATTTTTTTCAACAAATAGGGGGCGAATTTTTTTACCAAAATCCTTTGGTCTACATTGCCATTGTCATTTCTTTATTAAGAATTAAAAAAGTCAAGTATCAAGCAAAATCTGCCACTGCCATTAATTTACTTTTATGGTTGAGCCTTCCATTAATAATCATTTTTTGGAGCCTCTCCTTGTTTAATTCCACCTTACCACATTGGACAGGCCCTGCCTTTATTTCCTTGTTTTTAATTGCAGGTGTGTATTGGGCTTCTTATTCACGAAAGGTCATTCCAGTACTTTTACAATGGGCCATTGGCTTTATGGGCATGGCTTGCTTGGGGCTTATACTATTGTTGAAAGTATTTCCAACTCAATTGGGCTCTAGCAAAATGGAGAATTTGGGAGAATACAATCCTATCAACGACCTTACAGGTTGGTCCTATTTTAGTGCTGCCTTTAATAAAATTGTAGATAAAGACAAGGCGGAAGCTAGGATGTCCAATAATGCGCCTATTCTAGTGCATAAATGGTTTCCTGCAGGCCACTTGTTGTTTTATACGGCTCCGCTAATAAAGGCCAGGGTCATTGCCATTGGTGCTTTAGAGGACCTACATAAGTTTGCTTGGTTGAATGAAACACAGGAAGCTTTAAAAATAGGAGAGGATGCTTATTGTATCGTTCCATCCAATTTACCCGCCAATCCTACTCAATTGTACGGTGCTTATTTTACCAGTATTCAAGCACCAGACACCATCCCTATTATAAGTAAAGGGGTACTACTCAGAAATTTTTATGTATATCGATTGAAGGGGTGTAAAGCATTGCCGCCAACTATATTGCATAAAGCAGCCAACTAGTTTTTGCACTAAAACTCATCAAAATCTTTTCGGTAAGAGATGCTTAGTCCTTGTCGGTTTCTTCTACCCAGGCTACTTCCACTAATGTCTAAACTATTTTTATTAAAGATGATGGCTCTTAATTTTCTATCATCTGTTAAAATAAACTCAACATTTAAATCGGGCAACCATTGGAAACTTCCATTTTGAATGGCACTGGTATTTTGAACATTAAAATCTAAATCACCGCCTACATTCACAATTATTTTATCGTTTAAAAAGCTGCGTCCTAATTTTAAATTCACTCTTTGACGATCAATTTTATTGGCATTGATGGCAATACCAGCGCCAGAGGGATCTAATAAGTTGGCACTATTGTAAACCGAAGAACCCACATCAAATCTTAGGCTTTTGTCACCCGTGACCTTATTTAAAATATTGGTGATGGATTTATTAACTTCCTTGGTCAATAAATGGGAGATGGTATTGATACCAATGGACGTAACTGTATAGGCATTGCTATTGTTGCCGCTAGCATTACTAAATCCAACAGGTGCAAAGGAATTGAACACAATTAAGAAAGAAACTTGTTTTAGTATTTCATTGTCGTCACGCTCTAATCTAGAAATAAATTGAGAAAACTCATTGTCTGAACTAATGGGATTGCCCTGAGGAAAAGCCAATGAAAATTTAATATCGGGTTGCGCCAATTTGTTTCTGAGTGCAGCAATGACATACACATTGCCGCGGTAGGTTCTAACGGCATTGCTAAAGTTGGCTGTGCCTACCAGTTCATTTAAACTAACCCTTTCCGCGGTATACCTGGCATCAATATGAATGTCTGCTTGATAAGGATTGCCAGTCCATTCAATATAGTTACCTGCTTCAGCAATCAACTCAAAGGGTTTCTTGATAAAGGATTGAAAATTAAAATCATATTTACCAGCTTCTATATTGTATTTTCCTCTGATACTGAGGGGTTCGATATTGCCGGCCCTAATTTTTATTCGACCATTGCCCACCGCTTTGATTACATCGCCTGTCAATTCATCCATGATTACATCAATCTGTGTCTTATTGTTGGCTGTTACTTCTAAGTCAACTACTAAATTAAAAGTGGGGATGTCTGCGCTTTTGATGGCAGATTTCCCAAATTTCTTAAATACAATAAAGTCTGATTTTCCACTTTCTTTGCTGGTACTATTGGGTAAATAAATATGAGAACTGTCGTTGACATCTGCATTGATGACCATTTTTATATTTTCCTCCGGCCCCTTGATGGTCATGGCTGCTTTACCCACTGCATGCCCATAAAAATTAGAATTGTCTAAAGGATCGGTATTCAGTAATTCAATTTTTGGACTACTCATTTCCATATCATACACTAAATGAGTAAAGCCTTGATGAAGTATTTTTCCTTTAAAATTGGCAGTTCTATGATTGGCATCTCTTAAGTAGACATTGCCAAAATCTAACCCTTCATTGGTAAAATGAAGGGTACTACTGTCTATAAAATATTTCACTTTGGTATAGTCAACTACAAAGGAACTGTTTTGAAGGCTTGCTTCACCCAATAAATAAGGATGTTCAATTCTTCCGCCAAAATGAATTTGCCCATTGGCCTTGCCCTCTAAATTGGTCAATACGCCACCTATGAACTGTTGGACCAAACTAAATTTTGAGTGATGTAAAAATAAAGTGGCATCTAAGGGGTTCGCGCTATCTTTAATTGAATAAGACCCATTGGCAGTTAAATTGTATTCACTGTTTGGGCAACTAAAGGAGAAGGGGATAATGCCTTTTGAATTTTGATAGCCAGCATTCAATTGGGTGAAACCAATAGAATCATTGTTAAACCTAAATTGATCAATTTTTAAATCAGCAACAAAGTTGAAGTCTTCAATTACGTTTTTAAATTGAATTTTTCCGTTGGTCAGTCCTTCTAATTTTGGATAATCAAAAAATGGTTGGGTAATGTCCCCCAATATGATGTTTTTCAACTCCAATTGTAGGGCATTTTCTTCGGAGGGGGAATTGGAAAAAACAAATTCTTGTAATCCTTGGGTGAATTTAAAATTATTAGCACTGGTATTGCTTTTCCTTAATACTAAACTACCATTTTCATTGATGAACCATTTTTTCTGGTTCAGCATAAAAAAAGAGGGCTTCCATTTCATTGAAACACCGTCTGCATAAGTGTGAACGGTAGCATTTAAATCGACTTGTGCTAAAACGCTCTTGCTTGTGCCTGTTATTTTAATTTCAGAAATATCGTTGCTGCTGTGTATGCTAACAGTGGATTTATTGTAGCTGGTGCTGTCAGAAAACTGAAAAACAGCTGCTGTTATGAATAAATGCAGAGAGTCTTGCGTGCCATTGCCATTAATGTCTCCGCCTTTTATAGTATAATTATTCCAGCTTGCAAAAGGCAGTTTTCCTTTAGCTTCAATAGTTTTTTTGTCAGTGTTAATGGCACCAGTGAATGAAACATTATTAAATCCAGAAAAAGATTTATCAAAAAGACGAATATAGGGCTCAAAATAATTTGTTTTAATTTGAAACTGAAATAGTTGATTACTTACTGTATTTTTTGGGGCAGGGATATAGGTGGGCAGGTAGCGTTGCATAAAATATTGAACGCTTGCTGGTAAATTTAAAATATTGAATTTACCAATGATGCTCGCTTGTAGGTCATCGCTAGCAATGCTTATTTTTTTTAAACCGTTGACGATGCTTGATTGTATGGTCAAAGAATCAAAATTCACAGCGGTGCTAGGAGATTTCAATTTGCCATTGTAAAATTTAGCAAATCCAATAAAATTATCAATATTGTCGCCCTCGAAATTGATGTCTAACAAACCTGTAAGCTGTGTTTGATGCTTGGTGATATTTAATTTTTCTAAGTTGGCATAAGATAGATCTCCCACAGCATTGATCTTAGGCTTGTCCTTATTGAACAAGAGTTCTATATTACTGATAAAACTAATATTGGGGTCTTTGATGCTTAACCTGCCATTGAAAGATCTTTTTTGCAATAGCCCATTAGTACTGATGTTCGAGTAGTTGTATTTGTTAAATTCAATGCTGTCAATGTTTCCTTCAATTTTAGTCTTGATATTATCTATGTTAAAAGAGCTCCCTGCTATTTTCCCTTTGAAGTTTACTAGCCCTAAACTATTTACATTGAATATTTTACCTATGTTCAAATGTTTGGTGGCAATAGCACCTTCGTAACTAGGCTCTGCTTTTTCTGGAAATTTTAATCTTATTTCTGATACGATGGAGCCTAGTGGAGATTCCACCTGACCCTTCGCTAAAAAATCAAAGAAACTGCCTTTAAATTCTCCCTTAAAATCTAGGTTATTGAGCTTGTCTGATTCAATTGATTTAACTTGTTTTAAACCTGGCATCCAACTGGCTAAATCTTTGTAATTGGTATTGGCACTGACCTGACTAAAATTGATCAAGGTATTTCTCATCTCAGGAATGCCTTGCATCGAAAAATGACAAGCCACGCTAGAGTTATTGTATTTGGCTTTGAAGTCATTGGTTTCGAAATTGGCTACCGTGCCATTGAAATGAAAACTTGCGGTGAGTTTATTATGAAATGAGGTCATGGTGGGGGTGAAATAGGCAATGTCATCAGTGGCCACAGCCGCATTTACCAAATGTGCTTTCATGGTTACATTTTGAATGTAATTACTGAAATCTTTGCTAAAATCCTGGTACTGCATGGCATAATAGTTTTCTATCGTACTATTATTTGTTTTCAAATGCAAAGCACTAAACTCCATTATTTCTGGAGTCCATTTAAAATTGGTCAATAGTTTTTTTATCTCAAAACCAGATTGTTCCTTTAAGCTTAAATCAACTTTTGCCAGAATGGTATCTTTATTGAAAGAAATATTTTTTAAATGCGCATTAATCTCCCGCATGCGAATATGTTCCCCATCAAAATAATTGAGTGGTTGATGATAACCTTGTTCAATCCAAAATTTACCTTGAGTTACTTGAACTTCATTGGCCCATAGGTACCAATTGTTAGGATTGAAATAAGGCTCGCCTCTTTTTCTTTTAAGGTTAGTAGCTTTTACCAATGGTGCTTTGCCTAGGTAGGATTGAATGAGGTAGTCTGGTTTATTGAGGATAAGCTGATCAATAAGTATACTATCTTTGGAAAAGAATTTAATGTTGGCCAGTAAATTTTTGGTTTTGAATACCATGTCTTGCCCTTCCCATTGGTCTTCTTTTTTGAATTGTAGATTGGATACATCTATTTTTTCGATGTCAAAACCCTTAGCTTTTTTGGATGGAGCAGTATCCGCATTGAGGTAGGCTAAAATGAAAGCATAATTCCAGCTTTTGTTGTTTCGTTTGAAATTAATTTTAGTATCACTCAAACCAATGTATTTAATCACTGGGGTAGCATTGGAAAACACCAAGTCAGTCAATCTCAATTTTAAAGAAGCAGTATAAAGAAGAGTATCCTTGTTTTGGTCTCTGACTAAGATTTCTTGAATGTCTAATTTATCAAACAAGGAAAAACGTACCTGTCCTAATTTTACCTCAGTGCCGATGGCTTTTGAAAAACGTTGAGCAAGGGTGGAGGCCAGTTTATTTTGAATAGCAGGTACAAGCAATAATAAATAAGCAAGCAGGAATAAACCTACCAGGGATGCTGCAAGAATTCTGAGTAGCGCAAGCTTATTTTTTAACAAAAAATGGGTTTTTGTAAAAATACAAAAATGCCTTCGAATAATGGGCATAAAATTGACGTAAAAACTGTCTCTCTTTTAATGTAGATAGGTTTTATAATTGCTTATCAATCTATGCTTTAGTAACCAGCAACGCTGTCATCTCCTCGTTTATCACCCGCTGCAATTCTTTTACCTTCCTTGTTAATTTGAACGCCATCCATTCTTCCAAAATAGCCTCTTTTCATGGTGGTATAACCCATTGCTTTTAATGCTTGCTCTGTTGCTTGAGGAAAATCAGATTCAAGCATGATATTATCTGGCATCCATTGATGATGAAACCTAGGACCATCAATAGATTGTTTTAAACTCATTTTAAGATCTATGATGTCAACCAAACCTTCATATACTTGATTAGGTATAGTGGTGCCACCTGGAGTTCCAATGGTTAAGTAGGGCTTGTCGTTGACAGTAACTAAGGTAGGGGCCATGGAACTAAGCATTCTTTTCCCTGCTTGAATGGCATTGGCTTCGCCACCAATGGCGCCATACATATTGGGTACACCAGGTTTTAGACTAAAGTCATCCATTTCATTGTTTAAAATAAATCCAGCCCCTGCAACAATGGTTTTGTTTCCATAAGAATCATTCAAAGTAGTGGTAATGGCGACCATATTTCCATCTTTATCTACCACACTAAAATGTGTAGTTTGTTCACTTTCATGAATTTGTCCAGCATTGGTTATTTTACTATTCCCTTTAACACCCGCTACATAATTACTCATTCTTTCTTTGACATAGGTATCGCTAATCAATGTTTTAGTAGGCACTTTCCAAAAATCTGGGTCGCCCATATGTTCGGCACGATCTGCATAGGCCCTGCGTTGGGCTTCTACCATTAAACTTACAGATGCTGCTGTATTGTTGCCCATTTTAGCTAGATCAAAGGGCGCAATCATCTTCATCATTTGAGCCAGCAAAATGCCACCACTAGAAGGAGGCGCAAAGCTGATGATATGATGTCCTTTGTAATCAAATTCAATAGGCTTTCTAAATTTAGGGGCATAATTTTTTAAATCGGCCAAACTGATGATGCCACTACTATGGGCCATTTCTTTTACAATCATGGAAGCCGTGGTTCCTTCATAAAAGCCGGCGGCTCCTTTTGTTTGAATTCTTTTTAAAGTGGCTGCAAGTTCGGTTTGAATTAAAGTATCGCCAGCTTTCCAATTTTCTTTTTTTGTAAAGGCACTTGCAGTTGAACTATTTTTGATAAAATTATTTCGATTGGAATTCAATCCCTTTGCTTCACTTTCTGAAACCACAAAACCAAATTCAGCCAACTCAATGGCAGGTTCAATCAATTGGGCCATGGGAAGCTTTGCATAAGCATGCGCACTAAACATACCCGCCACAGAACCAGGAATACCAGAGGCTAAGGCACCTCTTGTAGATTTATCCGCATAGGGGTTGCCTTTTTCATCCAAATACATGTCTTTAGAGGCCTTGGCGGGGGCTTCTTCTCTATAATCAAGACCAATTAATTCTCCATTTACTTTTCTTGCCAACATAAATCCTCCTCCACCAATATTGCCAGCTGCTGGAAATACAACAGCCAAGCTAAATTGAACAGCAATAGCTGCATCAAAAGCATTGCCACCATCTTGCATGATGGCAGCGCCCACCATACTCGCCAATGCATGGGCCGAAGCAACTGCGGCATGATCAAAAGACTTTTCTTTAGCAATTTCGTAATGATAGGGATTGACACTTGGATGTGCTTTAAAGAAAGACTGGCCAAAGCCCATGGGGCTTATTAAAACAAAGGAAAAAATACAAAAAGCTAAACGCATATGCAATGGGTGGCTGGTTTTTTTCATAAGACGGGAAATTGAACAAGTAATTTACTTAATTATTTAAGATTCAACAAATTGAGCGCAAACTTTCTTATTTTTATAAGCCTATATCAACCATTAGAACAAATCAGTATGCGTATTCTTTATAGCTTCGTTATTGTCAGCTTACTAAGTTTCACCATGGCCCATGCTCAAAAACCAAGTGCTGAAATTTTAGCTCAAATCAATAAGTTAAAAACTGTGGGTAGTGTTTTGTATATAGCTGCGCATCCCGATGACGAGAACAATAGTTTCTTACCCTATCTGACCAAACAAAGAATGTTTAGGACTGCTTATTTAAGTTTAACAAGAGGAGATGGGGGACAAAACTTAATTGGCAAAGAGCAAGGGGTGGAACTAGGCATGATAAGAACACAGGAATTATTAGCGGCAAGAAGAATTGATGGTGCAGAACAATATTTTTCTTCGGCCTATGAATTTGGGTTTAGCAAATCCTCAGAGGAAGCCTTACGCATCTGGGACCATGAGAAAGTTTTGAGTGATGCTGTCTTGGTCATTAGAAAATTTCAACCAGACATTATTATTACCCGTTTCCCAAGAGATGCTCGTGCGGGTCATGGACATCATTCTGCTTCTGCCATCATTGCCAATGAAGCCTACCTAGCCGCTGCTGATCCAACTCGATTTCCTGAGCAATTCAAACTAGGTCTTGTACCCTGGAAAGCCAAAAGAATTTTATGGAATACTTTTAATTTTGGATCAGTCAATACGACCAATGACAAGCAATTAAAATTAGAAGTGGGTGCTTACAATGCCGTCTTAGGTAAAAGTTATGGAGAGATTGGTGCAGAAGCCAGAACCATGCATAAAAGTCAGGGAGAAGGAAGACCACGTCGAAGAGGCCCACTTTATGAATATTTTGAATTGACAGGAGGTGATTCGGCAAGTAATGACATCATGGATGGAGTAGACCTTAGTTGGCGTAAACTTACTAGTACTGAAAAACAAGCCACTGCCATAGAAAATGCAATCATTGCTATTGCCAAACAATTTCAAACAGAAAATCCATCTGCATCGGTACCAGCATTAGTGGCTTTGTACCAAAAAGTTTCAACTTTGGCTGCCTCTAAATGGCGTGACTATAAATTAGAGGAGCTTAAGAATATCATAAAAGATGCGGCTGGTTTATTTTTTGAGACGACTACACAACAACAACAAGTATTACAAGGAGAAAATCT
>Ga0304729_1001041_pt1 | contig 18769 bp, 29 predicted proteins | sample C_131016_MF_Meta_FD_190475 | JGI IMG/M metagenome (GOLD analysis project Ga0304729, IMG submission 190475) | Freshwater microbial communities from Lake Croche, Canada to study carbon cycling - C_131016_MF_MetaG (v2) (version 2) | ecosystem: Environmental > Aquatic > Freshwater > Lake | place... | reverse complement strand
GTGATGAATTAGCCTTATTTAGAGCACTCAAAAATTCTTCGTGCTGAACTGCCGCTTCTTTAGCGTTCAGACCTGCGTACATGTCTGACACTTTTGGCGTTGTAGCCATAGCGGTTACCCCTTTCAGTGGGTAGTTAGTTGGATTTTTCTAGGTCATGCGCAATAGCCAGGTAGCCTTGCGCAAGTGTTCTATCAGTTGTTGCCGCAGCCTTAGCGCGGAATGATTGCGCCTTAGCCTTATTTACATCAACTGTGTTTGTGCTACCTACAGAACCAAATTTGCGTGGTCCAGTTGGTGCAGCAAGTGACTTGACCTGTGCCAACTCTGCTTCTAACGCCACAATGCGTTCTTCAGAATCTACGGCTTTTGTCTTATCTTCTTCTGCCACCGTTTCGGGTAGTAGCGACTTCACAACATCAGCAACAAGTTGCGTAATGTCGGAAACTGTTAGTGCTTTTTCTTCAACCACTTCTTCTGCGGTTTCTTCAGTAGGCACTTCTACTGGTTCTGCGACTTCTTCAGCGACTTCTTCAGCAACAGCATCTGGTTCATCAGACTTAACTTCACTATCGCTGTAACCACCTTCAGCACATTTGCATTCTTTCATTTCTTTATCGCACTTATCGCACATTTCAATAGCATCAGGTTCTGCAGACATTTCAATTGCTTCTTCTTCAACTTCAGGTAGCGCAACAGTTTCACCTTCAGCGGCTTCACCTTCATGCCATTCAAGAAGCGCATGAACTGCAGATAGTAAACATGAGATGCTATAAATTTCATCAGAACCTTCAGCCATTTCACCTGCTTCAACTTGAATCAAAGTAGCAAGGGCAGTACGGGCAGTATCAAACGCAGCCTGGTCAAACTTAGCAATGTCACCAGTTAAACCTTTAGCAGTAGCAATAAGATCTGTAGCAGTAATTTCTTTCACAGTTTCGCCTTCAATTTCGGCAGGTGCATTCACCTGGGTTTCTAATAATTCATTTAATTCTTCAACTTGTGTTAATTCACTACCAATAGTTTTAGCCATAGTTAGTGTGCAGGCAGGGTTCGCTGGGCGATCCACCAAACTAATTTCAACAATTTGCCCATCAACAATACGCCCACCAAGTGCTTTGTTATCTTTGGCAACCCGTGGGCGGCGGATACCAATACTGAAACCTTTAAGAACACCAGCCTTAACTTTCGCCACAGAACCAGGATCAACAACATGTGCTGTAATAAAGTGTTCAGAACCTTCAGCCTTGTATTCTGTAGCCACGCCAGCGGCAACACTACTGTGCTGTTCACGAATGTTGCCATACTTAAACCACTCTGGCATAGCAGAAGCAAGCCAAGTTGGATCACAAATTTGTTCATCAGAATCTAAAGTATCGTCTGTGGCTTTACCATGAACCAGTAGTGAACCATCAGGCTGTTCATCCATTTTTAGGATTGCGGCATAAACGGCTGTGTCAGGTGTTGAAGTCATCTTTTCCCCATCTTGTAGTTGGTTGCGGATTTTGCTAGACCACGAAAACCCAGCATCACCACCCCATGCAGACCACGCCACACGCCCTGCAGATGGAAACCCATCTTCACCAGCGTTGAAGCCTAAAGCCTTCTTATCAACTTCGTGCCGTGAAAAGAATGAATACATCCGTTTCACAGTGTCAGCCGATAAAGCACGCCCTGCGGCTATGTCGTTTGCACGCTTACGCCCTGTTGCTCTGAACCCTGAACCTGCTTTGCCGTCAGCGATCCACGCTAGTGCGCGTTTGGCTTCTTCTACCATCCCTTGTGTGGGCTTATAGGTTTCAGCCATAGGTTACATTTTCGCAAACATTAGGGGTGTTTGTCTATTAGGTTATTTAACTTTCAAACTGGTTTTGTCTACGGCTATGCGTGCATCTTGTAAACAGTCCCCGTAACTATCGTGATCTTGTGTTGGGCATCCTGTGCGACAGACTGACACTATGACCAGTTACCAAAAGTATTAGTTGCGCCAGTGCCAACCTTGTAGACATTCATAAACGAACCAAGAATGAAATCAGGTGCGGCTGATGATCCAGCAACAGACTGAGTTGCGCCAATGTTAATGCGACCAGCAGTTGTCGCATTGGTGCGGATAAAACCTCGGAAGTTGATGTGATAGGTAAGTGCCGCCGTTGAAGTTATAGTGCCATCGGCATTTGTATTCGCCGCATTGACACCACCTACGCTGACATAAGTTGAAGAAGTTTGATTAGCATTAAAGATTAGACGGGCAGACTGTTCAGTTAATGTGGTTAAAGCGCTAGTGTTGTAATAGATAAGTGACAAACGGGCAGAAGCAACAGTACCCGACAATTTTGTATTTAACTGTAACATCCCGTCAAAAGCGTAAGTTGTGTCTGCTTCAACATTGAAATATTGAATAGTGCCAGCAGAGTTTCTGAATACTGCTTCTGGGGTTGTGTCGTTTGTTGCTTTAGTTGGCGAAGTAATAAGAACCGCTTTACCGACAAGTGCCGCACCGTAGGTGTGACCAGTACCAGCATTGCCAATAGGTACTAGCGAAGTCGTACCCAACAAACCTGCACTTGTGTTAGTGACAATGCCAGCCGTACTTAAAGCGGTATCTGTAATGTTTGGCGTAGTAATAGCACCAGCAGAATCAATCTTGGCAAGAATCGTTGAACCATCAGATTGTGTGACTTCAAGAATGTTTGCTGACTGTGTTGCGCTGTTGCGTTTGACTCTTAAACCAACAGTGGCATCTGCACCAGTAGCAATAATCTGTGTGCCAGTTGTGAAAGTGTTAGAAGTTGTAAGTGATGCTTTGCTGGTGTCACTACCATGCACATGATCTGCGCGAGCGTATCTGGTTGAAGTTCCAACCGCAGCAGTGCCATCCATCACTGGAGTTGTGGCTGAAGCCTGACCAAGAACAAACGCAGTAGAAGCGATCTGTGTAGTGTTCGTATCCACTGCCGCAGTTGTTGTAGTTGGTGTACCAGTTAATGCTGGTGATGCTAGTGGTGCTTTTAGTGCATCAGAATCGGCAACAGTTTTAACACTGTTTGGTGTTGCGGCTGTTGTGGTAGATGTAGATGAAGTTGAATCGGTTAATTGAACTGCACCTGCAACTGTAGTAGTGGCTGAAGCGATACTGACCGTAGGTGTTACGCCCGTTGTTACAGAAATTGGTAATGTTCCAGATACTGAACTGACTTTACCGTTTGCTAAATCGTATGCAGTTTTAACGCTATTAGGGGTAGCCGCTGTTGTGGTGCTGGTGCTTGCAGTTGAATCAGTTAATTGCACCGCACCCTTAACCGTAGTGCTTGCATCACTAATACCAATAGTGCCAGTGCTAGTGATCGTGCCACCAGTCAAAGGTGAAGAAGCGGTAATGGAAGTAATTGCTGGTGGTGTCAGGATCTGAACCCAGTTACCCAAAACTGTTGGCGGTGAAGTTTGTAAAATAAAAGTTTGGTTAGTGTCAGTGCGTACAGCAACATCACCCACCTGCGCAGTCAAAGCCAACATAGCCGCCTGCGAAGCAACAACAAAAGTATCACTAATTGCTAGTGGTGGTAGTTGGCTAGTAGGTATTAAACCTGATCCGTCTAGTGAAGCGACACCATTAACTGCGCCTACTAAAGTTGTTGCTACTGCACCTAAGTTTGTTAAAGCGGTAGATGCTGTGATTGCGCCTGTTCCACCATTAGTAATTGCAACAGTGCCAGTAACATTTGCGGCAGTGCCTGTGATGTTGCCTGAAGTTAGTGCAAGTGTGCCTGACCCTGCAGGTAGTGAAAGATTAACTGCGCCCTGTGCGGTGATTACAGAAGTGCCACCACCTGTTGCAACAACATTTACTGCTTTACCTGCACCTGTTGTAATGTTGCCAGTTGTTGTGATGCCGCCAGTGCCTGCAGAAACTCTACCTAAAGTACCTGAAGCAACACTTAAACTACCCGTTACATCTAATTGCACAAGGGCTGAAGCAGTTGAACCGTTAGTTGTTACAGGTATTGCAGTAACTGCACCTGTGCCGTTGCCTACAACTACCTGACCTGAAGTAAGTGTTGTTTTGCCTGTGCCACCATTAGCCACAGCAACAGTGCCAGTCACATTAGATGCTGTGCCTGTGGTGTTTTGATTAAGTGTTGGAATACGGGCAGAATCAATAGTGCCTGAAGTAATCTGTGTACCACTAATGGCTATAGCAGTTTGATCAATGCCAACAGTTTGTGTACCAGAATTGTAAGTTATTGGTGATGTTGCCGCGACAACACCTGCAGCACCAGTAGCACCTTGCGCACCAACACTAGAAACTGTGACTGTGTAAACCTGTGGCGAAACTTCAACAATAACAGGTGTGCTAACAACAGTTATGTCACTCATTGTGTCACCTGTGGTGTAACTGTCATAGATCCCTGAATTAGTCGCGTTACTTGACCGCCACCTGATGTTATTTCAAAATCGTAAACCCACCGCCCCAAAGGGAAAGTGTTAGTTTGCGCGTTCGTGAAAGTCCAAGAAAAAGAACCATTACCCAGGGTGATACCGCTACTGTTTGTTAAAGTTACAAACGCTGTGGGCGCACCGTATTGTGTGCGTGCCTGTAGTTTCGCTGTGTAACTTGTTAGGTCTGTGCCAGCAATAGTGAAACTAAATGACTGGTCTGTGCCTTGTGGGATCGTAATGTTTAATACGCCTGGTTGCATTTAGACCCCAGAATACAAAACAGAAACAGACCCTGCTGGTGAAGAAGCACAAATAACATAAAGTGCATCATTAGCGTTAAGCCAAATTTGTAGACTTGAACCGTTTGTGATGCCATTGCCAACTGTTGCACCAGTTGCGGTAATAGTTGGATCACCTACATAAATGGTTGCGCCTGTGTTATTGAAAACCTGCACTGCAGTGTAAGGTACACCGCCAGGTATTTGAACAAGAACCTTTGCTGATGTATTTACAGTTGTGTTTGTATGCACTAACGCCATGTTTTACCCCTTTATTGGTTATGGTCTATTTTGCCACACTTGTGGTGTGTTTATCTATTCAGGTAAAGATTTAATGCGCTTATCTAATTCTTGTTGCGCACCTTCATAACCTTCGTCTGCCAGATGTACCAGGTTACTTAATGTTTCTTCTGCTAAATCAATGTTGTTCAAACAAGTTTCTTCTGTCATGCTTTCCACCCAAATTCTTTAGCCGCCAATTGAACAAACGCGTTATCTGTTTTACCTGCAGTGTTAAACCATTCAGCAAAACATTCTGCATACATTTCCCAAGTTTTACTTAACCCGTAGCCACTAACAAACCCTAATTCTTTGTTTTGATCATAAAGTTTTTTAATAACTAAGTTTTCGTTATTGCCCTGAATGGCGTGACCCCACTCATGCGTAAGGGTGTATTCCATTTGTGATACATCAGCCAATGAAGGCATTTTGTAATCACCAGCCGTTTTTAGATTAGGCTTAGTGCCTTCTTCATTTAACAAATGAGTAGGGCTTAATCTAATGTCATGATCACCAGCAATTGCATGCCCGTATACATTTCTTGCTTTAACGCCACCTAAATGTAGTGTCATGCCATCTCTAGGATTAGCGGCTTGTAATTTTTCTAAACGATCAGTTAAGCGTTTAATAAATTTAGGGTTTAACTTTTTGTTGTAAACCTTAATTTGAATACTGCCATTTTTTAAGATTTTGCCGTTCTTCAAAAATGCTTGTGTTTGTTTATCAAATTTAACCATGCGTTCAGCACTTCTTTGCGCCGCTTCTATGCCTTGTGTTTGCGCCATACGGGTGTAATAAATGCTTGACAGTAATTCGTCTACTTCTTTTTGCACAGCCCGTTCTGCAGACATTTCTACCCATTGCCCAGGGATAAATTCAGTACGCGCTAATTCATCTTCTAATGATGTAGTTGGTGCTTCATCTACCACACCATCATGTATCACATTGTCTGCACCTTCAACAGATACTTCTTCAATAGCAGGTGCTTCAACAGGTGGTTCTTCCACAGGTGCTTCAACAGTGCCACCATCTTCATCTACAACAGGTGCAACATCACACACACAATTAGGGTGCGCTGGTGGTTCAGTATCGCCACTAGGGAAATCGTCACCCAGGGAAACAATAACCCCATCATTCTCTGCACACACATCACACGGGTCACCTACTAGCCATTCAAGTGCGCCCACACCTTCAGCCCTGTATTGTTCCAAGTTTGATTGAATAAGTGCGTTAGCGGTTTCAGTACGCGCAATAACCATAGCCCTAGCAGGATCATTCAACACACCATTAACCATGCTTGCCGTTTGTTGAATACCTAAACCCTGCGACAAACTAGCACCAAGTTGTGTACCGATACGGTCAAGCATTGAAGCAGAAATACCTTGCACAGTTATGCCACGCGAATCCAGTAAAGACTGCAGCCCGTTAGGTGGATCAATTAACGCCGCCGCACCTTCGTTACCTGGTTGCCAGTTAGCCCACGGATCACCAGACAGTAAACCTAACTCTTGTTGCGCATCAGCCTGCCCAAACGCCCAGCCTGAACCATAAACTTGCGCCATAACTTGTTCAAGTTGTTTGTCATTAAGTTTAATGTTTAGGTTAGCCCACGCCCTAGCAGAATCAACTTGTGGTGATTTCGCGTAAGCCGCACCATGAGAGTCAATAAACTTTTTGGCAATACTGTCACCATCACCCATAGCGCGTAGTGCTGAAAGTATCAGAAGCGCATTACGGTTAATGGTTTCCTGTTTAGCCCCATTTCTAGGGCTTACACTTTTTTTAGAACACCATCCACAAGGGCTTTAATAAGTTCACTGTCACCAGTTTTGTATGCCGCGTTTAATGCCATACCTTGCATGGTGTCCACTGTGACAAATTCAAATTCGCGATCCTGTGACTTTTTAGCCCACTTTAGAAACGCTTTAACTTCAGCCTGTTGTGCCTGCGCATTGTCAGCCACCACCACAGCATCTTCATCTACAGGGTTATCTAAAGGTTCAATAGGGTTAGTTGGTGTATCTGCAGGGGTAGCGGTGTCAGTACCCACAGCAATGATACCTTCAGGGCTGATAAAGAACGCATTAGCACCAGCATGGATCATAGGCATGTCAGCATAGGGTGAATCAATTAGTGGTAAACCTAGTTCTGCTTTTGCTTCGTTTAGGGTGCGTTGCCCACTGTTGATTTCCACTTGTCTACGCGTTGCGCCTTCTTGCGTGTCCGACTCATTACCTGAAACAAACCTGAATACAAGTTCGCGTGGCATACCTAAGAAGCGGTAACTAATGTCAGATAGTTGCTGTTCAATCCATTTCTGTAACGGTTCAGAACCTAAACGGTTAGCCGATTCTGCTTCACCTTGTTGGTGTCCACTGCTACCTAAACCACCTGCACCACTGTAACCAATCTCTGTAGGCAAAACCCCAAAGTGTCCAGTGATAGAAGTAATCAAATAAGTATCTAAAGTGTCGTTAAACTTTTCACTATGCCCCGTGTTATCTACAGGGTCTAAACCTGGTGGCAGAATCCTAGCCCGTCTGCGTTGTTCAATCTGCCCACTAAGATCATCATTCAAAATGTTTTCATAGGCACGCAGTTGGTCTGGTGTGACATTGAAAGTTTTATCTGGTTTCAGCATCATGTCTGGCATTACACCATTGGTGTATTCTGCGCGTAACCATTGTTGGCGTTTAACATAAATGTCTGCTACTGGTAGTGCGCGTTCAACAGGGCTGTAACCGTATGGTGTCCAGGTGCGGTGGTTGCGTTTCAAATAAATTAGTTCATCTGCACTGAATGCGCCATCTAAGTCTGGGTCATCTGATGTTGGTAAAAATTCGCCGCGTGGGAATCCGTACAAGATTTGTTGGTACGCTGGTCCAGTTACAGGGCGTGTACCGTATTCGTTTAGTACGGGTTTGATGGTTGATGCATCTATGATTTCTAAACTATGTAGTTCACCTTTAAGGTCTGGGTGTGGATAGATCGCTAAAGCATCTAGTACCAGTAGATCTTCTAGTGCCATGTTTAGCCAGTCTTTGAACCCTAGCCCACTGATGCGGTCTGGTGTTTGCCAAAAGTTTTTGGCGCGTGTGATTTCGTCACCGTATTCGTCACGGGCATCTTGCATAGCGCGTACATGGTTTTTGTCTGAACCTTTAGCAAACAGTTCACTAGCACTATCTGAAAAGGTAATGTCCCAGTCCATGCCAGCCATTTTAGATTTCAACACTTCAACACACCTGCGCAAAATGTCTATCTGATCTGCGGCTAGGCGTAAAGCCTTCCACGGTACTAGGCGTTGTTCAGTAACAAACACATTCCATGCAACAGGGTATTCAAACCTGCGTGGGTCTGGTCTGCCATCTTCACCAACTTGGTTAATAGCCGCAGGTGTTAAAGGGTTACCTGGTCCAAATGGTGTAGCAGCATAAAAGGGGTTACGGTTTATTTCTTGGAACACACCAGTTTGGTATGCCTGGTTAGCGATCTCGCGTAGTTCTTCTTGTGTAAAGGTTTGGGTCACCGCACCTGCAGGTAGTGATGGTGCTGCTTTTTCTATACCTAATGCGGTACGGATACGGTCACTTATCGCCATTTAATTTACACTCTTTTCTTGTGGTCACTCTTGATGTAACGGGGCGTTGCATCCTGAACACATGCTGTAACTACGGGGCATAGGTAAGTTACAATTGTGGCAGAATACGGCAAGGTTATTCAAGTACCCTACAAGGTTTGAACCTTCTAGTAAATCTGTTAAAGCCCACACTAGGGCATCTAACCTGTCTGGGCTTTTGGGATCGTCTGGTGTCCATGTGGTCATTTGGGTTTCTAGATCGTCAAACACATTGGTGTGATGGACTCTGCCTTGTTCGTACCATGCGGCTACTGGTTCTGCCCTAAGTTGTTTGCCCCTGGTTGCGCGTACTTGTTTCACATACACGCTTGAATCTATTTGCCCTATTAGTGTGGGGATCATGTCACCACCGTTGTTTACTTCCACAACTATGGCATCAGCGTTGTAGGTGCGGTATGCATCTACTGCGCGTTGCGCCCACTGCATTGGTGAAGATTTTGTTGTGTGGTCTGCCAAGATGTATGCCTGCCCATCATTTGATTTACCTGCAACGATTATGCCCGTTTCGTCTGATGTTTCGTTGGCGGTTACTGCAGGGTCTATCGCTACCACTATGCGCTGTAATCCTATTGGTGCTGTGTCTATCCTGTATTGGTCTATGTTTGTTTGGTGGAATAGGGCGTTGGGGTTATCGTCTAAGATTTCGCCATACAGTTCTTGCTTACCTAACCTAGTGTTGGCGTAGCGTGCCTGTAGTTCTGCTAAGGCGGCTGGTGCAAGGTTCTTAGCATTGTCAAAGGTTGAACCCCTGGTAACGGTTACTGTGCCATCTGTACGGGCTACCAGGTTACGCACAAGTGCTTTGGGTCTGGGTGTTGTTGTTACTACTGTTTGTGGGTGTTGCCCTAGCCGTAAACCAAACTGTAGTTGATCCCACACATCTGGGTATTTGAATGCTGCTAGTTCGTCACACCAGGCGTAGTGGTGTTGCGCACCACGCAGACGGTCTGGTTCGTCTGCGCTAAAGATTTTGATACGGCTACCGTTAGTTAGTTTGATTTCGCCTATGGATCTGTTCCAGCCGTTAGGTTCACGCAATACCCCGTACCTGCGCAGGATACTTAACAGCCCACTGTCACCTTCAACACAAGTGTCACGCCCATCAGCGAAAGTAGGGGCGATCACTGCGCACCGCACTTTGGGGTTTCGTATCGCCTGCCACGCTAACCATTCAGCGGCAAGTCTGGTTTTACCAAACCCACGCCCAGCCAACACTAGCCAGGTAGACCAGTCACCTTCAGGTTCAAGTTGTGTGGTTCTCGCCTGTTGGTGTGTCCACAGTACCCGTGACCCTGCCACCTGTTGAGTTAGCGAGAATGTGGGCAAGTCTGGCAACTTCTCTATCAAGTTCTGTGCCACCTTCAAATGTTGTAACTTCTACCTGCTGCTTAACTGGTGCATCTAATCCTAGATACTTGGCACGCCTGTCCATAATCTTTAAGCCCTTATCTATGGCTACAGGATCGCCTTGTTCTATCTTGTCCCATAGGTAACTAAGAAATCTATCTAGGCGTTCTAGTTCTAGTGTGCGTACTTCGTCTGCTACTGGTTGCATGGTGCGTTTGATTGCGTTATCAAATGCGGTTTTGCACGCTGATGGTGAAGCGTAACCTACTTCATCTGCTATGCGTTGCCATGTCCACCCTTGTGCGCGTAGTTCTATTACGCGTTGTTCTCTGCGTAGCATGTCTACTTTGCCTGCGCGTGTGGGTTTACCTTGTGGTAATTTACTATTCGCCATAGTTTCTAGTTTACATTATGTGCGCGTGTTTGTTTTGGGCATAAAGAAACCCCACTGGTTAGGTGGGGTAACTTTGTTTTGGTTTGTTTATAGTGAACCGTAGTAAGTCTGTTGTGTTGCTGATCCTGTGCCTGCAACATTGTCTGCCCAATCCCTGATCTGTGCTACACGGTTGCGCACTGATGCAGTTTTTTGAATGCCATAAAATTTGCCATCTACTTCTACAATGTCACTTGCGCGGTAACCAAACTTCTTTAGCATTTCTGGTGTTTCGCAAACTGCAGATAGTTCTGCGCGGTGTAGTTTTACGCCACGCCCAATTTGAACAGCAACTACATCTGCTGAACTTCCGCTTTCGTTACGGAATGTGAATTCAATTTCGCGTGTTTCGTTGTTAATAGTTACTGGTAGTGTCACTGTGGTTTTGATTACTTCGTACATTTTGATCTTGCCCTTCTAGTCTGCGCCCTGTGCGCTATGTATCAAGTATAAACACAATTCAAACAAACGCGCAACTATTTCAGCAAAGTTTTTTCCCCTTTATTTTCAAGGGTTTTGGCGCGTTTTAAGTTTCTTTAATACTTACAGGGGTTAGAAACTGTGGGAAATCGGTGCTGGCTGTGAACACAATGTTGTGATCCCATTCGTTAGTGTCTGCCCTGGTTTGCATAAACTTTGGTGTCATTGATCGTAGTAAGAATGCTGGTATGACTAGAAACGCATCTGTGTACCTGATGCAGATACGGTTAAACGCTTCAGGGTTATCATCCAATGGCTCTGTTAAAAGCATGCGTTGTAGTTTCTGATAGGGAAACTTTGTTTGCCCTGTGCTGGGCATGTTTAACCATTTGATTTCTAAGCCACCTATGTAGTTGGCGTAACCTTTGGGTGTTGTTTTGTTTACAAGATAGTCCATGAAATAAAATGGTGGTGTTTTGTAAAAGTCCCAGGGGTAATGTTTCTTTAGTTCCAGTGTTACTGCGTGTTCGCGTTTACCGTCACCATAGTGTTGGCGTATAGGTTCAGTCACGATTAACCCACAGCAATAGGATCACTAAGGTTAGTAGCCCTGCACAGAATAGGTTTGGTGTGTTCAAGGTTTTAACGCTTTAATGGTTTGACAAGGGTAACGCTGACTGCAGTTAATGCACACACTGTTGTTTGCGCCATGTGGCTGATGCATGTTGATTACTTTGTTTCGCCCTATCGCGTAGCGGTCTAGCCTGTCTGTGGCATGTTTTAGTTCTTCGCGCAGGTCAAAGATTATGCGCCACAGTTTCACTTCTTCTTTGTTGTGTTTTTTTGTAAACATTTGCCCTACCTTAAGGTGTTGTATGGGGCTGGTCAGATCGGACAGAAACACCCAACCCCACACAAGATTATTGTTGTTCCAGGTATTGCTTAACGATAGCCACAGGTATGCGCCCACGACTAGGGATCACAATGTTGTTCAGGTCAGCCCACACACGAAATGTTGGCACATCAATGCCATTAGCCTTCAGGCTGGTGTTGTCTGTGTATGTGCGTTTCTTTGCTTCTTCGTACTCTGGTTGAAAGTCTGCACGCCCAAAAGAGTTATCCACTGTTAGTGGTACTACATTGTTTTCCATTTGTTTATTCCAAATCTGTTTCAGGTTTGATTCTTAAAAGTTGTGATGCTTTGCGTAGCCCAGCGACTTGTGAGTAAACATCACCGTTATCAATGAGTAACGAAGCGTAAGCATCTAGTTCTTGTGCCAGTGTTTCAGTTAAAGTGTTGGTAACTATTGTGGCAATGAATTGGTTATTAACAATTTTGTTTACCGCTTCAATGCGTGTTGTTGTTTCTACCATCCTGGACCATCCGCGTTTGTTTTCTTTTCTGTGGGGATCAAACCAATGTAGTCGGCATCTACTTCTAGTGAAGATTTAGTGCCACCATCTTTTGATTCATACAAGTTGTGTGACAGTTTGCCAGTGACAGTTACTAGGTCACCCTTTTGTAGTTCGTTCACTGCAGGTTCTGCGTTGCGCCATAAAGATACTCTGAACCATAAAGTATCTTTATCAATCCAGTTGTCACCATCTTTGGTGCGTGGTGTTACGGCTACGCTGCAGTTTGCTACTGCACGCCCTGACTGTGTGAAATGTATTTCAGGGTCATTACCTAAACGCCCTGTGAATGTTACTGTTGGTTCGCCTGCCATGTTACTTCCGTTTCTTTATAGTTTGTTTTCGTACCATCTGTATTCAAACTTACAATCAAACCAGCATCAGTGCAAATTAGAACACCTACAGGATCATGCCAGTTATGTACCATCCAGCCTAGTTTGTATGATTCTTCAGGGTTTAGGTGTACCGATTTTGTGCCTAAGTTGTGACAGTTATGGCATAAGGCTACCAGGTTTGTTATGTCATCTTTGCCGCCCTGTGATCGTAGTTTGCGGTGGTGCGCAGCAAACTGGTTCTGGTCTATGTGGCATCCACACTTTTCGCAGTACCCTTCAGATCGCCACCACAGTTGCGCCCTAAGTTGTTTGTTCACTTTTTGCCTATCCAGGTGTGTTGGCATTCACGGTTCACACAAAAGAAATCTGCCCCGTATTGCATGACCGCATACTGGCTACACAATGGGCATTTTCTTCTAGCATTATGTTTAGGTAATGTTTCAGGTCTGGTGCGGTACAAGATCGCATCATGCCAGTCTGATAAGTCCCACAACATTTGTGTAGCAATCTGTTCTTGCTTCAAAAGAAACGCACCAATGTTGTCTGCAAAGTATTCCAGGCGCAGTTCAATAATTGGGTTAGCACCATAAAGGGGTTCGTGTGCGTGTGTTGGTGCTTCTTCGTTCAAAGTTATAGACATGTGTTCACTGGTTATCATTATCCAGTTTTCAAACTCTTGGCAAAAGTTAATCATGTTTAGCAGTATCGGATACCTTCGCGCATCCCTGTTGCTACTTGATTCTTCAACTAAATGCCATAGCCGTGGATAGTGTGCGGCGCATTCGCTAGTCAGTAGGCGTGGTGTCATTGCCATAGCCAGCCCCTAACAGTAGATCTACAAGAACACTGAACGGAATGATGGCGCAGTAATCTTGCACACTTTTTTCACCCTGACCGTTTAGGCGTAGTACCGCCACTGGTACTGTGCCGTTCACTGCGCGTTGCCGTAGTTGTTTCATTGTGCCTGCAGGGTCAAAGTTTGTTCTGGCTTTAACTTCCCAGTCAATACATGGTGTGCCCGTTACATCAGATCCTTGCCTACCTGCGCCTACAGGTTCAGCCCAGGGGAAACCGTGGGTGCGTAGGTAGTCAGCAATTATGCGCTGCGTGGCGTAGCCCCTATGTTTTCTGTGTTGGCTAGTCATCTGTCAGCCCATCTTCAGTTTCATTTAACACATAAGACAAGATACCTTGCCTACGCCATGCAGGTAAATCAACAGTGCGGTTCTCTTCCAACCAAACAGACCCATCAGGATCAACCCATTCAGTTACCAAAATCCATGAAGTGCAAACCCCACCATCAGTACGCGCACTAGGGCTAGTTTCAATTAGTTGCTGGATCGCTTCAGAGAAAGACATAGTTTTATTTTATGTCCAAAAATGACTAAAGGCTAAGACCCCAAGCCCTAGCCTTTAATCTATTCAGTTTTACTTACCCTTGCCGCACTTCCCCTACGGCACTTCTATTTTATTTCAATAGAACCGACCAGCACAAACGCAAGTATTACCAAAAACTCTACAACGGTCTTAAACTTTTCACCGCGCGAAGTCCACGGTAGTTGTTCCCATTTAGCCCACATCAGATAGTCACCCCACATTCATCACAAGTAAGATCAATCAAATAAATTTCTGATCGTGGTGTGTCCAGTAAAGACCACCACCATTTAGCAGTTACCCCTGGGAAACATTTAGCGCACACGCACCTATTGCCATCAAGCAGGTATGCCACAGTCTTTGTTGTGTCATTCATCTTCTTCACCTATCTTTAATTCAACTGTGCCACAGTGGGCGCAGTAGGTTTCTAGTTCGTCAATCATCCATTCATGTGGGCAACTCATTACACACCTTCCCTTAATTTAATAATCTGCCTTAATTGCACTTCTGCGTACCACAACTTGTGTCCAGAACAAACAAAGGTACTTTCAGTGTGGTCTGCGTTCCATTCGTAAACATTCCACCACCCATTTGTTTCATCCTTGATTAAAGAAAAATTTTTGAAATCGTAGTAGCCAGCACGAATTCTGGTTTTTTGCCAAGATGTTGATTGCATTATGCACCTACTACTTCATGTGCGTAAATAACTTCATCTTTGCCACTGGTGGTGATTCTGCCCATTAGGGTGAATGTGTTTACATGTGTTAAAGAATGTTGCACAGCATTAACCCACCATGCTTGATCTACTTTGTTCCAGGTCTTTAGAAGTTTAGATAGTTTGTTTTCAATTAGTTCTGCGCTAAACATTATGCACCAACCTTGCTAAATGCTTGAAACTCTGTTGTTAAATCTAATTCTGATTTGTTGATTGCAAGATTCCATTTGTTCCACACAAAATTAAAAAACGCAGCAAATGTTGTTTCATCTAGTTTGCCATCTGCCCACGCGTTAATTGCGTTTGTTAATGTGATCTGACTAAAGTGATTCATTTTCTTACCCTTCTGTTTGGCGCACCCTGCGCTGTAGTTCAATCATAAACCCAAAACAAACAAACATGCAACTGTTTTGGCAAAGTTTTTTTAATTATTTTTTACCTTTATTTGCAAGGCTTCTACGCCTACCACCAGCGACACGCCCAGCCGCAGCCCTACGATCACCTTCAACCTTCAACCAGGCTTCAAGACATTTAGCGTGATACCACCTAGACGGCAAAACATCACCAACAGGTTTAACAATTAAGTCACGGTGTTTGATTTCAAAACTACACAACACACACTTACCAGACCACACACTACGACAATAACCAGACTTCTTAAGATCATCTAGTAACAACTTCTTAATCTTATGGTTGCCCATAGTCCCCCAAAGGTTCGCCAGAATTTAACAGCCATACTAATCAGACTGCCCACTACTCTTGTGATGCTATGGGCGTTCCATACCCCACACCTAGCAAACTTACGCTAGGTGGTAAACCATTTAACTGGTTGCCTGCTGTGCCGATCTCACTAGGGCTTATACATCTCACGGGTTTAGTTTTACCAGACCAAACAAAAAACTGGTTATTAAGTTATGTGTCGTTATCCTAAATCGGGTTCTTGCGTTAAAGCAAATCGGGCATAAATCTTTTCAATCAAACCTGCACCCGTATCAGCATCCAATTCACCAGCAACCACCCTACGCAAAATCAAACTGCGTTCACTTCGTAGATCATCAGGCAACTGCGGCGCACGCGGCTGTGGAACAAACACAGACGGTGTAGGTGTCACCTGTGGTTTAGTTACCGCCAGCAAACCTAAACGGTACACAGCCAAACCTACGGGGTTAGAAACACTACCCACACCAGTGGCTACTTCACGCGCCAACACCCCAGGCTTCCAGCCATTATGAAACGCTGTAGCCAAATGTTTGTTTATAGTTCTAGTGATAGTGGCAGGGCGTAAATCTGCAGGCAGTGCATCTAGAAAAGTGGCAATGAACGCATCCCGTTGTTCTGGTGTAGCACTCATAGATCACCCCTAAATTAGATTCAACAATTTCAAATGTTTTAGTTTGTTTAGTTTTCGTTTCTTAAAATCTCTGCGTTCATTCGCAGTTAGTCCACCCCACATGCCAAAGTTTTCATTCTGCAAACCCCACAACAAACATGGCACACGGTCTGGGCATTGAATACAAATCGCCCTAGCCTGTTCAACCACAGTTTTATCTGGTTGCTGGCAATCATCCGCAAAAAACAATTCAGGGTTAATGCGTTTATCTGCACACAAAGCATTAGGCAATTTAGGTGAAGCAATCTTTGGCAGGTGTCCAGTCACAGGATCATTGTGCCACAGATCGCAGACTACTTAATTGTTAGACGGCTGTAACCGTTGCCCTGCTTCTTAGGTACAAACCCTAAAAGTTTTTCAACTTCTGCTTCATCAGTTGTTTGCCGCCCTGCAACCTGTGACCATTTAATAACCGTACCCGTAGCAGTTACACCTGTAGTGCCATCAAGTTTTTCTTTAATGAAATCTTGTTGCGCGGTTAGTGTTTTAATCTGCCCCTGAATGTCTTTATAATCTTCAGCCAGAGTAGCAATTTCCAAGTTAGCAATAACATCTGTTGGTGTTGGTTCAACAATGCCTGCGCAAGCCCCAAAGAACGGGCAGTAGTTGGCGCAAAACTTTGCATCCTTTTCAGGTGCTGGTGGTTCAAACTGTTGTTTGATTTCGTGGTAACGGTTCACCGCTTCAAGGGCTAGGGCTTCATCATACGCCCACGATTTTTCTACAATGTCTGTTTCATTACCATCACGGGCAATGGCAACTAAACCCACGCGGTCAATCTTGATACCGTTCTGGTTAGCCAGCCAGCCATACATTTGCACCTGCAGCATTTGTTGGCGCGATCCAAAGTAAGCCAAACTATTTTTAGTGGTAGTTTTCCAATCCCAAATGGTGTTGGTTTCTGTATCAATCAAATCAATGTGTCCAAGAATGTCACCAATAGCAACTTCTGTTTCAACCTTAAACCGTTCATCAGGTTCAAACACTTCTTCAATCATGCTGTGTAACGCTGTCCCCATGATCGCGGCTAGGCGCAGGGTGTCAGGGTTAGTTACTTCAGTGCCATTAACTTTGTGCCAGATCCGTGTACCGCACCCACCGATTTCTGAAACACCCACCTGTGTTTGAACACTACGGGGTCTAGTCTTATCCTGGTCTGTCAGTTTGTTAATCAATGTTTCTGTAATACTCATGTTGTTTACCTTTTCTAGTTGTCTAGTGCAGCACGCACTGATGTACCCACACTACGGGCTATGTCTATCTGTGTGCGTACACGGCTGGCATTACCACGCGCAGCACGCACCTTCGCTTCTGAAGCGTATACGGCACGAATAAGCACAGCGCATTCAACCGTAGCCACATCTTCTTTTTCTTGCACAGTCATCTTCAAACCATCTTTAACAATGCGCAATCTAGATTCAGCCAAAGCAACTTCACACGCACCCTTAGCATTAAAGTATTCCGTTTCTGCTTCATCCAGAAACCGTTGCGCTTCGTCAATTTCTTTTGACAAATCCACTAACCGTTTCTCAATTGCTTGTGGCGTAACTATCATTTTCTACACCTTCCACATGGTTCATCAACGGGTCTAAGGTATCCACAATGGATGCAAATAATCTGATCTCTGACAATGGGATACCGCATAGTTCTTGCCTAACTTGTAGTTGGTAAATCCATAGCCCACCAGTTATGCGTTTGCGGTTCACTGTATGCCCACCAAATTTTGGTTTGCGAAAATCACGCAGACGGGCAGATACAGATGCTTCAGGGTAACCAGTGATTATGGCAATACCGTTTAGGCTACGGTACACACCATCAGACATCAAGCCATAAATTTTTTCAGCCTGATTATCTAGGCGTGTGCAATCTTCTGCGAAGTCAAAAGTTGCACCGTCACGCGCACCCTTAACATCCACAGCAATCACCACAAATCCTAATGTGTGTGACACACAAGTTACCTAGATCAATACCTGTACCGCACTTAGGGCAATTTACCGCTACCCCGTTATCTCGCAACTGTTCATCAACTTCTGGGATGTATTGTTTGCGTGGTGACATGTCACTTTTGCTTGCCTGCCATTTAGCCATCATGCACCAGCCGTTTCTATTTCATCTTTGCGCTGACCAATGTAGTTACGGATCGTTGTGCCATTGTGTTCAATGTCCAACACATCACTGTGTTCATTCCAAATAATGCGCAGAGCATCAAGTGTTGTTGCCAAAGCAATTGAAGCGTGGGCAACTGTTATGCGTTCAGTTTCATCTAAAGCCACTGGCACATTCGCTGGCAGTTTTTTTACAGGCTTAGAATCGCGTGCAGGTTTTGTTGGTGCTGGTGTTGCTGGCTGCGCTGGGCTGGCTGGTTCTTTCATCCACAAATCTAGTGCCACACCAAAGCGCATAGCGGCGTTACGGATTGCATCACCAATTGCTTCTTTAACAGCGTTGCCGCCCTTGTCACCATCAGCCCACCCATAACCAGGGCGCGTAACACCGCACACAGTTAGGTTGATCCACAGCCCACCAACTTCATCAAGCACTGGCATGCCGTTGGTGTCGGTGGCTAGTGGTGTCCAAGTGTATTCAGGATCTACTTGCAGTAGTCGGTCTGTTACATGTGCGTGACCAACATAGTCTAGGTAGATGGTGTTGCCTGTTTTGTTATTGCGTTTCGGTATCTGGTCTATCTGTGTTTTGTTAAATGCTTTGC
>Ga0304729_1001039_pt1 | contig 18785 bp, 20 predicted proteins | sample C_131016_MF_Meta_FD_190475 | JGI IMG/M metagenome (GOLD analysis project Ga0304729, IMG submission 190475) | Freshwater microbial communities from Lake Croche, Canada to study carbon cycling - C_131016_MF_MetaG (v2) (version 2) | ecosystem: Environmental > Aquatic > Freshwater > Lake | place... | reverse complement strand
CAATACTTCGGTGAATTCAGCTCCATGGTCGAAGTATTGAAGGTGGATTGCCTCATGAAAGAGGACGTAATCAAGTGCGTAGTCTGGGGCGAGCTTTAATCGATCTGAGATTCGAATCGAGCGATCGACGCTGGTACATGATCCCCAGCGCTCGCGCATTGCTCGCCATGTTACTGAAACTGGTCGCTCAGTAATCTCTGGAGCTAATTCTGTGAGCAATTGGTCGATACGAGCAATCAAGTCGGCTTCACCAGGTGTCTTAGCTGCCTCTTGGCTGCGGATCTTGGCAATCATCTCGGGAACAATCGCTCGCTCATCTGCCTTACTAAGACGGGCGGGGATAGATATGACTATTCGTCCACCTTGTCGGTAGGCAGAGATGCTCTTCTTTCGACGATGAGAGCGGATGACGAGAATTTCTCCCTCATCGACGCCAGGGAGTGTGACCTCTTCAAATTCGCCTGAAAAGTCTCCACTCGTCATTGAGGAAATGTATTAGATAGTGCAACTCTTTATTGAGTTATCGATAATTTTTGACAGAAAAAATTATCTGTGTCTTAGTGATTTCCGTTTGATTCTGCTCAATATTCATCGTAGTTTGCGCTTACGAAGTCCTCGGATAACCGTTTGATATCAGCAAGGGGAAGGCTGATATCGAAATGTGCGCCCGGGGACTTCGCTTTTCATTTCCGATAAAAATCGAGGTTAGAGCAGCCCGCTGAGGTCATCTGGAATCTCAGACGATGTTAAGAACTTCTCAGGTTCCAATAACTCTTCGGCGCTCGGCAAAATTCCGCTCCAAATCTGATCGCGGGCTGCCATATCTTTTGATTCGCGCACCTTCTGCCAGAAGGCGCTCGCCTCTCGTGCAAGTTTCGGAGTTACTTCAAGACCAAGTAGTGATTTAAAGAGTTGTTGTGATGGTGCACTCGTTGCACGTTGACGTCGATACATCTCGCGCAGTTGAGTCAGTGCAGGAAGTCGATCACCTGCTGCAAGTGCGGTAACTTCATCGGCCCACCCATCGACAAGAGCGAGTGCGGTCTCAAGCTTTGATAGCGCTGCGCGTTGTGCCGGAGTTTCAGCTGGTGTAAATATTCCATTGTTGAGCGCGATAGTAAAAGAATTTTCACCAGATTCAGGGTTCATCTGTGATGGATCAAAGTTCTGCATCGCCTCTTCTGCTTGGCGCTGGATAGCTTCCATATCAATGTGAATTCCTCGACCGTAATCAACGATCGCGCTGCGGATGTAAGCGACCAGCCATGGATTATGTTCGAACAATCGCGCAATCGCTGCTTCACGTAGCGCATGGAATAAGTAAATTTCACTCTTGGGAATCTCAAGACCAACGCTGAGTTTCTCAATATTTTCTGGGATAAGTAACGGCCGTGCTGGATCTAGAAGTGGTAGCCCCACATCGTGTGCGCCTGTGGCTGTTGCTGAAATACCACCGATTGCTTGCCCTAATTGCGTCGCAATAAGTGAGCCGATAAATGTGCGCAGCAGCCCGGCCATTGCACCCATTGGCCCTGCCATCGTTTCCCCATTATCGGCATCGCTATCGTGGCCCTGCTGAGCGATTGCTTCATCTAAAAGAGTTGAGATCGCCGCAGATAACCCGGTAGCTAGTGGCTCCATAGTCGCTTGCCAACCTTTGAGAGTTTCGTCAACCCAATCCAATCTGCTGACTGCGCGCTGTGATGTATTTCCTGTCGTTGCTGGAAAGACTGTTGCTTCATTGAGCCAGAGGTCTGCTAATTCAAATGCGTTATTGACGACCGTGACATCTGATGTCCCCACAGGTTGCGAACCTTGTGCTTGCACAAATTTCTTTGCAGTATCGCGAACAACGGCTGGTGGTAAAACATCCTGTGAACCTTGGGCAAATGCTGCAAAGGGATTGGCAAAACCCGCAGGGTTTATTCCAAGTTGTTCAAATTGTTTCTGAATCTGTTCTTGCATCTGGCGCATCATTGCGTTGAGATCTTCAGGTTGAGCGTTTTCATCTTCGCCATCGTCGGGTGTAAAGCCAAAAGGTGACATCAGTTACTCCAACTCTGTATTCGACGAAGATTGTGCATTCGGTCCATTCTATCTTTGATCTAACTGCGAGACAGAAATAGTTACCTATGTGATGTAACAGCCAGAGTGGGCGCTTTCTTCCCGAAAGGACTAAGATTTTTACATGTACTCCCTTGCAGGATCTAGCGCATTTGCCGCCCTTATCTGGTGGGTTGTACCTATAAGCGCTCTGCTTGGTGGGCTCGGATATGTCATCTGGGTAGGAAAATTTAAGAGCAAGTTTGAGAATGAGACCACGCGCTCTGTCGGTCAGTTCCAGAGATTTCAGGATTCATTCCGTGAAAACGCACCAGATGAAGTCTCAGAAGATGAGAAGATTTAACGGCTACGAGCCTTTCGGATGACTCTTCGTTTCTCGCGCACACCTCGCATTATCAAAGTATTTCTCGCACTTGTCCTCATCGTGCCGATCTTCACTCCAGTCAATTTTGTAATACTCCAGCCAGGAAATGGCACCGCGCTCTTTCCTAAGGTACTGACAATCAAGAGCGCTGATGTAAAAACCTATAAACCCAACGGCGAGATCTATCTCTTAGCAATCTGGGTTTCAACTCCGGATGCAAAGGTGCTCGGTGCTGAAGCACTTGGATGTTGGGCGCGCGCTGATTGTGTTGTCTTCCCACGATCGGTGATTTATAAACGGAATACATCGTCGAAAGCAGAAGAAGTGCAGTCTCATAAAGAGATGAAAGTTTCACAGAGCGATGCACTTACTGCCGCCAAGAATTTAATAGCAAAACGTTATCCAACAATTGATACCTCACATCTGACCGATGCTTCGATCAAGGTAGATCTACCTAATACCGGTGGACCAAGTGGTGGTCTGATATTTTCACTCGGATTGATTGAACTTCTCACACCAGAAGATCTCTTGCAGGGCAGAAAGATTTCAGGGTCTGGAACCATTGCAGCCGATGGCAGCGTTGGGGCAATCGGAGGCATCGCAGAGAAGGTCATCGCTGCTAAGAAAGCTGGAGCAACCATCCTCTTTGCATCACGAAGTAATTGTGACGAGCTTCCTAAAAATATTCAGGGAATCTCAGTTATCGCCATTTCTAACCTCAATCAGGCTGTCGATTACCTCCAGCAGCCGCTTTCTGGCCGCTCTGCAGGTCTGACTGGTTGCACTAATCTAGGAGCATGATTAGAAGCCGTAGCCCACTCTTTATCACCGCAGGTATTTTGGTCGCACTCGGTGCGCTCTTTTCCTATATCTCTGGTTATTACGTGGATTGGCTCTGGTTTAAATCGGTAGATTTCACAAGCGTCTGGACAACAGTTCTTACAACGAAACTCGAACTCTTCCTTCTCGTCGGAATCGTCACCTCTCTGGTTATCTCACTCAATATTTATCTGGCATATAAGCGCCGTCCACTCTATGTTCCAACCAGCATTGAGATGAACGGCCTAGAAAAACTTCGTGGCCAAGTCGATCCAATTCGACGTTGGGTATTTATTGGCATCGCTCTAGTTCTCGCCTACTTTGCCGGAACATCCGGAACCGTCTTTTGGCGCGAATGGTTGCTCTTTAAAAATGCCACAAACTTTGGTGTTAAAGATCCACAATTTGGTTTAGATATCTCCTTCTTCGCATTCCGTCTTCCCATGTGGCAGGCAATTATTGGGTGGGGTATTTCAACTCTTATCTTGGCAACTCTTGCCAGCACCTTTATTCATTACATGTATGGCGGAATCCGCACCACTGTTCAAACTGATCGCACCACAGTTGCAGCGCGTGTGCAGATTTCCATCTTGCTCGGCCTTATCGTGCTCCTCAAAGCAGTTGCCTATTGGTTCGACCGATATGCCCTTGCTCTCAAGGAGAGCAAGCTCATCAATGGACTTACCTATACAGATGTCAATGCAACCTTGCCTGCCAAAGCGATTCTTGCTGCGATTGCAGTTATCTGTTCACTTCTCTTCTTTGCAAATATTGTGCGCCGTTCGTGGTTACTTCCTGCAGCCGGAACCGCGCTTCTGGTTGTCTCATCAGTATTGATTGCTGGTATCTATCCAGGTGCAATTCAACAGTTCCAGGTAAAGCCATCCGAATCATCGAAGGAAGCGCCCTATATTCAGCGCAATATCGATGCAACGCGCACTGCCTACGATCTCAATAATGTAAGCGTTCAAGATTACAACGCAACCCTTTCAACCAGTGCCGGACAACTCACAAAAGATGCCGCCACCATTGCCAATATTCGCTTGATGGATCCCAATGTTCTCTCTGCAACTTTTCGCCAGCTCCAGCAGATAAAGCCGTACTACACCTTTCCGGAATCCCTTGATATTGATCGTTACACAGTCAATGGCGTATCGCGCGATGCAGTTGTCGCAGTCCGCGAGCTCAATATTGCAGGAAACCCCAGCAGAAATTGGATTAACGATCACCTGGTCTATACCCACGGATTTGGTTTTGTTGCTGCCTTCGGAAATGCAGTCGATGCTGATGGAAAGCCAAATTTCTTAGTTGGCAATCTTCCACCTACTAAGGGACTTGGTGATTTCGAACCGCGCGTCTACTTTGGTGAGAACGTTCCTGATTACTCAATTATTGGTGGCAAGAAGACTAACTCTCCTGTCGAATTTGATTATCCCGATGACACTTCATCGAATGGACAGAAGAACTACACATATACCGGCACCGGTGGAGTTCCAGTAGGCAGCACACTGAATAAGGTGATCTTTGCTCTGAAGTATGGAGAGCAACGCATACTTCTTTCTAACCTCATCAATGCAGATTCCAAGATTCTCTACAACCGTTCACCTCGTGAACGCGTTGCCAAGGTAGCTCCGTGGCTGACTCTCGATGGAGATCCATATCCAGCAGTTGTCGATGGCAAGGTCACATGGATTATTGATGGCTACACAACAAGTGCTGGTTATCCATATTCACGTTCAACATCGCTAGCAACAGCGACAACAGATGCACTGACTGCGAATTCGACTTCGATTACAGCGCAATCTAATCAAACTGTGAATTACATCCGTAACTCTGTGAAAGCTACCGTTGATGCCTATGACGGCACCGTGACTTTGTACCAGTGGGATGCTACAGATCCAGTATTGAAGACATGGATGAAAGCCTTCCCTAATACGGTTAAGGCAAAGAGTGCGATCTCCAAAGGTCTGCTTGCACATATTCGCTACCCAGAAGATATGTTCCGCGTTCAGCGCGACATTTTGAGTGCGTATCACGTCAAGACTGCTGCAGCTTTCTACGGCGGACAAGACTTCTGGCGCGTACCACGCGATCCATCAACATTCGGAGCAAACGCTGGCGCGCAACCTCCGTATTACCTGACGCTGCAAATGCCAGGGGCGGCAACTCCAACGTTCTCATTGACAACACCATTTGTACCTCGTGGTGGACGTGAAAACCTTTCAGCATTTGCATCCGTGAACTCCACTGCAGGTGCAGATTACGGAAAAATTACTGTGCTCCAACTTCCGCGCAGCACGAATATTGCAGGACCTTCACAGGTTGCCTCTAACTTCGAAGCAAAACCTGATGTAGCAAATGCCTTGTCATTGCTACGTCAAGGTGGCTCAGATGTTGTTCTCGGAAATCTATTGACACTGCCAGTCGGTAATGGACTTCTCTATGTACAACCTGTCTATGTAAAAGCGACAGGAAATGCATCTGCCTATCCACTCTTGCAGAAAGTGCTTGTCTCATTCGGTGATGTCATCGGATTCGATAGCTCTGTCAAGGGTGCACTTGATCAAGTGTTTGGTGGAAATTCAGGAACAACATCCACATCAACTACTGCAACAACTACGAATAGTTCTGCAGACTTAACAAGTGCGCTACAAAGTGCAAAGCAAGCAATCGCCGATGGACAAGCCGCACTTGCAAAGGGCGATTTCGCAGCATATGGTCGCGCGCAAGATCGACTTAAATCAGCAATTGCCGCAGCACTTGCTGCACAAGCACGTAAGTAATTAAGTAGGCGCATCACCGATTTGGTGATGCGTACTGACCTCGCTTACACTTGCACTTCCGACGCGGGGTGGAGCAGCTCGGTAGCTCGCTGGGCTCATAACCCAGAGGTCGTAGGTTCAAATCCTGCCCCCGCTACCAATGTAGGTAAAGGTAAAGAGGCGCCTTAACGGGCGCCTTTTTTGCTCTTCTTAGACTCTAGCCATTGAACCAGCGCGAAGGCTGACATCACAGCAAGAATGACTGCAAAGCCAATATACGTTGATGTTGGAACCTGCTTGGAGCTATAAATAATATAAATATCAGGTGCGTAGAACGCTGGGATTGTCGCAAGCCCCCACCATATTGCTCGAACTTTATTCTTATCAATGTAGGCAAGTAGTGATTGCGCTGAAGCATGTGCGTAGATAAAAGATGATAGAAAATCACTAGCAAAGTAGATCGTCGGATTGAGTCCGTACTTATGGAATACGCGCGCAATAATGATCGAGCGAATAATGGACCAGGCAAGAACTAGCGCAAACCAGATCTTGACACCCTTTCGGCGAGCTTCGATATCTTCCAGAAAGCGGAGGATTTTTCGGATGTCCATGCGGTAATGGTAGGTCTGAACCGATTTTAAAGATATTCTAAAAGTATGCCAACGCCAGCAAAATTCGGTAAGCGTGCTGGATATGCACTCCATGTAATGACGGCAAGTGGCGCTGTTGCTGGGCTCTTAGCGCTACAAGCAATTATTGATAACAATATTCGCGCCGCTCTGCTGTGGTTAATTGTCTGCCAGGTGCTCGATGGACTCGATGGACCGATTGCTCGCAAGATTGATGTGGTGCTGCATGCCCCTCGAGTAGATGGATTTATCTTAGATCTCATTGTTGATTACCTCACCTGCGTCGTTGTTCCAGTCGCACTCTTGATTCGTTTGGAACTTCTACCTCATGAATTTCAAACTATCATCGCCGGCTTAGTCTTACTTATCTCAGCACTATGGTTCGCGCGTAGCGATATAGAGACTGAAGATCATTGGTTTAATGGTTTTCCCGCAGTCTGGAACTTGGCAGTTCCAACATATCTGGTTCTTGATCTTTCGAAGAATACTGTTGCGGTGGTAACGATGGTGCTCTGTTTCTCTCAGCTCACAACGCTGAAGATCCCACACATTATCCGCGCCGAATCCTTCCGCTATCTCACTCTTCCTTTCGGAGCTCTCTATATCGGCAATCTCTTCTATCTTTCATGGAGCTACTCCAATACGACAGGGATACATCACCAGCGGATTTCAACGACCATTATGAGTATCTTCCCGATCTATATCGCAGTTCTATCTATCTGGAGAACTTCTAAACCAGAGATGGATGAAGAGTTACTTAATTCGTAAGGAATTCGTCACAACAAAGAGGCTACTGAGCGCCATTGCACCTGCTGCATACATTGGGGATGCCAGGCCCATTGCTGCGATGGGAATTCCAATTGCGTTGTAGGCAAATGCCCATCCAAGATTTACCTTAATTGTTCGCAGCGTACGTCGCGAAAGATCAAGTGCATCAATGGTGCTCATTAGTTCAGGGCGCATGATCGTAATATCTGCAGTTGCTATTGCGGTATCTGTTCCAGTACCCATGGCAATACTGAGATTGGCTTGCGCAAGAGCTGCTGCATCGTTGATGCCATCGCCAATCATCAATACATGGCGTCCTTCTGATTGAAGCTGAGTGATCTTCTTTAATTTATCTTCAGGCATGGCAGATGCAATGATGTTGGCAGGGGCTATTCCTACGAGTGCGCCAACTTTTTCTGCACTCTCTGCTGTGTCACCAGTAAGTAACCAGGTCTGGATTCCACGAGCGTTAAGCGCTGTAATGGTTGCAGCAGCATCAGCCTTAATCACATCACCTGCTGCAAAGACTGCGATGGCGACTCCATCCCAGGCAAGAACTGCGACTGCATAGGATTTTCTCTCTGCATCTGCAATGGCGTTGAGGATTTGCGAATCAAAGGGAACACAGCTGTGAGCCACAGATGCCGGTGTTCCAATAATGACAACGGGGGATTTATCTCCAATAGAGATACGCCCTGCAACTCCGACGCCAGGTGTTTGCGTAAATTCAGTGACAGGTAATTGCACTGCGCTCTGCGAGATGCAATATGCACCAATTGCTTGCGCAACCGGGTGATCGCTCTGACTTTCTAGCGCAAGGGCAGACGAGAGCACGTTTCTTTCAGTAAGAATGGCTGAGAATGATTGCCCCAGAACCTGATGAGCAGATGCAGGGATTGATACGGCTTGAATCTTCATCGCACCATCTGTCAGAGTGCCAGTCTTATCAAGAACTACAACATCAATCTCGCGTGATGCTTCAAGAACGCGCGGATGGCGAATTACAATGCCGCGAAGTGCGCCTCTACCTGATGCGACAAGAAGAGCCACAGGTGTTGCCAGCCCCAGTGCACAGGGACAGGCGATAACAAGAACAGTAATTGCAGTGGAGATGGAGTACGACAATGATTTACCGCCGAAGTAATACCAACCTTCAAAGGTTGCTATAGCTAAGACCGTGACAACTGGTACAAAGATGGATGCGACCTTATCTGCCAGTGCCTGAATAGGCGCTTTACCGCCCTGCGCAGTAACCACCATCGCAGTGATCCGTGCTAGTTCAGTATCGCTACCCACTCGCGTTGCGCGAACAATAATGCGACCGTTTCCATTGAGCGCAGAACCGATAACGCTCATTCCGGGTGTAATTGAGATGGGTGTTGATTCACCAGTAATCATCGAGTTATCTACAAAACTCTGACCTGAAATAACGATTCCGTCAGTTGCAATCCGGCTACCTGGTTTTACAACGAATTCGTCACCAACAACGAGATGTGAGATGGGAATGAGAACTTCCTGGCCATTACGCAGTACGGCAACCTCCTTCTCACCTAAGGCAAGCAAGGTTGATAGTGCGCTACTTGCACTTCGCTTGGCTCGGGTTTCCAGAAATCGACCGAGGATGACAAAGAGAAGTACACCTGCAGCAACTTCGGTATAGGCATCGCCTTTACCCACATATGTTGCATAGATGGACCAGATGTAGGCGCTGAGTGAACCGAGAGATACCAGGGTATCCATGGTTGGGTGCAGAATATTTCGAGCGGCGGCGCGATGTATAGGAAATGCAACGATCAGGATTAATGGCGCGCTGATTGCAAGTGCGAGCCACGATGCAAAGAGATGGTCTGCATGCGGAGGTAGCGCAATTCCGTAACTGTTAAAGCGTGCGATCAAGTAGTCATTGATGGGTTGATGCCATCTCATGACCATCGAGATAAGAATGGTGGGAACTGCAAAGATAGTTGCAAAGGTGAGTGCTCCTGCTGCTCCTTTGCGGTGTAGTGCAGGATCTGCTTGATCTGAGAGCAGAGCTGCTCCGTATCCCGTGGATTTGATCTTCTTAATAATTGTCGCAGCGTCAATTTCAGCAGGTGCCAGAACATGCAAGGTTTCAGATGCGAAGTTAACGGAGGCAGATACTCCGTCAATTTCATTGACGGCACGTTCAATTGTGTTGACACATGATGAGCAGGTCATTCCAGTAAGTGAATATGTTTGGGTAACGAGAGTCTGCTCCATTATTAACGCTCTATCTTTAGCGAAGCAACGACGTAATCGTGTAGCGCCATATTGGTGGAGAGCCCATTACCGCCATGTGGCCCATCGACGCCATCAACGTTGGTAAATCGACCGCCGGCTTCGCGCACAATGATGTCGAGCGCTGCCATATCCCACAGAGCAAGCGTTGGTTCGACTGCAATATCTACAGCACCTTCTGCCACCAACATATGCGACCAGAAATCTCCATGTGCACGTGTGCGCCATGCCTTATCCATGAGTGTGCGAAATGGCTGCAACCGTTCGCCCCACCCAAGGAAATCAGAGTGCGATATCGAGGCATCTTCAATCTTTGCAACTTCTGAGACGGTTATACGTTGTGGAATCCCATCGTTGACGATTACGTGTGCACCGCCGCCTTCATAGGCATACCATCGTCGAAAGAGTGCGGGTGCGCTTACGACACCAACGATAACTTTTTCAGAGCCATCAGCGCTGCGTTCAATGAGACCGATAAGAGTTGCCCACGTAGGAACACCGCGGAGAAAATTCTTGGTGCCATCAATTGGGTCGATGACCCAGTAGCGATCTTTATCAACGCCTTCTTGCCCAAACTCTTCTCCCACAATTCCATCATCGGGTCTATGCGCATGCAAGAGCGCGCGGATGGCATCTTCGGCAGATTTATCAGCATCTGTGACAGGTGTGTTATCTGGCTTCGTTGTCACAGAGAGATCGATTGCTTGGTAGCGCGAAAGAGTGATGGCATCAGCTGCATCAGCTAAGCGATGGGCGAGCGCGAGATCCTCGCCGCGACGAATACTCATAGAAAGAGTCTAACGCTCCTCATCAGTTGCCTTCACTTCTAATAGCGATTGCAAACTTGTGACTCTGGTTAATCTTTCGACCTTGAGGGATGAGTCAGATTCAATCCACGCATTGAGCGCACAGCCGGATTCATGGTGAGAACAATTGGGCATACAGGTTTGAATGACTTGGTAGATATCAGGAAAAGATTCGATGACGCGGTCTCTGTTCAGATGGGAAAGACCAAATGCGCGAATACCAGGAGTATCGATAATCCAGCCACCGTTGATAAGCGGCAAGGCAATCGCGCTAGAAGATGTGTGACGACCTCGACCGGTGACGTCATTGACGACACCTGTCATGCGATCTGCATCAGGAACTAAATCATTAATCAGAGTGGATTTACCCACACCTGAGTGTCCGACCAAAACTGAAATTTTGTCATCAAGAACTGCCAGGATTGTTTCCACATCCTTTGTGCGTGCTTCACTCTTTGATGAGGTTGCAATGATGTCAACGCCCAGTGCTTCATACTCTTTGATGAAATCTGGAATCGGAGATACATCTACCTTTGTAACGACAATGATGGGCTTAATAGATTCATGAAATGCGCTGACCAAGAAACGATCAATCAGCCCCCGACGCGGTTCAGGATTAGCTGATGCCACAACAATGAGTAGTTGATCAATATTGGCGACAATCGTGCGTTCAACTCGCGCGGCATCATCGACAGTTCGACTGAGAGAATTTGTGCGTTCATTGACTGTGACAATGCGCGCAAGGGATCCTTCAGTACCCGTGACATCTCCAACAATTTCTACCAGGTCGCCAACGACGACGGATTTTGGTCCCAGTTCGCGCGCCTTCATTGCAGTAATAACTAGGCCATCATCAGTCACGCAGGTAGTGCGACCGCGATCTACCGTTGTAACAAAGGCGGTAATCGAGTCAGAGTGTGAAGGTCGATCTTTGGTACGTCTGCGAGTGGTGCGAGATGGTCGGATGCGAGCATCCGATTCGTCATATTCGCGTGGACTCATAGAACCAAACTATTCCAGAGACCCGGAAAATCAGGCAGGGTCTTACGTGTTGTTGCAACATTTTCAATTGCGATATCCGTAGTAACTAAGCCAATAACGGCGCCAGCTGTTGCTAGGCGGTGATCTTCATAGGTATGAAAGGTGCCACCATGAAGAGGTGCCGGAGTGATGTGGAGTGCAGTCTCATCCTCTACAACACTTCCACCTAGCGCGTTGATTTCACGAGTGAGTGCGGCCAGTCGATCAGTTTCATGTAACCGTAAATGGCCAATACCGCGCAGATGAGATGGCGAATCCGCTAGGGCTGCTAGAGCTGCAATAGATGGAGTTAACTCACCAACATCGTGGAGATCGATATCAATACCATGAATGGAATCTGCGCCCGTAAGTGTGAGCCCACCATCGCTAAATTCAACTGTTGCACCCATCTGAGAAAAGATGTGACGAAGTTGATCACCAGGTTGTGTTGTCTTGGTGGGCCAATCAGCAATGGTGATGCTGCCACCGCAGACCATGGCAATCGAAAGAAATGGTGCAGCGTTAGAGAGATCAGGTTCAATCATCAGATCTTGTCCGTGAAGTAATCCAGGCGCAACGCTCCAGCTTTCGTTCTTCTTATCGACATGAACTGTTGCGCCAAAATCGCGGAGCATCTGCACAGTCATATCAATATGCGGCATGGACGGTAGTGCGCTGCCTCGATGGTGAACAGTGATTCCGTTCTGCATGCGAGGTCCAATTAATAAAAGTGCAGATAAGAACTGGCTGGACGCACTGGCATCAATTGTGAGTTCGCCACCTGGAATTGCACCATTGGCTTTGATTACCAACGGCAATGAGTAACGGCCACCGTGATCAATTTCAACGCCAAGTTCTTCCAGCGCTTTAATCACTGGGCCAAGTGGGCGTTCGTAGGAACGAGGATCTCCATCGAATGAGATATCTCCGCGAGCAAGGGATGCAAGTGGTGGAAGAAAGCGCATCACTGTTCCGGCATTGCCAACATCGATTGTTGCGGGCCCTGTAAGTGATTGCGGTGTAACAACCCAAGCATCGTCGCTGCCAGAGATCTTTACGCCCATCGCTTGTAAGCCGGCTGACATTAATTCAGAGTCACGCGAGATCAGAGGGCGATGCAGCGTGGATGGAGAATCTGCAAGGGATGCAAGTATGAGAGCTCTATTCGTTACAGATTTTGATCCAGGAATGAGAACACGAGAATGCACTGGCTTACGTCCGCGCACAGGTGCGGGCCAGAGATCGTGTGCATCAGTCATGAGTGAAGTCTAACGGCTCAAGCACCGCATAGGATTGGCAATATGTGCGGTAGATATGCGCAAACACTTGGCGCAGAAGAACTCGTTGAGTCATTTGATTTGGCGGGTTCAACTCTCGATCAATCGCTGCCCCTGAATTGGAATATCGCACCAACGAATGACATTTACATTATTCGTAATGAATCCGATTCACGCATTTTAGATTCGGCATCATGGGGGATTATTGCTCCGTGGCAGAAGTCTCTGACAGATGCGCGTGCTTCACAGTCACATGCAATCAATGCGCGCAGTGAATCTATCCATGAGAAGCCAACCTTTCGCCATGCCTTTAGAACGTCGCGTTGTCTCATTCCGGCAACGGGATATTACGAGTGGGCAACATCGCTGGGAAAATTTCCGCCTAAGCAACCGTTCTATATTCACAGCAGTGATGGTCGCGAACTTTCTATCGCAGGTATTTGGAGTTCATGGCAGAGTGAGAGCGGTCAAGTTATTCAGAGCGCTGCCATCATTACTCGCGAAGCAGTGGGAGAGCTAGCAACAATTCATAGTCGTATGCCAGTCTTTATGCCGATTGCGCGATGGAGCGATTGGCTAGATCCGAAATCGCGCGATATCAATCGCCTCATAAAGATGATGGATATCCCTGAACCGGATGCGAACCTCACGGCGCAGCCTGTTTCGTCGAGAGTTAACCTCGTTGCTAACAACGGCCCTGAATTAATTATTCCCATTGAACTCGGAGCTCCAGAGACTCTCTTTTGATATAACCTAGGCGTAATGACATCGAAAGATTTAGTTCTTGAGAGCGCTGCCGATCGCACCACTCGGTTCGAGCGCGATGCTCTTGTGTTCACAAATCAGTTATATGCAGCAGCTCTTCGCTATACAAAAAATCCTGAAGATGCGCGCGATCTTGTACAAGATACTTACTTAAAAGCATTTGCCTCTTTTCACCAATTTGAGGAAGGTACCAACCTGCGTGCCTGGCTCTATCGAGTACTGACAACTACATTTATCAATACCTATCGCAAAGGTCAGCGCCAACCTCAGATTGCATATAATGAACTAGAAGATTGGCAAGTAGCGCAATCACAATCACACACAAGTGATCAAGGAAAGTCTGCAGAACAAGAAGCTCTTGAGAATTTGCCTGATAGCGATATCAAACGAGCGCTACAAGAGATTCCAGAAGATTTTCGTATCGTTGTATATCTTGCAGATGTCGAAGGCTTTTCCTATAAAGAGATTGCCGAAATTGTGGGCGCCCCAGCGGGGACTGTGATGTCTCGACTTCATCGCGGACGTAAACAACTTCGCACCAAACTTGCTAGCTACGCCAAGGAACTCGGTTACAACACCGATACCCCCACCCCAAAGAGCACACAGAAGGGGGATGAAGAATGAGTTTCCTAGAGATTCAATGCGGTGATGTTCTTGCATCTGTCGTCTTCATCATCGAAGGCGAGTTCCAAGAGATTGCTCAAGCAGATGCCATTCAATCCCACATCGTTACCTGCGGCCCATGTGCTGCCGAGATCGAACATGAGAAGTTGATGCACCAGATGTTGCAAGATGTCCTCAAGCGTTCGTGCGATGAGCAGGCACCGGAAGAGCTCCACGAAAGTATCCATCGCCAACTTCGCGAACAGATGGCTGGTGTGGGTTCAACGGAAGTCGTTACTCAATTCAGCATGACCGAAATCTCCATCGAGATTGATGAGTTTGGAAATGTCGAACATCGTGAAATCCAGATCGAACAGACGCATATCCAGCACTTTATCGACGACGAGGACTAACCTCTTAAGCATGAAACCGGCAGAAGAAGTCCTGGGAGCAGTTGGCTTCTCAGTAATGACTGCTCGCCCCGGCGATACTTGCGTCACCATGGGTGTATCTGATTTACCTGTAGTTGCACCTTCACATTACTTAACGTTGATGGAGAATGCCTGCGTTGCAGCGCTCTCTGAGTATCTTGAATCTGGAGAGACAACATTCTTAACACACTCTTCTTTGCAGATTATGGGATCTGCGACTGCAGGTTCTGAACTTCGTGCAAATGCGCGAGTTACCAATATTGCAGGTCGCGAATTAACCTTTGAGTGCGAGGTCTACGATGGCGAACGCCAATGTGCACACGCTGAAATAAAGAGAGCGACTGTCGAGCGATTATCTTTCCTCGCTCGCACAGCCGCTCAATCACTTATTAGTTAGGCTTGTGTTACGCCTTCTTGGTCTCCCAGAAGATTGCTGCAATCTCATCGATCTTTGCAATCAAGGTATCTGCAACTGCAACATCTTGAGTTCCCTTTGTACCGGCAGCACCGGCAAGCTTTGTCGCCTCGTTGAAGAGTGAGTGCAACTGTGGGTACTTCTCAAAGTGTGGTGCCTTGAAGTAATCAGTCCAGAGAACCCAGAGGTGCTCTTTGACTTGATGTGAACGCTCTTCTTTGATGGCAACTGAGCGGGAACGGAAATCTGCATCTGTGTTACCTGCGTACTTCTCCATGCAGGCCTTCACAGAGAGCGCCTCAATCTTTGCTTGTGCTGGATCGTAGACACCGCATGGAAGATCGCAATGTGCGTGAACTGTAATTTTAGGTGTAAGTATGTTTCTCATAAGCACGAGAGTACTGCAGGGCTGAATAGAATTCGACTCATGGCAAAGTACGCATCAATGGTCATCGAAGGCGATTCGATGGAGCCTACCTACAGCGCAGGAGATTGGCTGATGGGCAGGTGGGCCAATTACAAGCTCACTGGCTGGAACAAGGTCAACGTCGGTGATGTTGTCGTCATCGAGCGCGATGAACAACCGGGGATCTTCTACGTCAAGCGCATCACAGAGTTACGTGCAGGCGGAACAGAAAGTGCGGCAATCTATCTACGAAGTGATAACGATGCCGGCACAGATTCGCGCCAATGGGGTTGGTTAGCTATTTCGTGTGTGCGTGCAAAAATCCAATTTAGAATGAAACGTAGTTAACGCTTACGCGGTGTAAACCAGGTTCCAACAGCAGCAAGTCTGCTCACAGCAGGTCCTAATAATCTATTGATAAAACGGGCGCGACGAAAATCGTGAATCGGCCAACCTTCAGCCATCGCTCGAATACGAAGAATTGCATCTGGATTAATCGCACATGGGTGGCCAACTGCTTGAAGTAGCGGAACGTCATTGTGGCTATCTGAATATGAGTAACAATTCTCTAAATCAAATCCATGTGTGCGAGCTAGTTCTTGAATTGCAATAGCTTTCTCGCTTCCGTGCAATAACTTGCCATCGAGTGCGCCCGTGTAAATGCCATCTTTAATCACAGCCTTACTGCCGAGTGCGCCCGTGAGTCCAAGTCGCTGCGCAATAATGTCAGCCATATCTTGCGGGGCTGCAGTCACAAGCCACACTTCTTCACCTTGATCTAAATGTGATTTTGCAATTTCGAAAGTTCCTTGCCATAACTTGGGAGAGACGAATTCATCATAAATTTCTTCTCCAACTTTTTTAATATCATCGACTGCGTGTCCGCCGATAAAATCAGTTGCAGCGTTCTGATACTTCTCAATCACTTCTTTATTTTCAGTGCCAGTCATTCTGAATCTGATATTGGCCACAACAAAGCGTGAGATATCTGCCTTGGTGAAGAACCCGCGCTGGTACATGCCTCTTCCGAGAAAGTAGAGAGTCGACCCACGGACCAGGGTGTTATCTACATCGAAAAAGGCAGCTCGCTTAGCCGTGAGTGCCATGTCACTACCCTATAGATAAGGGCGCTATTTCAACGCTTTATGCTTAGCGCTATGACTTCAACTGTCCACGTTGTGCGCCACGGTGAGGTAGAAAATCCCAACAAGATTCTCTACGGTCGCCAAACTGGATGGCGCTTGTCTCAGCGCGGACAAGAGATGGCAGAAGTTATTGGAGATTGGTCGAAGAGTCTGGATCTCGGCGCGCTACATGTGTCACCACTGCAACGTGCGCAAGAGACTGCGGCTCCTATAGCGCGTGCACACTCACTTGATATTCATACTGATGAGCGATTAATTGAAGCCGCCAATGTCTTTGAAGGAAAATCTTTCGAACTCGGTAGCGGAGTTCTTAAGCACCCGAAATCATGGCGCCATTTGTACAACCCATGGAAGCCATCGTGGGGTGAACCATACGAAGAACAAATTTCACGAATGCTCGCAGCCATCTTCGATGCCAATAAGGCAGCACAAGGCAAAGACGCGATTGTGGTCTCCCACCAACTTCCGATTTGGATTCTGCGCAGCGCTATCGAAGGACGCAGGCTTCTGCATGATCCACGTAAACGTGAATGCACCTTAGCCTCGGTTACCAGCGTTCACTTCGATGACGATGGAATGATTACTGGCACCAGCTACTCCGAACCCGCCAAACATCTGCTTGCACCCAAGTAATATGACGAAAATTGCCCTGATACTTGCATCCGTCTTACTTCTTTCTGGCTGTAGTAATGGGGGAGATTCCAAAGCGCAAGAGAGCTTTATCGCCGGAAGTGGGGCTGTCACAAAGATTAAGCAATCAGATCGCATTGCAGCTCCCACCATTTCAGGAATGACTCTCAACGGCACTCAATTCACACTTGCCCAAGGCACAGTCGCAGTAGTCAATGTCTGGGCATCCTGGTGTTCGCCGTGCAGAGCGGAAGAGCCAACTCTGTCAGCTCTCTCGGAGAAATATAAGCAAGTGCAGTTTATTGGAATCTTAACCCGCGATAACCCAGTCAATGCCGAAGCATTTACCCGTACCCGTAAAACCCCTTATCCCACACTGATAGATGACTCAATTCTGATTGGTTTTAGAAAGTCATTACCGGCCAATGCAATTCCGACAACTGTCGTTCTCGATAAGAACGGCAAAGTGGCGGCGCGTATTTCAGGTTCTGTCACAGTCGCATCCTTAAGCCAACTCATTGATGAGGTGAGCGGCGAATGACAAACTTTGTTGTGAATCACATCATGGGTGGTTTTTTACTGACAGCTTTTCCTATAGCACTCCTTGCAGGGTTGATCTCATTTCTCTCTCCCTGCGTTCTGCCACTTGTGCCCGGCTATCTCTCTTTTGCCGCAGGCTTTTCCCAAGCGCGTGGCAAAGTCTTTTTAGGTTCGGCGCTCTTCGTTGCCGGCTTTAGCGCACTCTTTCTTTCATACGGTGCACTCTTTGGCGCACTCGGTGCGCGAATTTCAGTACATGAAGCAACCATTACTCGAGTCATGGGGCTGCTGACAATTCTTATGGGAGTTATCTTTCTTGGTGCATTTCCGATGATGCCGACCTTGCGCCCGAAGATTTCAACAACAGGTGGGCTCGTTGGTGCGCCGATTCTCGGTTTCCTCTTCGGGGTTGGTTGGACACCATGTATTGGTCCAGCGCTAGCAAGTGTTGAGGCACTGGCCTTTCAACAATCGAGCGCACTGCGCGGTGCCATACTTTCTCTCGGTTACTGCATCGGACTCGGTCTGCCTTTCATTGCAACCGGGCTCTTCTTAGATAAATCACAATATCTGCGCAAGGTGATGGTGAAGAACGGTGGAAAGATTTCAAAAGTTGGTGGCGCACTTCTTATTGTGATTGGCCTCCTTCAACTTACGGGCTTGTGGACCAACCTCATGATTGAGATACGCAATCTCATCTCTAACTTTGCGCCGGTGATCTGATGAGCCAGCAAACAGAGATTCCAGAGCTAGGCTTCTTGGGGCTTGCCCGATTTGCCTGGCGCCAATTAACAAGTATGCGCACAGCGCTGATTCTCTTAATGTTGATGGGCGTTGCGGCAATTCCAGGTTCGCTGATTCCGCAGCGCATCACTAACCCCATGGCTGTGCGTGATTTCATTACTCAAAGCCCAGCGCTCTCTCTTTGGTATGACCGCTTCTCACTCTTTGATGTCTATGGTTCTCCATGGTTTAGCGCCATCTATATCTTGCTCTTCATCTCACTTATTGGTTGCGTACTTCCGCGCAGCATTGAACATTTCTCGGCCATGCGAGCACAACCACCTGCAACGCCTAAGAAT
>Ga0304729_1001037_pt1 | contig 18810 bp, 16 predicted proteins | sample C_131016_MF_Meta_FD_190475 | JGI IMG/M metagenome (GOLD analysis project Ga0304729, IMG submission 190475) | Freshwater microbial communities from Lake Croche, Canada to study carbon cycling - C_131016_MF_MetaG (v2) (version 2) | ecosystem: Environmental > Aquatic > Freshwater > Lake | place... | reverse complement strand
GCCGTTCCCTCGACCGAACCTGAAGCCTTTGGCCGCTCTGCCGTTGAAGCCCAAGCGATGGGAACGCCCGTGGTTGTTACCGAACTCGGGGCTGTGCCGGAAACAGTAATCGACATACCTAAAAACGAGCGAACCGGCTGGCGCATTCCACCGGGCGATGCGCTCGCTTTGGCGGACGCGTTATACGAAGCACTCACTATGCAAGCCAGCGCCCGCGAATCGCTTGCCGTCCGTGCGCGCCGCCATGTTGAGACGCAATTCTCGCTCGAAAAGATGACAAGCGACACTTTGGAAGTTTATCGGACCCTTCTGCTCAGAGAAAATACAGTCAGACCCGTTTGATTGGTTGACTTATCGCCACTTTCTGCGAATTTCGCTGCTGTTGAAAACCATGTCTCTCTGTCGGCATTTATGCTCCAATTTGGAGCCTCCCGACTGAAGCGACCTAACGAGGAGTTACGAGCCATTCGCAGACCAATGAGAGCCGCGCCCGTGCCAACCAAAGACGGGCCCCGCGCCAACCGTGATATTCGGGGCGTGCGCGACGTCCAACTCATCGACGATACCGGCACCAATCGCGGCATCGTCTCCTTCACCGAAGCTTTGGAACTGGCCGAACAAGCAGGCCTCGACCTGGTCGAGATCGTGCCTAACGCCACGCCACCGGTGTGCAAAATTCTCGACTATGGCAAGTTCCGCTTCCTTGAGCAGAAAAAGTCTGCTGAAGCCCGCAAGAAGCAGAAGGTCGTCGAAATTAAGGAAATCAAGTTGCGTCCTGGCATTGATGACCATGATTACGAGACCAAGATGAAGGCCGTGCGCCGCTTCTTTGATGAAGGCGACAAGGTCAAGATCACGCTGCGCTACCGCGGCCGCGAAATGGCCCACCAAGACCTCGGCATGAAACTGTTGGATCGCGTTAAAACCGAGATGGCCGAAATCTCCAAAGTAGAAGCTGAACCCTTGCTCGAAGGTCGCCAGATGACCATGATCATGGCACCGAAGTAGATAAAATACACTTTGAATTCCCTCTCCCCCTGCGGGAGAGGGTGACCCCTGAAGGGGGTCGGGTGAGGGCCCCTCATCCGTTATGCTTCGCATGACACCTTTTTCCGCAAGGGAAGAAGGAAGAGTTTAATCTTTTGGAACCCCACCCATGCACACAGACACCCTCCGCACCGATCTTGCCGCCGCTTTCCGCATGGCAGCTCATTTCGATTTGAACGAGGGCATCTGTAACCATTTCTCGGTGGCTATTCCGGGCAAGGAGGAGCTTTACCTCCTCAACCCCTATGGCGTGCATTGGTCGGAGATGCGGCCGGAGCATTTGCTGCTGGTCGATGGTCGCGGCACCGTGCTGGAGGGCAAAGGTGAGGTGGAAGCCACCGCCCGCAACATCCATATTGCCGGTCACCGCGCCAACCCGAAGCATCTCTGCATTCTCCATACCCATATGCCATTTGCCACCAGCCTGACGATGATTGAAGGCGGCAGGTTGGAAATGGCCCACCAAACGGCAGCCCGTTTTTATGGACGTACTGCCTATGAAGAAGAATTCGGCGGCTTCGCTTTGGACGAGGACGAAGGTGCGCGTATTGCGGGTGACGCGTCAAACCGAGGCGATGCCGATATTGTCTTCTTGGCCAATCACGGCGTCATGGTCGGTGGCCCCTCGGTCGCCGTGGCCTTTGATGACCTCTATTTTCTGGAACGTGCTTGCCGCCAGCAGATCTATGCGATGTCAACCGGCCGGCGGTTAAAACTCATCCCCGATGCCGAGTGCCGCCACACCGCCAGCCAATGGATGCAGGTGCTTGAGTTTCAAGCCACCGAGCATTTTGAAGCGCTAAAGCGGGTGGTTGGGTAACACATCCTACTCAATTAAGCTTGACTCCCCTCTCCAATCGCAGGATAAATGAGAACATAAAGTGAACAAATATGTTCGCGCTAGGTGTGTTCCATGTCCGTTTCGCGTGAGTCCCTGAAAGCCCTGAGGCAGTCGATTGCGATGATCGGCCGCGATGGTGCGCGTCACATAGATGGCTCTGAAATGGGACGCATTCTGCTCGGCCATCCAGAGGCGGATCGCGCGCTTGGCGGCGGGTTGATGCGGGCAGCTTCGCATGATGTAATGCCTGCTACCCCGCGTGACGCGGCCGCGGCCACGGGTTTCGCGCTTGGCCTTGTTGCGCGACTGGCGGAAGCTTCGGCTTGGGTCTGGATCAGGCAGGATATGGCGGGCCGCGAGAGCGGTGAGCCCTATGGTCCGGGGCTCGCAGCCTTCGGGCTTGATCCGTCCCGCCTCGTGCTGGTTTCGACACCGGACGCGCGAGAAGCCCTGCGGGCGGCAGAGGAATCCTTGCGCTGTACGGCGTTAGGGGCGGTCTTGTTCGAGCCTTGGGGCGATCCGAAGCCACTGGATTTAACAGCTACCCGTCGGCTCTCATTGGCCGCCGAGCAATCCGGTGTCACGCTCTTAACCTTGCGCAGCGGCGGACACGGCCCACTCGGCTCATCCCGTACGCGGTGGGATATTGCAGCGGCACCAAGCGTTGGAGAGATAGGCAGCGGACCTGGCCTTCCCACCTTTGCCTCCCATCTCGTTCTCAATCGCCAAACCGGAGCGGGAGGCCCCGGCGGTATCTGGAATATGGAGTGGACCCATGGTGAGCGTATCTTCCGACCGGCGAATTCTCGTCATCCATTTTCCCCGTCTGGCGACCGACCGGTTGCAGCGGCGGCGGCGGCCGTCCTACCCTTCCAGCGTACAGGCTGAACTGCCGCTTATCGTCACAACCAAAGCCAAAGGCGCGCTCGTCATTGCAGCACTGGATGTGGCGGCAAGCCAAGCAGGGCTCGGCGTCGGCATGGCGCTGGCCACCGCGCGTGCACTTCAACCCGCACTTGCCATCGCCGAACATGATCCGGCGGCTGATCAAACCTTGTTAGAGCGCATCGCTGACTGGACCGAGCGTTACACGCCTTGCGTCGGCCTAGTGGCAAGAGATGGGTTAGCGCTCGATATAACAGGTGCTGCGCATTTGATGGGGGGCGAGGAACGCTTATTAAGCGATTGCCTCAGCCGCCTCAATACGCAAGGCTTTTCAGCCACTGCTGCGATTGCTGGTACGCTGGAGGCAGCCCGTGCGCTGACGCTTTTTGGCGAAGGCGGCATCATCGTGCCGGGCAGAGAAATTGAAGCTACCGCCGACCTTCCCTTAGCCGCCCTTGGCATCGAGGATACGCTCGTCATCGCTCTTGCCCGCCTCGGCTTAAAACGCATCGACGACCTCGCCGGGCACCCGCGCGCGCCCCTTGCCGCCCGTTTCGGTCTCGATCTTTTGGATCGGTTGGACCGGGTTAGAGGATTGGTAGACTCTTCCATCTCCCCGCGTAGGCCCATGCCCGCTTATATTGCTGAGCGGCGCTTTGCCGAACCCATCGGGCATGAGGAGGATATCCATCGCACCATACTAACACTCGCCGCCGATCTCGCGCGTCTCCTGGAGCGCCAAGGCGAAGGGGCAAGGCGGCTGGAATTGGCGTTTTTCCGCGCCGATGGGACCATGCGACGTCTGTCGGTTGAAACCGCACGCCCCTTGCGCGATCCCAAAGCCGTGATGCGGCTATTCCGCGAGAGGCTCGACGCTTTGGCCGATCCGCTTGACCCCGGTTTCGGCTTCGACGTGATCCGGCTTTCCTCACCCATTACCGAACCCAATATCGCGCATGAACCGGATTTTAACGGTCAAAACGATTTGGCTGAGGATATTGCCGCGCTCGTTGAGCGGCTTGGCGCGAGGCTAAGCCCAAGCCGGGTCATGCGGATTCAGCCCCAAGACACGCATCTACCCGAGCGCGCAACCCGCTTTCTTCCCGCGCAAAACGGTAATGCTGCGCTTGCCGCTGATTGGGATGTCTGGCGCGAACCGGAGGGTGCACCCACCCGACCAATCCGTTTGCTAGAGCAAGCTGAACCGATCGAGGTCATTGCCGAAGTGCCCGATGGTCCGCCCATCCGCTTCCGCTGGCGGCGCGTGTTCCACGTCGTCGTCAAAGCTGAAGGCCCCGAGCGCATCGCCCCCGAATGGTGGCGAACAACCGGCCAAACGCTCCCGCCCACGCGCGATTACTTTCGGATTGAAGACGAGAATGGCGCCCGCTTTTGGGTCTTCCGCGCAGGGCTTTTTGGGCGTGAAAACGAGACTCCCGGCTGGTTCATGCATGGATTGTTTGGATGAGGAACGCTCTACCTCATTTCGCCCGCCACGCACGCCACACGATGACCTCGGCTGAAGACAAACTGTGCTTTCATCTCAGGCGTCAGATCGTGCTGAACAATACGCATTTCCGCCGACAGGTTGCTTTGAAACATTACATCGTTGATTTTTGCTGCCACGCTTCCCGCCTCATTGTGGAAGTGGATGGAGCCACCCATTCGACGGATCTTGAGCTTCAAAAAAACCATATCCGAACGCTTGATCTCGAAAGGATTGGCTACCGCGTCCTGCGCGTAACCAATGACGAGGTGTTTAATCATATCGATGGTGTTTTGGATACGATCTACGCTGCTCTCCAAGAGACGCCAGATATAATTTCAGAAGTTGAGAAGATTCAGTGTCGGAAAAGGCGAAGTAAGCGGCCTGACCCTACCCCCGCCCCCTGCCCCTCCCCACAAGGGGGAGGGGAGAACGATGATGCCGCCGTTACCTTTCTAATCCCCTCCCCCCTTGAGGGGGAGGGCTTGGGAGGGGGGTAAGCACGCATGCCGACGCACACAAAAAGCCGCAAAGCAGACCACCCAACCCCTTCTTATGCCGAACTCGCGGTCACGACGAATTTCTCCTTTCTACGCGCGGCCTCGCACCCTGAAGAACTCGTCGCAGAAGCCGCGCGCTTGGGCCTTGCGGGTCTTGGCATTGCCGACCGAAATTCACTTGCGGGCGTGGTGCGTGCCCATGTTGCGTTAAAAGAAACGGAAGCAGATAAAACCGGCCTAAAACTCGCGATTGGTTGCCGCCTTGTGTTCGACGATGGCACGCCTGACATCCTCACCTACGCTGAAGACCGCGCCGCCTATGGCAGATTGTCGAAGCTCCTGTCGCTTGGCAAACGCCGAGCTGAGAAGGGCTCCTGCATCCTGCACCTCGAGGATTTACTCGCCGATCCTGCTGGCCTGCTCCTTATCCTCATGCCGCCTGACAAGCCTGATGAGACCTTGATAAAAGCGCTGAAGCACCTTGCAACCGAACGCCCCAACTCCGTCTGGCTCGGTGCCACCATGCCGCATAAAGGTCGGGACCGCGCACGCCTAAGGGTGCTAAAAACCATAGCTGACCAATGCAGTCTGCCGCTCATTGCGCTCAATGATGTGCTCTATCACACGCCAGAGCGGCGCAAGGTGCAGGATGTGCTGAGTTGCATCCGCGAACACGCGACCATCGATACCATCGGCCGCAAACTCGAAGCCCATGCCGAGCGGCACCTGAAACCAGCCACCGAGATGGCCCGCCTTTTTCGCGACGCGCCAGACGCCATCACCGAGACCATGCGCTTTCTGGAACGCGCCCAGTTTAACCTGTCGGAACTCCGTTATGAATATCCTGATGAGCCCGTACCAAAAGGCAAAACCGCCCAAGCCCATCTCACTGATCTGGCTTGGGCGGGCGCCGCACAGCGTTACCCCAAAGGCGTGCCAGACCGCATCAAGGCGCTGATCGAAAAAGAGCTTCAGCTGATCGAAGAACTTGATTACGCCCCTTATTTTCTCACCGTGAATGACATTGTCGCTTTTGCCCGCTCGCGTGCCATTCTCTGCCAGGGGCGCGGTTCAGCCGCCAATTCGGTTGTCTGTTTTTGCCTCGGTATCACCTCCGTTGATCCCACCGAAATCGATTTGCTGTTCGAGCGCTTTATTTCAGCCGAGCGGCGCGAACCACCTGATATCGATGTCGATTTTGAGCACGAGCGGCGCGAAGAAGTGATCCAGTGGATTTATCAACGCTATGGCAGGGAGCGGGCGGGACTAGCCGCAACCGTCATCAGCTATCGGCCCCGAAGCGCCATTCGAGATGTCGGTAAAGCGTTGGGTCTCACTGAGGACGTAACAGCCGCGCTCGCCAATACAGTTTGGGGTTCATGGGGCAAAGGCCTTCCCGATAGCCAGATTACCGAAGCGGGTCTGGATGCCACAAACCCGATGATCCGGCGCGCAGTGGATATTGCGATGGAAATTCAAGGCTTTCCCCGTCATCTCTCGCAACATGTCGGTGGCTTTGTGCTGACACGCGGCAGGCTCGATGAAACCGTCCCCATCGGCAATGCCGCGATGGAGGATCGCACTTTTATCGAGTGGGACAAGGACGATATCTCCGCCTTGGGCCTAATGAAGGTGGATATTTTGGCGCTGGGTATGCTGACCTGCATCCGCAAAGCGCTGGATCTTATCGCCCAGCATGGCGGCCCACGCTATGATCTCGCAACACTCCCGCGCGAAGATCCCGCCGTTTACGCTATGTTGCAACGCGCCGATTCTGTTGGCGTGTTCCAAGTAGAGAGTCGCGCGCAGATGAACATGCTGCCGCGTATCAAGCCCGCTTGTTTTTATGACCTCGTCATCGAGGTCGCCATTGTCCGTCCCGGCCCCATTCAGGGCGATATGGTACATCCCTATTTGCGTCGTAGGCAGGGCAAAGAAAAGGTTCATTTCCCCTCGCCCTCCCCCGAGCACGGTCCCGCTGATGAACTCAAACGCGTGCTCGGCAAAACGCTCGGCGTGCCGCTGTTTCAAGAACAAGCCATGCGGATTGCGATTGAAGCCGCAAAGTTTACGCCTGACGAGGCCAACAGGCTCCGCCGCGCCATGGCCACCTTCCGCCGCGTGGGCACCATCGGTCTGTTCCAGCAAAAAATGATCGACGGCATGGTGCAACGCGGCTATGAGGCCGATTTTGCCGCGCGTTGCTTCAAGCAAATCGAGGGCTTTGGCGAATATGGCTTCCCGGAAAGCCATGCCGCGTCCTTCGCGCTGCTCGTTTATGCCTCCGCATGGCTCAAATGCCACCACCCGGCGGCCTTTGCGGCAGGGCTGCTCAACAGCCAGCCCATGGGCTTTTACGCGCCCGCGCAAATCGTGCGCGACGCAACTGATCACGAGGTCGAGGCCCGCGCCCCCGATGTCAATATGAGCCGATGGGACGCAACGCTGGAAGAGCGGCAGGATGAAACGCTCGCGTTGCGCTTAGGCTTTCGCCAGATCGACGGGTTTCGAGAGGAATGGTCCGACCGCATCGTCAGTTTTCGAAATGGCTTTTACCCTTCGGCCGAAATGCTCCAACGCCGGGCAGAACTCCCCCGCCGCGCGCTTGTGCTGATCGCCGAGGCTGACGCCATGCGCTCGATGGGGCTTGATCGGCGCGAGGCGAGTTGGGAGGTTCGTCGTCTCCCCGATGCCGAAGCTTTACCTTTGTTCGAGGCGGCGAACGCCCGCGAACTCGCCGATGAGCCGCTTGTTACGCTGCCCCCCATGCCGATGGGCGAACACGTCGTCGCCGATTATCAAACGCTGCGCCTTTCACTCAAAGGCCACCCGATGATGTTTTTGCGCGAGCTTTACGGCAGCGAGGGTGCGCTCCCCTGTGGAGACGTCAAATCCCTCCCCCATGGCAAGCGGGTGCGGGTTGCGGGCGTGGTGTTGATCCGCCAAAAGCCCGGCAGTGCCAAGGGCGTTGTGTTCATGACCATTGAGGATGAAACCGGCATCGCCAATCTCGTCGTATGGCCTTCGCTGATGGAGCGTTTTAGAAAAGTGGTGATGGGCGCAAGGCTCGTCCGTGTTGATGCCGTCGTGCAACGAAGTCCGGAGGGGATTGTGCATCTTGTAATCGCACATATCGCCGACCGTACGAGCGATCTGGCAGGGCTTTCGAATGAAAGCATGCCCACCGCACTCGCCCGCGCCGACGAAGTCCGGCGCCCGATCCCAGAGGGACGAGCCCACCACCCTCGCAATACCCGCGTGCTACCAAAATCGCGTGATTTTCATTGAAATCAATCGCATGACTTGCCCCAACCCCTTCAGCCCGCTAACGCTGATCAAAAGAGATTCGAGAGGAAATCCCAATGTTGACCAGTGCCGCCCAAGGCGTTTACCCCATCGCTCCAACTCCCTTTCTCGACGATGGCGGGATAGATTGGACAAGCACCGACCGGATGATCGACCATTATGTCGCGGCCGGTGCCACGGGCGTGACGATCCTTGGCATTATGGGCGAAGCTCCGAAGCTCGACCAGAGCGAGGCCGTTGCCTTCGCCGAACGCACCATCAACCGAGCGCCGCATTTACCCTTTATCGTTGGTGTATCAGCCCCAGGCTTTGCCGCCATGCGCTCGTTGGCCCATGAAGTAATGATCAAAGGGGCCGCCGGTGTGATGATCGCTCCACCACCTTCGCTGCGCACAGATGACCAAATCGTCACCTATTACGCCCAAGCGATCGAGGCGATCGGCAAGGATATTCCCTTTGTCATTCAGGATTATCCGTTGACTCTGAGCGTCATCATGACCCCGAACGTCATCCGCCGGATCATCATGGATAACCCGTCTTGTGTGATGCTGAAGCATGAGGATTGGCCGGGCTTGGAGAAGATCACTACACTTCGGAAATTTGAGGCCGAGGGCACCCTTCGCCATGTTTCGATCCTAACCGGCAATGGTGGCTTGTTCCTCGATTTCGAGATGGAACGCGGCGTTGATGGCGCCATGACCGGTTACGCCTTCCCCGAACTTCTCGTCGATGTGGTTGCTATGCAAAAACAAGGGAAGCGCGACGAAGCGCACGACCTCTTCGACGCCCATTTGCCGTTGATGCGCTACGAGCAACAACAAGGCGTGGGCTTGGCGGTCAGAAAGTACACGTTGATGCGTCGCGGCATTCTGGGATCAGACGCACAGCGTAAACCGGGTACGGGATTGACGGCAGCGGCAAAGGCAGAAGTCGAATATCTTTTGAAACGCCTTGCTGCGCATGATCCCCGCGCCGCGAAACTGGTATAAAGTCTTACCCCTTCAGACCACCTGCCCGCTCGATAAACTCCGCCACTACATCAACGCCTGTACCATCGCGCACATTGGTGAAGACGAAGGGCTTGCCCTTGCGCATCAAGGTTGCGTCGCGGTCCATCACCTCAAGGCTCGCCCCCACATAGGGAGCGAGATCGATTTTATTGATCACCAGAATATCCGACCGCGTAATGCCGGGGCCGCCTTTGCGCGGGATCTTTTCGCCCCCTGAGACGTCGATCACATAAACGGTTAAATCGGCTAACTCCGGCGAAAAGGTTGCTGCCAAATTGTCGCCGCCCGATTCAATCAGGATCAGGTCAAGATTTGGAAATTTCTTGTTCATCGTATCAATGGCCGCCAAATTCAGCGAGCAATCCTCGCGGATGGCCGTATGCGGGCACCCCCCGGTCTCAACGCCCATTATACGCTCTTCGGGCAAGGCTCCCGCCACCGTCAACAGCCGCGCGTCCTCTTTTGTGTAGATATCGTTCGTAATCGCACACAAATCATACACATCGCGAAAACGCTTGCAGAGTGCCTCGGTCAGCGCCGTTTTGCCGGAGCCGACGGGGCCACCAATTCCAACGCGAAGCGGGCCATGGGAAGAACGGGTCATGAGCGGAACAACCTTGTATATTGGGTTTCGTGACGAAGCGTAGCGATATCCGAGCGAAAAACCGAGCTGCCGAGATCATCCAGCGATGCGGTTTCCGTTTCACGCGCGACTTTTCGAACAAGTGATAAAAGGCCCGCAATGGTGCGTTGACCATCGGTTTGACCGATTGGTCCAAGGCGAACGGCCGACGAGACGAGATTAGTGACAAATCCCAACAGAAATGTTTCGAGCAGGGAAGGAAGCGGCATCGCAAAGCCTGCGCCCGCAACACCAACAGCAACCGGATAGACGACGTCGCCGTCATAGGCCCGCGTCAAGAACGCCAACGCCTCGCTCGGCCAAGCAGCGCGCGACGCTGTCATAAACGCATTGCCCTGCGCGGTTGCTTCCAAATGCCTCTCGCCGGACGGCTGCAAAGCGACGGCCAATTCGGCCACCTCATGCAGTGCGCCCTCATCAGATGACATGACGGCTCGCCAAGCTTCGGCCAATAGGATGGCGTCCGTTCGGCCAGAGCCATAGTCCAAAAGATCGGCAATCCAAGCCTGACAGCTTGTTCCATCGGTAATGTCACCCGCCTCTACCGCCCATTCGAGCCCATGTGAATAGGCGAATGCACCCACCGGAAACGACGGCGACAACCAAACCAAAAGCGGAAGAGCTGAACCTTCAGTCATGTTTGTGGGCGTGGCCGTGCCCATGTGAATGGTCATGATCATGGCTGTGATCGCAATTTTCATCATGCACATGCGTATGTGCGTCGGCATGGCTGTGCGAACGGGCATGCGAATGCCCATGATCGTGAGCGTGGTCATGATGAGCATGATCGTGGTGGCCGTGGTCATGATGACCGTGGCCATGCCCGTGCGAGTGACCATGATCGTCATAAGCCCCACGCTCCGGCTGAAACGGACGCGAGACAATCGCAGTGGCGCACCCAAGACCACGGATCATTTCAGCCAGCACATGATCATCTTCGAGATAAAGCGCATCGGCGGTTAACTCGCAGGGCGTATGGCGGTTGCCTATATGCCAGGCCGTTTTTAAAAGTCGAAGCGGATTTTCTGCCCTGACTTCCAACAGCGTTTGCGGCGCAGCCTTGATCTGGACCAAACCCCCATCCTCAAGTTTGACCGCGTCGCCATGGTTGAGCACGGTGGCCTTATCGAGGTCGAGGAGAAATTCAAACCCGTTTTCACCACGCAGAGCAATGCGACGACGATGCCGCCCCTCATGGTCAAGGCTGACAGTGTCAACCACCCGCTCTGCTTTAACGGCAGCTTTACGGACGATGGAAATGGCACGCTGCATGAGAAAATCCCGTTTCATAAAAGTACATGCGATCCTTAGAACAGAAAATAGCGTTGCGCCATGGGAAGCTCCGTGGCCGGCGCGCACACGAGCAATTCACCGTCCGCCGTCACTGCATAGGTTTCCGGATCGACCCGAATATCGGGCGTTGCATCGTTGTGAACCATGGACGCCTTCGAGATGCCACCACGGACATTCTCGACCGCCACCATGTCCTTCGCCGTCCCCAACCTACCGCGCAGATCATTGGCAATCGCGGCCTTCGATACGAATACAACGGAGGTCGAGGTTAAAGCCTTGCCAAACGCGCCAAACATCGGGCGGTAATGTACCGGTTGGGGCGTTGGGATCGACGCGTTCGGATCACCCATTTGCGCTGCAATTATCGCCCCGCCCTTGATTACCATATCGGGTTTAACCCCGAAGAAAGCGGGCGACCACAGCACGAGATCGGCCAATTTGCCGACAGCAACCGAGCCAATGTGGTTAGATACTCCGTGCGCAATCGCCGGATTGATTGTGTATTTCGCAATATAACGCTTCACGCGGTTGTTATCCGCGCGACCATCTCCGGAAAGCGAACCGCGTTGCTTTTTCATCTTGTCCGCCGTCTGCCAGGTCCGCGTAATCACCTCGGCTAGGCGCCCCATTGCTTGGCTGTCCGAAGACATCATCGATAGAGCACCGAGATCGTGCAAAATATCTTCCGCCGCGATTGTCTCTTTGCGGATGCGGCTTTCGGCAAACGCCAAATCTTCCGGAATCGACGAGTCGAGATGGTGGCACACCATTAACATATCGAGATGTTCGTCGAGTGTATTCACCGTGAAAGGGCGCGTCGGATTGGTCGACGACGGCAACACGTTTTTCAAACCGGCGACCTTGATAATATCCGGAGCGTGGCCTCCACCCGCACCCTCGGTGTGAAAGGCGTGGATGGTGCGGTTCTTGAATGCGCCTACGGTATCTTCGACAAAGCCCGACTCGTTCAATGTGTCGGTGTGGATCATCACCTGAATGTCGTAATCATCGGCCACCGAAAGGCAGTTATCGATGGCCGCAGGTGTCGTGCCCCAGTCCTCGTGAAGTTTGAGCGCACAAGCCCCCGCCTCGATCATTTCAACGAGCGAGGCTGGAAGCGCGGCATTACCCTTGCCAGAAAAACCGACATTGACCGGGAAGGCGTCTGCCGCCTCGATCATCCGCGCCATATGCCATGGCCCTGGCGTACATGTCGTTGCATTGGTCCCGGACGATGGACCCGTGCCACCGCCCAAAAGCGAAGTAACGCCCGACATCAAGGCGTGCTCAATCTGTTGTGGCGCGATGAAATGGATATGGGTGTCGAAACCACCCGCCGTCAGTATCTTACCCTCGCCCGCAATCACATCGGTACCCGGTCCGATGATGATGGTCACGCCAGGCTGAATATCGGGATTACCCGCTTTACCAATCGCATGAATGCGCCCATCTTTAAGCCCAACATCGGCCTTTACGATGCCCCAGTGATCGACAATAAGCGCATTGGTAATCACGGTATCAACCGCGCCTTCACGGTTCGTTACCTGACTTTGACCCATGCCATCACGAATGACCTTGCCGCCGCCAAATTTTACCTCTTCCCCATAGATCGTAAAATCCTTTTCGACCTCGATAATCAGGGAGGTATCGGCAAGACGAACGCGGTCGCCGGTGGTGGGGCCAAACATGTCCGCATAGGCTGCACGGGAGAGAGTTGCTGTCATGATCTTAATCCTTTTCCCGCTACTTATTAAAGCTTGCCCATCACATCTTGCCTGAAGCCATACACTTCCCGCTTGCCCGCCAGCGCGACAAGATTAACCTCGCGGCTTTGCCCCGGTTCAAACCGTACCGCCGTGCCCGCCGGAATATCGAGCCGCATCCCCCGTGCGGTTGCTCGATCAAACGACAAGGCCGGATTGGTCTCGGAGAAATGGTAATGGCTGCCCACTTGGATCGGGCGATCTCCCGTATTGGCGACTGTCAACGTCGCCGTTTCGCGACCCACATTCATGGTGATATCGCCTGGCTCCGTCATCACTTCGCCGGGGATAACCGAACCATGTCCGCCCCTTATCGGGTTATGGACTGTGACGAGTTTGGTGCCATCAGGAAAGGTGGCCTCCACTTGAACATCATGGATCATATCGGCGATGCCATCCATTACCTGATCGGCCGTGATCACGTGAGCACCAGCTTGCATTAATTCGGCGACCGAGCGGCCATCCCGCGCACCTTCGATCACATAATCCGTGATCAACGCCACCGCTTCCGGATGATTGAGTTTAACGCCGCGCACCAAGCGGTTTCTGGCCACCATGGCCGCTAGCGAGACAAGAAGTTTGTCTTTTTCACGGGGAGACAAAATCATGGCTTTAATCCTTCATCAGCATTGCCAGACCCGCGGCACGGGACCCGCGCGGAATTGATTTAAAAAACGTGTCGCAGATTGCCGAAGCGCGGATGGGTCGGCCGCGACAAACCGTACTATCAACATTCCGTTCCACGCACTTGCGCCGCACTCACACAGCGAATTTTCGAGCGCAAGCCTTGCCGCGTCAAGTCTGGCCTCGGCATCAGGCGCAAGATACAGAAACGTTGCCACCGCCCTTGCTCCAGCGCCCACTGCCGGACGATCCAGTCGATCCGCCATGGCGCCGTCAATCGCAACCTCATCGGCAAAGACCAACGTACCGCTGCGCCTGATCCGCCAACTATCTCGAAATGCACCATCCGAAATCCGCTCGCCCATCGCACCACGACCAAAGATCACACTTTCAAATAGCGTCAAACTGGCTTCAGCCGCCATGTCTACTCGAAACTCACGGCTAAGCTTGGCACCCGAAAAAAGCAGCGTCTCTTGCGGAAGCCAAGCCAGTTGCGCACCTTGGTCAAGCGACAAATGAACCGATGAAGAAGCGGCATCACCTTGCGCTTTATAAACTTTTTCTGCCGATTGGGTGGAGACGACCGCTTTGGCATCTTTATCGAGTACAATATCGACGGCTAAGGCATCGCCCCCTGCCATACCGCCGCCCGTGTTGATGAGTACGCCTTCGCACAGTAGGCCTTTCGGAAATTTCATCCGATAGCCACCCGCCTCGTAAAGCTCTGACGCTTCGGTCCGGCGTGGGTTTACGGTGAACCGGCATTTGATACGCCCCGCAGCCCGTATCATTCCGGGAAGAATGGCATCGCCACGCGGTCGCTCTGCAAATATCGAACCCGCTATCGCCATCAATCGTCAGCCCATAATCACTTTGAACAATGCTGATCGATTGATAGGCGGGAGTGCGATCCGCGCAAAGCTGAAAATTTGGGCAAACGCCGTCCTTTCGATCACGCGCGCCGATAGGACGTAAACCAGCCTAGCCCTGCAACGGTGCCCGCCTTCGGATTATACTCGCAGCCGACAAAGCCCTGATAGCCAAGACGGTCAAGCTCCTCGAACAAGAACGGATAATTGAGTTCTTCGAGCGAAGGCTCATGCCGCGACGGCACGCTGGCGATTTGCACATGGCCGGATATCGGCATCATCGCCCGCATCCGCATGGTTACATCTCCATGGATGATCTGGCAGTGATAAATATCGAATTGCAGTTTAAGATTGGGCAGGTTCATGTCGGATATGATCGATGCCGCCAGATCAAAGTTGTTCAACCCATAGCCGGGCATGTTGCGGCCATTGATCGGCTCCAGCAAAAGATCGATGCCTTTGGCGGCCAATGCTTCCGCCGCAAAAGCGATATTGGCGCGATAGGTTGCCATGCATGCATGATCGTGCAGATCCGTCATACCGGCCATCATATGCAGGCGCCTTACGCCGGTAGCGTCGGCATAACGCAAAGCCGTTGCAACGCCATCCTTAAACTCTTGCTCGCGGCCCGGAATACCGGCAACCCCGCGCTCGCCTTTGGCCCAATCACCGGGCGGCATGTTAAAAAGCGCTTGGGTCAGCCGATTGGTCTCTAGCTGTTTAGCAATGGCGTCGGGAGAATGTTCATAAGGAAATAAATATTCCACGGCCACAAAGCCCTGATCGGCTGCCGCCGCAAAGCGATCCAAAAAGGCATGTTCCGTGAACATCATTGTAAGGTTAGCAGCAAAATTCGGCATCGCGGTTCCTGTCTTCCGTTTATTTTCCAGTGAGCCAACATGGATTAACCCGCTTTGTCAAAGGCCGGAAAGCAGGGCAGCATTGCAACGGTGCCTGACGTAGTGGCGAGACGGCAGATACCACACTATATCTTCAGCATGACCTCACCCCGTCCAGCCCCCGCAATTCTTCCGTCCGTCTCGCTCGCCATTGATGGCATGACCTGTGCCGCGTGCGTCGCCCGGGTCGAGAAGGCGCTTAAATCCGTACCGGGTGTGACATCTGCTACCGTCAATCTTGCGACCAAAAGCGCGCGGGTGGACGGCCAGTCCTCGATCGACACGCTTATTTCTGCTGTGGATGATATCGGCTATGGCGCAAAGCCGATCACTGAGGCCACCGGGGTAAGCGAAACCAAGCGCTCAACGCAGCGGGAACACAAAGCCCGCCTCTCAGCGATCTTCGCCCTTTTAATCGTTAGCCCCTTCTTGATCGGCATGGCAGGAGTGCTCGCCGGATTTGAACTTATGCCGCCAACCATCGTGCAGTTCGGCTTGGCAACGCTTGTCCAATTCGGCCTCGGTTTACGGTTTTACCGCTCGGCGTGGAAAGCGTTGCGTGGCGGCGTGGCGACCATGGATCTATTGGTAGCCTTAGGTACCAGCGCGGCTTATGGCATGAGCCTCTATCTTTGGTTTAAACCTGTTATCGTGGGCCATATGCCGCATCTCTATTTCGAATCGTCGGCGGTGGTAATCGCCTTTGTACTGCTCGGAAAATGGCTGGAGGAACGCGCCACATCGGAAACCGCCTCAGCCATCGCAGCCTTGGGACGTCTCAGGCCCGCAACCGCGCGGCGAATCGAGCACGGGATCGAGACCGATATCGCCTTGGAATCCATCCGCATCGGCGATCACGTTTTGGTGCGCGCAGGAGAGACGATTCCTGTTGATGGCGTCATCAGTGAAGGGGCCGCCAGCATCGATGAATCCATGGTGACCGGCGAGAGCCTGCCTGTTGCCAAATTGGTCGGTGCGGACGTCATCGGCGGTACCACGAATCTCGACGGGCGGCTCGTCATTGAAACCCGCGCCATTGGTACCGAGACAATGCTGTCACGAATCATCCGGCTGGTCGCCACGGCCCAAGCTTCAAAAGCACCCGTTCAGGCGCTGGTGGACAAAATCAGCGCCGTTTTTGTTCCTCTGGTATTGGTGGTTGCTTTGGGGACTGGCCTTGGCTGGTATCTGAACGGCGCGGGCTATGAGATGGCCCTCATTAATGCAGTCTCTGTTCTTGTCATTGCCTGCCCTTGTGCCCTGGGTTTGGCAACGCCTACTGCCATTTTGGCAGGAACCGGCGTCGCCGCCCAGCATGGCATCCTGATCCGGGATGCATCGGCCTTGGAACAGGCGGCGAAGATAAATGTCATGGCCTTTGATAAGACTGGAACCTTGACCACCGGCCAACCTGTCATTCGCGCGGTCGAGGGCGGAGATCCCGCCATGGTACTGGCGATCTCGTCCGCGCTCGAATCCGGCAGCAGTCATCCTTTGGCACGCGCTATTCGGGACGAGGCGCAGTTACGGGGAATGACAACCTTGCCCGCCGTGTCCGGCTTTGAACTCATTTCCGGCGGCATTTTGGGCACCATCAGCGGCGAACGGTTCTTATTGGGCAACGCAACGGCGCTGAAGGAGGCGGGAATTGACCTGACCAGCCTTCACGCCCACGCGGATGCGCTTGGCTCGAAAGGGTGTGGCATCAGCTATCTTGCAGATGCGGACCGTAAGCGCCTCATCGGCCTATTGGCCTTCGCCGATCCGCCACGCGAAACAAGCGCTTCAGCCATCCGAATGCTCGAATCCATGGGCATCTCATCCGTTATGCTGACAGGCGATAGCAAAGGAGCAGCCGCCAGCATTTCGCTCATCTTGGGCATTACCGAAGTCCGCGCTGAAATAAAGCCTGAGGGAAAATCAGATGCGATCGCCGCGCTCAAAGCTAGCGGTGCCAGAGTTGGCATGGTGGGGGACGGTGTCAACGATGCTCCGGCGCTCGCTATGGCGGATCTGGGCATCGCGATGGGTTCTGGAACTGACGTCGCCTTGGAGACCGCCAGTATCGCCCTCATGCGTCCCGATCCGCGCTTAGCTGCCTCTGCTATAGCGCTCGCTCGGCGTGCCGTTTTCACCATCCACTCCGGCCTGTTTTGGGCTTTTGCGTATAATATCGTTGGTATTCCGCTTGCGGCCTTTGGCTATCTGTCGCCGGTATTTGCGGGCGCCGCTATGGCACTATCCAGCGTGAGTGTTGTGATCAATGCGCTGACGTTGAAGTTCTGGCGGCCCAAATTTTTATCTTAGAAACCAGCTTGCTCAACCGCTCAACAATGGCCAAACTAACGTGATGACCCATTCGCATGATCACGACCATCACCACGAACTCGGCTCCGAACTTTCAGAGGCCGCACTGCGCGTTCGCGCGCTTGAAACGATCCTGACGCAAAAGGGCTATATTGACCCAGTGGCACTCGACGTCATCATCGAGACCTATGAGACCAAAATCGGCCCGCGCAACGGCGCCCGTGTGGTCGCCAAAGCTTGGGTCGACCCCGCCTTTAAAGCGCGTCTGATGAGCGATGCGACATCAGCGATTGCCGAGCTTGGCTATAGCGGTCGGCAAGGCGAGCATATGCGCGTGGTTGAGAATACTCCAGAGCTTCATAATCTGGTCGTTTGCACCTTGTGTTCCTGCTACCCGTGGCCGGTTTTGGGACTGCCTCCGGTGTGGTATAAATCAACACCCTATCGCTCGCGTGCCGTGATCGATCCGCGTGGTGTTCTCAACGACTTTGGCGTTGAATTGCCCGCAACGATGAAAATTCGCGTATGGGATTCAACCGCCGAAATGCGTTATCTTGTTCTGCCGATGCGTCCTGAAAACACCGATGGTTTAAGCGAGGAAGCGCTGGCCGATCTGGTTACCCGCGACAGTATGATCGGCACCGGATTGCCGTTACGTGAAGGGCGCGCGCGATGAACGGGGCGCAGGATCTGGGTGGCATGATGGGCTTCGGTCCGGTTATGCCTGAGCCGGAAACACCCGTTTTTCACTCCGAATGGGAGAAACGTGCTTTAGCGATAACCCTAGCCTGTGGGGCGTTAGGCCAATGGGCGGGGGACAGGGGCCGCTATGTCCGTGAAACGCTGCCGCCGATCGAATATCTGACCTCATCCTATTACGAAATCTGGACGAAGGCACTTTTAAAGCTGCTACTTGTCGAGGCTATGATCTCGCCTGAAGAGTGGGCAGCGGGACGCGCCCTTTCGTCTGCCGTGACAACGAAGCGGCCAACACTGAATGCCGAAAGGGTCGCTCCCTTGCTTGCGGCAGGAACGCCCTATAACCGTGCACCGCTTGCGCCTGCCATTTTCAAGGTTGGAGACAGAGTGAGCACCAGCACCGCCCATTCGACAACCCATACCCGTTTGCCAAGATATGCGCGGGGTAAAACGGGCGTGATTATTGAAACACACGACGTCTTTGTGTTTCCCGATAGCAACGCACATGGCAAAGGCGAGGATCCGCAGTGGTGTTATGGCGTGCGGTTCGAGGGTACCGAACTTTGGGGGCCGGACAGCGACCCAAGTCTTGAAATCGTGATCGATCTCTTCGAACCCTATTTGACACCCGCGCCATG
>Ga0304729_1001034_pt1 | contig 18838 bp, 18 predicted proteins | sample C_131016_MF_Meta_FD_190475 | JGI IMG/M metagenome (GOLD analysis project Ga0304729, IMG submission 190475) | Freshwater microbial communities from Lake Croche, Canada to study carbon cycling - C_131016_MF_MetaG (v2) (version 2) | ecosystem: Environmental > Aquatic > Freshwater > Lake | place... | reverse complement strand
AAATCGGTATAACCAATGATTGTTACACCATTACTGGTAACTACCTTTTGACCGGCAACAGAGCCTTCAACGTTTCCACCTTGAGCTGCTGCCATGTCAACGATTACGCTGCCAGATTTCATGCTGGCAACATCTTTAGCAGTAATTAGTTTTGGAGCAGGGCGGCCTGGAATAAGTGCTGTTGTGATGATGATGTCAACATCAGCCGCTTGCTCGGAGTAAATCTCAGCTGCACGCTTGTCATAATCTTCGCTGGTTGCTTTGGCATAACCATCGGAAGATTCCATCTTCTCGGCAACTTCAACAGCAAGGTAAGTTCCACCAATTGATTTAACTTGGTCAGCAACCTCTGGTCTTGGATCTGTTGCTCTAACAATTGAACCAAGAGACGAAGCTGCACCGATAGCAGCAAGTCCCGCGACACCGGCACCGGCAACTAGAACCTTAGCTGGAGGAACTTTTCCAGCAGCTGTTACCTGACCGGTAAAGAAACGACCGAACTCATGAGCGGCTTCAATAACTGCACGGTAACCTGCGATGTTTGCCATTGAGCTAAGCACATCCATTGACTGTGCTCTTGAAATTCTAGGAACTGCATCTAATGCCAAAGCGGTGATTCCTCTGGTTGCCAGCGACTCAAGTAATTCTGGTCTAAGTGAGGGGGTCATCAGGCTAACAATGAATGCGTTATCGCTCAGTTTTGCTATCTCTTCAGTTGTAGGGGCAGCTACCTTCAAAACAACTTGGCTGGCTAGCGCTTCTTCCGTTGAACCGATAGTTGCCCCAGCTGCAACGTATGCCGAGTCAGGGAAAGTAGAAAGTGTTCCAGCACCTGCTTCGACAACTACTTGGTAGCCAAGATCGATAATCGACTTTACAGTTGTCGGGGTAGCGGAGACTCGAGTTTCACCAGCTAGTTCTTTGATTACGCCTATTTTCATCATGAGATAATCTTGCCCTATTTATTAGGTGCTCAAAGTAGGCTTTGGACATGAAAGCATTCAGACGCTTTATGTTTAGGGCTTTATTAGCCGGAATTTTGTCCTTTCTTATAGTTCCGTTTCTGATCCCTTTCAACTCCTCAGGGACCCTCACAGCCGCTCAGGCAGCCCCAGGAGCTGAGTTTGTGCAACTCAATGACCTGAGCGTAAGGGTTGAAAGAACCGCTTATTCAGGGAACTGTCGCTGTAATGCGCCACTTATTGTCCTCATGCATGGCTTTGGCGCTAGCACCTATAGCTGGCGCAACGTGCAGAAGCCTTTTAGCAAATTAGGTGAGGTTATCTCCTATGACAGACCAGGGTTTGGTTATACCGAAAGAAAGACCTCATGGGAGGGGACTAACCCTTATGGCTTCCAAGGGAACTTTTCGATTCTTGACGATCTGATTGCTAAATACGGAACAGGTAGAAAAATCGTCTTGGTGGGGCACTCTGCCGGAGGTCAGTTAGCTGCCGAATATGCGCGCTTGAATCCGACGAAGGTTTCTGCTTTAGTTCTTGTTGATGCAGCTATCTGGACTACCGGTGGTGGACCTAATGGTTTTGATTGGTTCTTTGCCTTGCCACAGATGCAGAAGCTAGGTCCTATCTTGGTAAGCAGTATCGCAACCTCTGGTGATGATTTACTTCGTAAGAGTTACTACGACAAAAAGAAACTAACCCAAGATGTTTATGACGGTTATCACCAGCCACTCAAGATCAAAGGCTGGGAGCAAGCTTTCTGGTTCTTCTCAACTGCACCTAGAAGCAATCAATTGAAAGAAAACCTAGCAAGTCTGAAACTACCAACACTCATAATCACGGGTGAATTCGACGCGGTTGTTCCGGCCAGAGACGCACCTATCTTGCATAAGAAGATTGCTAACTCAGCTTTAGAAATCATTCCTAAAACAACTCACTTGCCTCAAGAAGAGCAGCCAGAACTATTTATGGCTGCGGTTTTGAGGCACTGGAAAGAACTAGCAAAGAATTAGAGTCAGTTAAGCAAATGTATGAATTTATTATTTTGGGGGGAAGTAAATTGGACACATTGATTTTTATGGGACAAGCGTTTTCGATTACCTTACCGATTCTGCTATCTGGACTATTTTTTATAGCCAGTCTGAAACTTGACTGGTTGAAAGCATTAGATAAACCGATTGACTTTGGCTTCAAATTTGGTAAAGCAGATCTTTTTGGTCCAAATAAGAATTGGCGCGGAGCTCTGATTTACATAATCGGTGGCACGTTAGTTACCTACCTATTACACCTGATGCAACCAAATCAAAACTGGATAGCTCCAGTTTTCGGCAACAATCCTTTGATTCTAGGTTTAGCGTTTTGTGCAACCTATGTGCTGGGTGAGTTAGTGAACAGTTTCGTCAAAAGAAGAATTGGTATTGCGCCTGGAAGCGAAGGGAACTTCTTTCAGAAGTTTATGGATAACACTGATGGAGCCTTGGCGACCGGAATAGTTTTTGTGTTTATGTATCAGGTCCCGATTGCACTGTTGCTTATGTCCCTAGCAATCTCACTAGTTATTCACGCATCAACAGATAGCCTGATGCGAAGACTAAGGCTAAAGAGTAAGTAGCAGCAGAGCTGTTGCAACAGGGACAGTTAGGTTATCTGTGCCCAGTGGTGAGAATCTCTCCACCAATGTGACCACAAGTGCGACCATGAGAATGTGACCTAGAGGTAGGTGGGTGTTCTCAATAAGTAAAAGAAAAGCGATTACAAAGAACACAATTGAGCCTTGAACGACTTTTCTTTCCTTTCTCAACATGTCACTGGTGAGCCCAGCAAAACTATCCGCAAAAGTCATTATGAAGATACTTGGAATGAAGATCTCAGGTCTGGCCTGGCTTATCCCATAGGTGGCTAGCGTGCCAAGAGGCAAGAAGATCTCTCCGTAGGTTCTTCTTTTGACATCATGGATAGAGCTGAACCAGCCAAACCGTTGAGAAATCACCATGACTACTAGAGAGAGTGTTATCAAAGCTATAAACCAAGCCGAAGAAAGTAGAGAATAGTCGAGGACTGTGCAGATACCTGAGAAAATATGAATCAGTCTTCTCGTTATTTCAGAAGAGATCCTTCTTTTTCTTTTCAAGAACTCGATAGCAAGTACCACTGCTAGGTAGCCAACTGATAGCCCAAGTGCAACTAAAAAGGTTTCCACGTTAGCTCCTCTCAACAATTGCGTAACTTGGCTTACTGTGCTTGAGCCTGGTGCTTATGGATTGCCGACTTTCAGAGTTCAAACGTTTGGTCAGGAACTTACCCCTACTTCTAAGTATTGCGCCAAGCAGGTTTGTCTCTTTTGCCTTCCAGGCACTCTTCACGTATCTAATTAGTACTTGATCGTAGGTGGCCAAAAGGTAAGTGTCTTTGCGTTTAGCAACGAGTTGCATCAAAGCATTGAAGGCTTCCGCGGAGCGATGCTCTGGCTTGAGATAAACCATCCCTATCTCACTTAGGTTCTTGGTAAGTTTCTCAACTGCCGCCCAACCGATTATTTCATTCTCTTTGTAAACAACAGCAAGAGTGTTCGCATTAGCTAGCTCAGTTAATCTCTCTTCACTTCGAGGTGTTAGCTCAGCCAGTGCAGAAGTTGTTTCATATATCTGCCTGACTACATTCTGTAGTTTTTCAGGGTCAATCTGAAATGTGGCGGTTATAGCCATATCAACGCACCGACACCAATGAAAAGCGAAACCGGTATCCAGAACAGCAGCGCACCGGTTTTACGGGTCTTGATTTGAGAGAGCTGTCCGATAGATAAGGCAATCAGGATGAAGGCGATAATCCAGTCAGAGTAAGGAATCGAATCTATTGGCAAGGTCTTCTTAGCAACAAAGATAATCAAGGTAGCCAAGCTCAGATGGCAGGTGACGATACCTCGGTAATAGCGAACATCGCCCTCTTCGGTATAACCTTTGATGTTGAAAGAAATCAACCTCAGTATTCCAAAGGCGAGAATGAAGAAAGCCGCTATGAAGCCAAGAACATTTGGTAGTAACAGTTGTTGGGTAACAAGAGCTGCTAACAGTGAGTAGTTGATTAGATCAACCATTGAATCCAGCTGTCTTCCGAATTCCGATGCCTTATCAAGTTTTCTTGCGATAAAGCCATCTAAGGCATCCAGTTGAAAAGCTATCGAGGCTAAAACAATTGCTAACTTGGCATCGCCTGATAGTAGCGAGCTAATAGCAGCCCAGGAAGCAAGGAGAGAGGTAAGGCTCACAAGTCCTGCCCAGCCAATAGTGCTAACTAGTTCTTTATAGCGATTCATGTTTGATAACTCCTGTGCTGCCGTTGATGGTAACGAAGTCACCGGTTTTTAGATCATTGGTGGCGTTTGGTGCTGCCACAATTGCTGGGATACCTATCTCTCGAGCGATGATTGCCGCGTGCGATAGCGCATTACCTCGCTCAGCGACAATGCCAGCCGCTTGAGTAAACAACAAAGTCCAACCTGGATCTATGTAATGAACAACTAGCACCTTGCCTCGCACATCCACCGTTGGGTCAAACTCTTTGACAACAATTACTTCGGCAGTTATTTCTCCTGGAGCAACGCCTTTACCTGAAATACTTCCATCAAGAGATACGGCTTCAATGTTGATCTGGTGCATACCAGCGATACGGCCGGTGCCATGGACAGCTAGAGTTTTATCCTTCTTCTCGTATTGCTCAAACTGAAGCTTCCTCATAGCAACAATAGTTTTGCCATCTTGAACAGGTGCATGAGTATTCACCAGTTCGTCGACTTCGGTATCGGTTAGCCAATAGATATCTCTCGGCTCCGCTATTAACCCTTCAGCCGCTAGGGCATTACCGATAGCATCAAAAGATTTTCTAGATAGGTTGAAAGTTTGTGCTCTATTGAAGCGAAATCGTTCACGCCAATCAATAGCACGTCTAGTGTTCTTAGCGATCTGAAGAATAAGCGGTCTAAGAAGTGGTGATTGGTTGGTGGGCCAAATGGTTACACGCTTTGTAGTTCTAGGCGCAGAATCTATTCCTGAGTTAGCTGCCTTGAGTGCAAGTTCTAGAGTGTTGAATAGCGAGTCGGTGAGTCTTTGATTCTCTAGTTTTAGTTCGCCTGGGGTTCTAGCTCCAAATTCGTTTATGTATTCTTGGGCGGCTTGTTTTACCTTTGGCCAGCTCGATGTTTGTTGAAGTTTGGTTATCTCGTTGAGCGCTTCCTGCTGTAGCGCATCTTGAACCACTAAACCCAGTCTTGAAATTGCTTCCAAGGGTCTAATGCTTGCTTTGTCGTTGAGTCCTTGCATAAGAAGCATGTAATCATCTGGGTTTTCACTTTTGGCGAAGAGTCTTTTCAGGATGCCGTGAAAGACCATCAGTCGAACATCGTTGAGGATGGTGACTGCCCAGTCTTCTAGCATTTCTTGTCTGATCTTTTTACCTGATTGCAAAAGACTTGCTGCATTTATGTAATCAACGTTGATTGAGTCATAGAAGGCAATCTTCTTTGCAATCTTCTTGCTAAATCTTCTAGAAATTCGCTCTGACCTGAGAATCAGAATCAAGAAACGAGTTATGGCAAGCAGGGACTTGAGGTCCATTCGAGTCCTGTCTGCTTCACCTCGTTTTTTGACAGGATTCAGCATTGCCTCGAAGTACTCTTGGTTTCTCCTACCGGGGATTAGCTTGATGCCTTCATACCAGTTAGTAATTCGGTAATAAACACGACCTTCTAGGTAACCGAGCATGTTCTGTGTAATCGGTGCTTTATCAGCTATGTCTTTATTTGATGCTCCCAGCATCTTGAAAAAGGATAGGTAAACCGATCCATAGAACTGCCTAATCACCGAATAGGTGAGGGGAAGGGTAATACCCGGGTAGTTCTCTGAGATGTTGCTGCTATCCCAGTCAAAGCTATAGTCCAGCATTGGTTTAGTAATCGGTCTGAATTGCAAGAAGGAGAGCACCTTTGAGTCGTAGCAGAACTCGATATCCAGTGGTCGGCCAATCTTTGCTTCGATACTCAGGGCAGCCCTGCAAAGCTCTTTTAGCTGCCAAGGCATCTTCTTAGATTCAATCTCAAGGCGATTGACTAAAAACTCTTTGGCATCTTCACCTTCAACTACCTTGTTCTGCCAGCTGTTACTAATAGCAATCTGCAGTTCACCTGAACCGTTTTCAGTAAACAGCACTCCGGAGGCGCTTCCATAGAACATCTCTTGAACAATTACTGATCCACCTAAGTGAAATTGGGTAAGTCCACGTTCTTTTGCGTAGTTGATAACGGTCGAACTGACCATTGAACCAAAGCACAATAGAGCATGCTTCTCTAAGTTCTCAAGAGTAAATTCTTGGTCAACAAAAGATTGGTACTGGCCCGCAAATGAATCAGCGCCACCATCTTCTAAAGCAGCTGAAGTCCTAAAACTAACTGCGGACCAAGAGTTAGCTTGAATAGTTTCAAAATAAGAAAATGTCTTAGCTTTATCGAGAGCAACCTTGGTTAGCTCTTTGGCGATCAGCTCAGCTGTTTCTTGCAAAGCCTTATCTGAGCTTAGAAAGTCATTGACCAGAGATTCTAAAGACAGAGTTACCTTCCGATATTCAAGAATTAGATCCTCAAAAGCTATGGCAACAAAGGGCGGTACGTTCAGTTCAAACTCTGTTTGCATGCGCAACAGGTTCTCTGCTTTTGCTCCTAAATTACTCATGAGAAGAAAATCACCAGGCTAGTTGCAATAAAGGAAATAGCGACTAAGCCCCTAACCAATTCATTCTTTTTTCTAAAGACCAGAAGTAAAACGGCAGCAGCTCCAGCAACACCAAATAGCCAGCCTGTATGAAAGTTTGCAAACAAAGCTATTGGCCCAAAAACACTGAATAGGAACATCAACCAGAAAGCTGCTGAGCGCCAAACCGCTAAGTAGGTGTCCATGACCACCGCACCTTCAGGGTTGCGTCTAATCTCGTATTTACGCATGATCTCCATGCTTGCCATAAACAGCAGAAATACAGTAGCTGCTACTAGAACAGAAGGGTGGACAACTGTTCCAAAGACATTGAATATCCAGATTGGATAGAGAATAAATATGGCTTGATGAAGTAAGAAATAAAGGTTGAAGTGCTTCTCCAAGTATTCAGGGATAAAGAACTCAAAGCCGGTTAGCACCGAATAGCCAAGAATCAGTAAGTAAAACAACGCGCTACCTAAGTTGCTCTGGAATACTCCGGCTGCGACAACAGCACCTAGTTCTAAAGCAAGAGAGGTTATGCCAATTACTACTAACTGTCTTTTGGTAATGATTCCTCGCTGAACTGGCCTGTTCGGGTAGTTACTTCCGTCATGGCTAGCGTCTTTGAACTCATCGGTTACCCGCATCCGGAGCATAAAGAACAGGAAGCTTATGGCAATACACAAGGTAGTTAGATAATCATTTGGGCTTTTAGAAAGTGGTTGTGAAATAGCCACCAGGAACATCGCAGTTAAGAGGGAGTGGGTCCCGGTAACAGGCAACGGGAATCGCTCATTTAGATAAGTAAGCAGATTCTTCATGTTCCCCCACTTCGTCTGCTATAGGTAACTAAATATTAGCAGTCGGGCCCTAGAGTACCCTTGCGAAAGTAAATTCGGGCGATTGTCACCTTATACCCAGTGAGTTCTGCAGCTATTTCACTTCCCAAACCAATACCTTCCCGTGCAAGCACGAATGGCTGGCTAGCTAAATCACTTCCTGTTTTCCATGATTCTCGAGATTTCAGGCTGGGCCTAGTTGTTGTAATCTTGAACTTATGAGCCTAAATGAAATCGAACTAACCATGCTTAACGGCAAGGAAACTACCTTTGCAAGCCTTGCTAAGAAAGTGACACTAGTTGTCAACGTTGCATCCAGATGTGGTCTAACACCGCAATACGAAGCGTTAGAAGCAATGCAGAAGAAGTATGAAGCTAAAGGCTTCACTGTAATTGGTGTTCCTTCTAACCAGTTCTTCCAAGAACTCAAGTCATCGGATGACATTTCTAGTTACTGCTCAACAACTTGGGGAGTTACTTTCCCGATGACTGAGAAAGCAAAACTTAACGGTAAGAGCGCACATCCGCTATACAAAGAATTGACTAAGACCGAAGATGCTGATGGCAATGCCGGAAACGTCAAATGGAACTTTGAGAAGTTTGTAGTTTTAGCTAACGGGGAAGTTCACCGTTTCAGGCCAACAACTAAGCCAGATGCTCCAGAGATCATCTCGCTAATTGAAGCAAACCTATAACTAGCCAGCTATAAAGCTGCACTCTTCACTAGTCAAAGAGACCTGCTGCATTAGAGCATCTAGCTGTTCAATTGTTCGTCCTGATGCCAAAGGAACAGTAACCCCTGGTTGATTTCTAAGCCAAGCAAGCGCTACTGCTGTGTTAGAAACGCTGTGTCTATTAGCAATCTCTTCTAATCTCTTCAGCAATTCAAAGTTAGGTTCATTTACATAGTTATTAGATACACCCTCAGCTCTAGCAGAAGCTACCTGAGTGTTCGGTTGATACTTTCCGCTCAGGAAACCACTGCCGAGGGTTGAATAAGGTAAGCCAGAGATTCCATACTCTTGAACAGATTTAGCGCCATCTGATTCGTAAGGTTCACGAGCAACCAAGCTGTATCGGTTTTGTAAGGCTATGTATGAAGCGAAGCCGTTTGCCTTGCTGATGGATAGTGCTTCGCCAAGACGATCAAATGTGTAGTTAGAAGCTGCGATGTATCGAACTTTGCCGGAAACTACGAGTTGATTGAATCCTTCTAGGGTTTCTTCAAGTGGGGTCTCTAGGTCATCTGAGTGGGCATAGTAAATGTCGATGTGATCTGTTTGCAGGCGTCGCAAAGAATCTTCACAAGCTAGCACGATGTTCTTGCTTGATAAACCTTTTCTTGTTTCAAGCATCGCTACCTTAGTTGCAATGACAACTTGGTCACGCTTATTAGTGCTTTTGAACCAGTTACCGATTACAGTTTCGCTCTCGCCACCGTGGTTTCCTTCTTTCCAAGAAGAGTAAACATCGGCCGTATCGATAAAGTTTCCGCCAAGTTCCATAAAACGATTGATTAGTGCAAAAGACTGCTCTTGATCTGCTGTCCAACCGAAGACGTTACCGCCAAAGCAGACATCTGATACTGCTAAGTCAGTTTTAGCTAAAGTTTGCATGCTATTTCTTTCTTGTTGCAATTATGGAGGTCACTAATGCGAAAGTAGCTCTATGCAACCTTCCCATTTGGATCCCCTTTCCCAATATTGCTTTTATTCTAAGTGAGACTACCTAGAGAAGAGTTTTATGAGTTCAGGCAAAAGCCTCAATCGGAGGACAAGAACACACAAGGTTTCTATCACCATAGACGTTGTCGATACGATTGACGATTGGCCAGTACTTGTTTCTGAACTGTTTGGCTGGGAATACTGCTAGCTCTCGGTCGTACTTCCTATTCCACTCACCAACTAAATGCTTAGCGGTGTGAGGTGCATTACGAAGCGGTGATTCTTCGATTGAATACTTACCTGCTGCAACTTCATCGATCTCAGCTTTGATTGCAAGCATCGCATTGATGAACCTGTCCACTTCTTCTTTAGGTTCAGATTCAGTTGGTTCAATCATTAGAGTTCCAGCAACTGGGAAGCTCATGGTTGGTGCGTGGAAACCGTAGTCAATCAAACGCTTAGCAATGTCTTCACCTGTAACTCCGGTGTCTTTTGTGATACCTCTGATGTCAATGATGCACTCGTGAGCAATCAGATCACTTTTACCTGTATATAGCAGGGGATAAGCGTGATCTAGTTTCTTAGCGATGTAGTTAGCAGAGAGCACAGCAACTGCTGTTGCATCTTTTAGTCCCTGAGTGCCCATCATGCGAATGTATGCCCAAGAGATAGGCAAGATGCTTGCTGAACCATAAGGAGCAGCAGAAACAGGTCCATAGCTAGGTAGTTCACCTTGAGCCTTCTGATGACCTGGTAGGAAAGCAGCCAGATGAGATCTTGCTGCCACTGGACCAACACCTGGGCCTCCACCACCGTGAGGAATACAGAAGGTCTTGTGAAGGTTTAGATGGCTAACATCGCCACCGAATTCACCAAACTTGGCATAACCAACAACAGCGTTGGTGTTAGCGCCATCGATGTATACCTGGCCACCAGCTGTATGAACCTGATCACAGATATCAACAATGGCTTCTTCATAAACACCATGGGTTGACGGGTAGGTAACCATCAAAGCTGAAAGCTGGTTACCTGCTTCAGCAATCTTTGACTTTAGATCTGCAACGTCAACGTTGCCATTCTCATCACAGGCAACAACAACTACCTGCATACCGGCTAGTACTGCTGAAGCTGCGTTAGTGCCGTGCGCACTAGAAGGAATCAAACAGATGGTTCTCTGGTGATCTCCACGAGATAGGTGATAACCGCGGATAGCTAGAAGACCAGCAAGTTCACCCTGGCTACCGGCGTTTGGCTGCAAAGAAACATCTGAGTAACCAGTTACATCAGATAGCCATGAGGTTAGTTGTTCGATAAGTTCCAAATAGCCCTGAACATCTTCACGAGGAGCAAATGGGTGCATTCCTGCAAACTCTGGCCAGGTAACAGCTTCCATCTCGGTAGTTGAGTTCAGTTTCATGGTGCAAGAACCAAGTGGAATCATTCCGCGATCTAAGGCGAAGTCGTAGTCAGCAAGACGCTTTAGGTATCGAAGCATTGCTGTTTCAGAGTGGTAAGAGTTGAAGACTTCGTGGGTTAGGTAACTAGAAGTTCTTGCAAGGTTTAGTTCAGGAGTGGAATCAGTAAGAGCATGACTTACTCCAAAGGCTTCAAGAACTTCGTTCAGGGTTTGTCTTGAAGTAGTTTCATCAACTGAGATACCGATTGTCTTCTCATCAAGGACAAGCATGGTGATGTTCTTGTTTCTAGCGTTTTCAAAAACCTTTTTGGCATCAACGTTAGTAATAGTGAAGGTATCGAAGAAGTTTACTAGTGTTACATCCAACCCAGCTGAGGCTAGTGTGTTAGCCAGTGAGTGAGCCTTGTTTAGAACATCAGTTGCAATAGCTTTTAGTCTTGCTGGACCGTGATAAACGGCATACATACCTGCCATAACAGCAAGCAGTACTTGAGCTGTACAGATATTTGATGTTGCTCTTTCACGTCTAATGTGTTGTTCACGGGTCTGCAGAGTTAGTCGATATGCAGGGGAGCCATCAGAAGTAATTGAAACTCCAACAAGTCTTCCTGGCATTGATCTTTCAAGATCTTCTCTAACCGCTAGGTAACCGGCGTGTGGTCCACCAAAACCCATTGGAACACCGAAGCGTTGGGTTGTTCCAACAACAACATCGGCACCCATTTCACCTGGTGCTTTGAAAAGAGTAAGGGCAAGTAAATCAGCTGCTGCAACCGCAATCGCATTTTGGGCATGAGCATGTTCAAAGATCTTGGTTAGGTCATAAATCTGACCTGATGAACCTGGGTATTGCGCGAATACTCCAAAGAACTCACCTGAGAGAACTGCTGGGTTAGTTTCAGCTTCACTCAAATCAAAGTACTTAACCTGAATACCAAGCGGTTCTGCTCTGTGATCCAGAAGAGCTTTGGTCTGCGGGAAGATATCGCTTGATGAATAGTAAACATTTGATTCAACATTCGATGAACGTCTGGCAATAAGCATTGCCTCAACTGCTGCAGTTCCTTCATCAAGCATCGATGCGTTAGCAGTCTTCATACCCGTGAGATCTGTAACCATGGTCTGGAAGTTGATTAGAGCTTCTAGTCTTCCCTGAGAGATTTCAGGTTGGTAAGGAGTGTATGCCGTATACCAGGAAGGGTTCTCTAAAACATTTCTCTTGATAACTGCAGGTGTATGGGTTCCGTAGTAACCCTGACCAATAAGAGAAGTCGTGATTCTGTTCTTTTTAGCAATGCTTCTAAGCTCTGAAATAGCTTCTGCTTCGCTTAGTGCTGCAGGAAGTTTCGAATCGCCAGTGAACTTTATTGCATCAGGTAAAGCTGCATCAAGAAGTGCGCTTAGGTCCTTGTAACCAAGGGCTGCCAGCATGTCCTTCTGGTCTTGTTCATTAGGACCAATGTGACGGTATTTGAAATCTTCGTGAGCATTAACCATTCGTGATTAGCCTTCACCGGTTAGTGCGCTGTATTCCTCAGCAGTCATAAGTTCTGGAAGAGATGTGAATCTAACTTTGATAAGCCAGCCAGCACCGAAAGGATCAGTGTTTACAGTTTCAGGAGCAGAAACGACAGCGCTGTTGATTTCAACTACTTCACCATCTAGTGGAGCGTAAAGTTCACCAACAGATTTAGTTGATTCGATCTCACCACAAATCTTCATGTATGTAGTTGAGGTCCCCACCTTTGGTAGGTCAACGAAGACAACATCTCCTAGTTTCTCAGCAGCGTATTCAGTGATACCTATAGTTGCAACATCACCGTCGATGGAAACCCACTCGTGTTCCTTGGTGTATTGGAGGTTAGTTGGATTGCTCATAATTTTTCCTTTGGTTTTACTTAGAACGCTTATAGAAGGGAAGATTTACTACAGTCATTTCAGCTCTGGTACCTCTGATGTCAACGCTAACAATATTGCCAACCTCTGACGAAGCTGTCGCAACATATGCCATTGCCACCGGGTAACCAAGAGTAGGGGATAGCGCACCTGAGGTAATCTCGCCGATAGGTTCCGTTGAATCGATAGATGAGTAAAGAGAATATTCTGCTCTAGCTGCTCGCTTACCTTCTCCAATAAGTCCAACCAGTTTTTTATCAGGAGACTGATTTGAAAGAGCAGCAAGAGCTGACTTACCAACGAAATCTTCAGCTCTATCAAGTTTCACAACACGACCAAAGCCAGCTTGATATGGGTTGGTTTCAAGGTTTAGTTCGTGACCATAAAGTGGCATGCCAGCTTCTAATCTCAAGGTGTCTCTTGAAGCCAGACCACAAGGAGTAGCGCCAGATGCGATCAATGCATTGAAAACAACGGCAGCTTTATCTGCTGGGAAGAGAATCTCAAAACCATCTTCACCGGTGTAACCAGTTCGGCAAAGGTAAGAGCTAACACCAGAAACATTTCCAGTTCCAATTGAGTAATAAGGAAGTGCAGATAAATCAGCATCGGTAAGTGTTTGCAAGAGAGCTGTGGCTTTTGGTCCTTGAATTGCAAGTAATGCAAACTCATCACTTTTATCTGCAAGGCCTTGGAAGCCTTGGCTTGCTGCTCGCTCGTTCAGTGCAACAACCACAGCGTGTCTATTTCCAGCATTAGCAATAACTAGGAATTCTTCGTCAGCTAATCGATAGACGATGAGGTCATCGATGATATTTCCCTGAGTGTTACAAATCAGAGAGTACTTAGCCTTGCCATTGCTGATCGCCGATGCTTGACCTACTAGCGCATAGTCCAGGAATGCTGCTGATCCTGGTCCTGTAATAAAGATTTCAGCCATATGGCTGATATCAAATAACCCGGCTGATTCTCTAACCGCTTGATGTTCAGCGAGATCGCTTGAATATCTAACCGGCATATCCCAACCGCCGAAATCTGTAAAGCTAGCGCCAAGGCGGGCATGTTCAGCGTGTAATGGGGTTTGGGGCATAGGGCTAATTTACGCCCTTTTTAGGCTCTGGTTTTCACCCACGCCGAAAGCCTTAGATAGCAGGCTGTTGCTGGGTGATGCAGTGGATGCCGCCACCCCTATCGAAGATAGGTCTGGCATGAATTAGCTTGATTTCACGGCCCGGATAGACATCTTGGAGGATGCCCTTGGCAACCTGATCGTTGGGGTCATCAAAAGCACATAGCAAGACAGCATCGTTGAGGATGTAGTGGTTTATGTATGAGTAGTCGACAAAACCTAGATCATCTTTTAGTTGCTTAGGGGCTGGGACCTTGATGATCTGGCAGTTAGTTTCCTCTTCAAGCTTTGCGATGACCTCATGGGTTACCGAGTAATCCGGATGCGACTGATCTTGTTGGTCATGAACCAGCAGAGTGTTCTCATCAGCAAAGCAAGCAACGATGTCGATATGTCCTTTGGTTCCAAAGGTTTCATAGTCACGAGTAAGTCCTCGTCTTATCCAGATGACCTTCTCGGTGCCAAGTTTCGAGGTTAATTCTGCTTCAACTTCTAATCTGGTCCAGTCAGGGTTTCTCTCAATACCAAGCTGAACTGTCTCTGTAGCTAGCAGTAAGCCAGCACCGTTGGTATGTATTCCGCCACCCTCGTTTACCAAATCACTGTTGATAAGTTTTGCTCCAACGTGATTAGCCATAAAGGTTGCAACTTTGGCATCATTTGCAACATCAAAGCCTGCGCTTTCTGCAGCACCCCAGCCATTGAATATCCAATTGACCGCAGCAAGATCTTCTCCATCAAAAACAAACGTTGCACCAAAGTCTCTGATCCAGGCATCGTCGAGTGGGCAGATGATTATTTCAATTTGTTCTGAAAGATACTTCTTAGCGATGTGAATATCTTTTGAATCAACTAAAACTGTTACGGGCTCATACTCAGCAGCAGTGTTAGCTACTTCACTCCAAGCAAGATACGCATCTTCCTGCGCTGTGTAATCTGCGGCGGGAAATGCCAGCCAAGTTCTCTCATGCTTAGCCCACTCTGGCGGCATCAGAAGACTCATTGGAGATCTTCTTTGCTAACACCAGCTATGCCGCCATCTACTCCATCACCGTTATCTTGACGAGGGTTAGACACAGGATTTTTTAGTGAACTGTATGTATCTGGTCTTCTGGTGGCAAGGAAAGGAAAGAGATCTAACCAGTCACGTCTTTGGTCTAAATCAAGATCGGCAACGAGTACTTCGTCCTGATCTCTAGATGCACTGATTAGAACTCGACCATAAGGATCAGAGATAAAGGAACTGCCATAAAAGTTCAGTGAACCCTCGTTACCCCAGCGGTTAGGGACAACCATGAAGGTTCCATTAGCGATACCGTTACCAACAATTACTTGCTGCCACAGTGGAGCTGTATCAAAATTGGGATGATCTGGTTCACTACCGATAGCAGTTGGATAAACCAGAACTTCAGCACCTTTGAGTGAATAGCTTCTAGCTACTTCAGGAAACCATTCATCCCAGCAGGTAGGCAAACCAAGGGACGCACTAGTTCCATCGACATCCACCTCATAGACCGGATAACCATCAGGATCATTTGGTCCTGGTGCAAAGTATTTATCCTCGTAATACCCGGCAGTGACAGGGATGTGCAGTTTTGGGGTGTAAGAAATGAGTTCACCCTCAGGGTTGACCATGATGGCAACATTTAGGCCTCTGCCATCTGCCAATCCTGCTTTTTCATAAAGTGAGGCATGAACATAAATACCGTGCTCTTCAGCTGCCTGCTTGGTAAAGCTAAAGGTTGCACCTTCTAAATCTTCAGCGATAGCTGATGGGATACCCTCTGGTAACTTATCTGCGGGGTATCGACTAAGTGTTAGCTCAGGTAAGAAAACCATCTTGGCTCCAGCTGAAACTGCTATCGCGATACCCTCATTGAGGTTCGCTAGATGATTTTGTTTATCTGCTTCCCAGTGCATTTGTATAAGTGCAACTCGGATTGGCTTACGATTTGAATCCTTAACTCTGGATAGGGAAGGTAGCGCTTCTGCTGTTCTTAGTTTCATTTACTTTTCATCCATAGAGTCAATGATTTGGGTGAGTAGTTTCACATCTGTTCTCGGGTTCACTATTGCAAATCTCGCATTTGGTTTACCTTGGTGTGAACTTGGCACTACGAAACCTAAACCTTCGGCAAGTATGCGATCTGACCACTTCTGGTAATCGGCTAGTTGCCAGCCTTCTTTTTCAAAGACAACTATGGATAGTTCTGGTTCTCTAACTAGCTTTAGATCTTTACGTTTAGAGATAACCTGAGCAATCTTGTGAGCTACTTCGATGTTCTCTGCAACTGCTTTTCGGTAAGCACCAACACCGTAGGTAGCTAAAGAGAACCACAGCGGTAATCCTCTGGCTCGTCTGGTGAGGTTGTATGCGTAATCACTTGGATTGAATTCATCACCCTCGGTAAGTGCATCTAAATACTCACCATGCTGTGTGTGTGCTGCTGAGGCAAGCTTTGGTTTTCTATAAACCAGAGCACAGCAATCAAAAGGTGTGAATAGCCACTTGTGTGGATCAACAATGAAAGAGTCTGCTTTGTTTGTGCCTTTGAAGAGATGCTTTGATTTAGGATCAAGAATTCCAGCTAGGCCATAGGCTCCATCGATGTGATACCAAACACCTAGTTTATTAGCAGCTGAGCCAACTTCATCTAGTCGATCTACGATTCCAAAGTTTGTGGTTCCACTAGTTGCAACAACTGCGAACAGTCCATCTTTGATTTTCTTAGCAGCTTTGAGAACTGCTTTACCTCTAAGTCGGCCATCGCTATCAACATCAGCTAGAACAATGTCAATGTCCATTACTCTTGCGGCTGCCTTGAGAGATGAATGTGATTCTTTTGAAGCGATGATAGACCAACGCTTAGGAAGTTTCTTTTTGTTTTTCTTGCGTTCTTGAATTGCGGTGTGACGAGCTGTAACGAGCGCAGAGAGATTACCAAGGGATCCACCTTGGACAAATACTCCACCTGATGTTTTTGGTAAACCAACTTCTTGGGCAAGCCACGCTAGAACTTCATTCTCAGCAAAGACAGCACCTGATCCTTCAAGCCATGAACCACCGTAAACAGAGGTGGCTGAAACTACTAGATCGAACAGTGTTGCAGCTTCTGTTGGAGCAACCGGTATAAAGGAAAGGTAGCCGGGGTGATCGGTTGAAATACAGGCGGGGGCTAAAACTTCATCGAAGACCTTTAGTGCTTTATGACCGCCCAAACCAGTTTCATTAATAGTCCCTGAAGCATGTGTCTTTAGGTATTTGAGAGTTTGTGGACCATCAAGTGGAGCAGGGTCCATCGCCATTCGGTCTTTGGCATATTGGAGAACTTCTTCTCTCAAGGCGATAGTTGCCGGAGAGGAACTGTGCATCTTTGCAGCGGCTTTGTTAGTCACGACTAAAGCCTAATCTCAAGTTATCCCTTGCGACGCTTGGTCAAAGAAACAGCGAAACCCGCTAGGCAGAGCACAAAGAGGACGATAAAGCCAACGGTTCGCTGCTGAGCGATGGCATCGCAGCTGGTCCAGTCATTGCTCTGCGGGACTGTGCAGTAATCAGGGCTAAAAAAGCCGATGGCTGAGGCAAGCATGCCCACTAGGGCAACGGTTGCAATCATTGCCATGCTGTTGTTCTTTATCTCACGCTTAGCCATTTATGCCTTCAGGGTATTAGTTCTAGATGTTTCAGCCAGAATAATTCCAGCTATCACTATTAAACCGCCTATTACGCCAAGAGTGGTCATTGATTCACCTAGCCACACCCAAGCAAAAGCAGATGCAAAAACAGTCTCCGATGTTGCGATGATGCCAACCGCTGTTGCCGAGAGGTTTCCTAAAGCTATGTAATCCAAATACATCGGCACGAATGAACCCATGATGCCAAGCCACAGTAAGGCAACCCATAATGGCCACAGCACTCCAGCCAGGTTTCCAGATAGAGAGACAATCTTGTTTATGTCCGGTATCTCGGAAGGGTTGAACATGTTGACTATTCCCCAGAACACCGCAGCTATTGCAAAGGTATAAAACAGGGTGCTCATGGCATCACGTTTACGTTGAGTGTGTTCACCAATCAGGAAGTAAACACTGACGCAGATAGCTGCCATACAAGCCCAAGCAACACCGATTGGATCTAGGTGTGAATCCCAGATGTTACTGACGATGGCAAGACCTACCAGAACTGCAGCAATACCTACCCAGAGCCTTGCCTTGATCTTCTCTTTGAAAAGAATTAGCGCAACCAGCGGAACAATGACGATAGCGGTGTATTCAATTAGCAGAGCAACAGCAATTGGCAATCTGCTTACCGCATTGGAGTAAGACCATTGCATCATGGCGATGCCGATGATTCCATAAACGATAAGAAGTGGAATGTCTTTCTTCTCAACTCGGAAGGCTTTTCTATTAGTCAAAAGCAATATGAAGCCAGCGATTGAGGCGGTGAAGATTGCCCTATAAAGCACTAGTAACTCAGGGGTGATACCGGTAGCCAGGATGACTTTGACTGTGCTGGCGTTTAGCCCAAACATTAGAGCTGCAAAAGATACGGCGGTTGCCCCAATACCTGCTCTTCGGTTAGCAACTCTGTTCACCAGTTCAGCCTAGGCTAGAGCCATGACTGAATTTGTTTTAGCCGGTGGCTGTTTCTGGTGTCTTGACTCTTCTTACTCTCAATTCAAGGGAGTAATCGATGTTGTCTGTGGTTACTCAGGTGGCCACAAAGAAAACCCAACCTACGAACAGGTTTGTGGTGAAGGAACCGGGCATGCCGAGGTTGCCAAGATCATCTTCGATGAAAACATCATTAGCGCTGAGGTGATCCTTGATCTTTACTTCACAGTTCATGACCCTAGGCAACTAAACCGTCAGGGTAACGACATTGGTTCTAGTTATCGTTCAGCGATGTTCTATCAAGGCGAAGAACAGAAAGTTCTCTTTGAAAAAGCGTTAGAGAAAGCTTCGGACATGTGGGATGGAGCAATCGTCACTACTTTGCAGCCATTAGAAATCTTTTGGGATGCTGAAGAATATCACCAGGACTACTTTGCCAAGAATCCAGGTAACGCATATTGCCAAGCTGTAGTAAGCGGCAAGATGGCTAAAACCAGAGCTTCATTTACTGAGTATCTAAAGTAAGGGGAGTGCTGTGGATAACCACAGCAGAGTTTCTTCTTTTTTGTAATCATTTCT
>Ga0304729_1001030_pt1 | contig 18855 bp, 18 predicted proteins | sample C_131016_MF_Meta_FD_190475 | JGI IMG/M metagenome (GOLD analysis project Ga0304729, IMG submission 190475) | Freshwater microbial communities from Lake Croche, Canada to study carbon cycling - C_131016_MF_MetaG (v2) (version 2) | ecosystem: Environmental > Aquatic > Freshwater > Lake | place... | reverse complement strand
TATGTCTGATCTTTTGAGTGGTAGGGCAAAGCTCGATGACTTCAGGGGCTTGATTGCTTGTGGCGGATTTAGTTATGGCGACGTTCTTGGTGCCGGTGAAGGTTGGGCAAAAACCATTCTCTTTAATCAGCAGCTTCGAGATCAGTTCTCAACTTTCTTTAATCGCCAAGATAGTTTTGCTTTAGGTGTTTGTAATGGCTGTCAAATGATGAGCAATCTATCTGGAATTATTCCTGGCGCACAGGCTTGGCCAAAATTTACACGTAATCAATCAGAACAATACGAAGCCCGTTTAGTGATGGCAGAAGTGCTTTCTTCACCTTCGATCTTTACGCAAGGCATGGAAGGCAGTCAATTGCCAATCGCCGTAGCGCATGGTGAAGGTTTTGCTAATTTCAGCCAGCAGGGAAATCTAAATCAATTACAACAGCAAGGTTTGGCGACATTACGCTTTGTTGATCATGAGGGCAAACCCACTGAAACCTACCCAATGAACCCCAATGGTTCTGTGGGTGGTCTTACGGGTGTTACTACACCAGATGGCCGCTTCACAGTCATGATGCCGCATCCAGAGCGGGTATTTCGGGCTGTGCAGATGAGCTGGTGCCCACCTGAATGGCTCAATACCCCAGATGGTGCAAGCCCCTGGTTGCGGATATTCCGTAATGCACGCCGCTGGGCTCAGTAGTCAATGTACCCAAAACATCTATGTTGATGGAGCCAGTCACCTTTTCCGAAAGTGGAGGAATACGGTATCTTCATTTTGGTACCGAGTTAATTCAAGGGGCGATGCGCATTCGTGATCCCAATGAAATATATCTAGAGTACAACCAGCAAATGATGGCTTGGCTACTATTTTTAGAAACCAAGCCCGGTATGCGCGTTGCTCAACTGGGGCTTGGCACTGGTGCTTTAACAAAGTTCACACATCGCTATTGCCCAGCAGTTAAAACAACTACTGTGGAATTTAATCCTGCTGTGATTGTGTCAGCAAGAACGATGTTTTCAACGCCAGACGATGATCGAAGACTTGAAACACTTCAGACAGATGCCAAGAAGTTTGTAAAGAGCCTTAAATACAAAAACACTTTTGATGCGGTCCAGGTTGATTTGTATGATGCTATTTGCGACGGCCCATCAGCTAGCTCTTTGGAGTTTTATAAGGGTTGCTACAACATCCTTAAAGAGCCAGGTGTTCTGACGGTGAACCTCTTCTCACGTCATAAGAGTTTTAAGATCAACCTCAAAAATATCTGTGAAGCCTTTGATAATCGCGTACTTTTATTTCCGGAATCACATGATTGCAATGTCGTTGCTATTGCCTTTAAAGGCCCGAAGCTAGAGGCAGAGTGGAAAGAGGTTTCAGCCCGCGCCAAAGTCATTAGAGAGAAAACAGACTTGCCAACCAATAAATGGGTATCTGGCATTAGTCGTGAAAATATTCGTCAGGAATTAAAGTTATCTATATAAAAGAATGAAACAAGAAAAAAGGCGATCAACTGATCGCCTTTTCTTTTTCTGCGTATCCGTAAATACGCTTTAGGATTTCCTGCTTAGATCGTTACAGTATCTGCAACATCACTAAATGACTTAATCTTATCGAAGTTCATGTAGCGATACACTTCAGCAGATTTTGCATTGAGTGATTCCACTTGCTCGAGGTATTCCTTGGGCGTTGGTAGGCGACCCAGAAGGGCGGCCACAGAAGCCAATTCAGCAGAAGCTAAATACACGCGAGTATCAATACCTAAACGGTTTGGGAAATTACGGGTTGATGTAGATACTGCTGTAGAGCCCTTACGCATCTGCGCTTGGTTACCCATACACAGTGAACATCCTGGGGTCTCCATACGGGCACCTGTGCGGCCTAGAATGCCATAGTAGCCTTCTTCAGTAAGTACCATTTGGTCCATCTTGGTTGGGGGAGCAATCCATAGGCGGGTAGGAATATCAGTCTTACCTTCTAATACCTTACCGGCAGCACGGAAGTGACCGATATTCGTCATACAAGAGCCAATAAAGACTTCGTCAATCTTCTCGCCAGCAACTTCGGAGAGAAACTTCACATCATCTGGATCGTTAGGGCAGGCCAAGATAGGCTCTTTGATTTCGTTCATATCAATTTCAATGATTTCTTTATAGTCGGCATTGGCATCGGCTTTTAGTAATTCCGGTTTAGCAATCCAAGCCTCCATCGCCTTAATACGACGAACTAGAGTGCGCTTGTCTTCGTAACCGTTAGCAATCATCCATTTCATTAAAGTGATGTTAGATTGCATGTATTCAATGATGGGCTCTTTATTTAATTGAACAGCACAACCACCAGCAGAGCGTTCAGCAGAAGCGTCAGATAATTCAAATGCCTGTTCCACTTTAAGTTCTGGCAAACCTTCGATTTCTAAAATGCGGCCAGAGAAAATATTTTTCTTTCCTTGCTTGGCTACCGTCAATAAACCTTTTTTGATGGCATACAAAGGAATGGCGTTAACCAGATCGCGTAATGTAATGCCAGGCTGCATCTTGCCCTTGAAGCGAATCAATACTGACTCAGGCATATCTAAGGGCATGACGCCAGTGGCTGCTGCGAAAGCAACTAGGCCAGAACCAGCAGGGAATGAGATGCCAATGGGGAAGCGGGTATGACTATCACCACCAGTACCGCAGGTATCAGGCAATAGCAAACGATTTAACCAGCTATGGATCACGCCATCACCTGGACGTAATGCAACACCACCTCGATTGGTCATAAATGCTGGCAATTCATGGTGAGTTCGAATGTCGACAGGCTTTGGATATGCAGAGGTGTGGCAGAAAGACTGCATAACTAAGTCAGTAGAGAATCCTAAGCAAGCTAGATCTTTAAGTTCATCACGAGTCATTGGTCCAGTAGTGTCTTGTGATCCAACGGTAGTCATATGGGGCTCACAGTAAGTACCAGGCCGAACACCTTGACCCTCTGGTAAACCACAAGCGCGACCAACCATCTTTTGCGCCAAGCTAAAACCCTTCTTATTATCAGGGGGGCTTACTGGCACACGGAATTCAGTGGAGGCTGGTAAGCCAAGCGCTGCGCGGGCTTTAGCAGTTAGGCCACGACCCACGATCAATGGGATACGACCGCCAGCACGCACTTCATCAAAAATCACGGGGGACTTCAAGGAGAAAGCAGTAATCTCTTTGCCATCTTTCAGAGCCTTACCTTCGTATGGGCGCAATTCAATCACATCACCCATATTCATTTGATTGACATCGAGTTCAATTGGCAATGCACCAGCATCTTCCATCGTATTAAAGAAGATTGGAGCAATCTTGCTGCCTAAACAAACCCCACCAAAGCGTTTATTTGGAACAAATGGAATATCTTTACCAGTCCACCACAATACCGAATTCGTTGCTGACTTACGTGAAGAACCAGTACCAACAACGTCCCCCACATAAGCAATTTGGTTACCTTTTTTCTGGAGCTCTGCAATTTGCTTCATTGGACCGCGAACACCTGTCTCATCAGGCTCAATTCCAGTACGTGGATTTTTTAACATCACGGTTGCATGCAAAGGAATATCTGGGCGACTCCAGGCATCAGGTGCAGGAGATAAATCATCAGTATTCGTTTCACCAGTGACTTTAAAGACTGTGAGTTTGAGGCTTTCTGGAACAGCAGGGCGGCTAGTAAACCACTCGGCATCGGCCCAGCTCTGCATGACGGACTTGGCATTTGCATTGCCTTTTTCAGCCAACTCTTGAACATCATGAAAATAATCGAACATCAATAATGTTTTCTTAAGGGCGGCAGCTGCTGCTGCGCCGCACTCAGCATCATTCAAGAGTTCAACTAAAGGCTTGATGTTGTAGCCACCAAGCATGGTGCCTAATAGCTCAGTTGCCTTCACTCGAGAAATCAGTGGTGATTTTTCTGTACCTTTTGCAACTGCATCTAAAAATTCTGCTTTTACTTTTGCAGCCTCGTCAACGCCAGCAGGTACGCGATGTGTAATCAGCTCTACGAGTTCAGCCTCTTTGCCTGCCGGTGGGTTTTTCAACAATTTAACCAGTTCAGCAGTCTGATCCCTAGTTAGCGGAAGGGCTGGTATACCAAGGGCTGCGCGTTCGGCAACGGTGGCGTTATAGGCTTCTAACATGGTGTTTCCTATGAGGTAAATGTGTTCTATAGAAAGACTAATTGGGAATTTTCTCCCGGATAGCATCATTATAGTTGCTTATTTAAGTCTTATATAAGAGTTTGAACTGCAATAATTTGACCAAAATGCTGCAATTTTGGTGAAATCTAGCCCTAGAACTCAGTATTCCACCAACATTAGATGATTTGCTCATCCTTTAATGCCCAAACAATTGCTACAACCCACCCAATCAAGGACCACCCTAGAAAGAGGTTTAAGGCAAAAATAGCCCCGGTATTGGCCCTTTTACGGTTAAAGGCGATCGCAAAGGGCAAGAAATAAAAGAGGGACAAAATGGTTATCAATACTGCAAAAAATAGGCGCATGGAGTCTATCTCTCCCTAGTCCAAATTTGGGTTCTGCCCAGCAACGGAATACCGATGTAGGCGCGCAATTCCAGTTTATTGCCTTGATCTATTAGTTGAATAGTGGCCCGATAGATTTCACCGTTATCAGGGTCCAATATTTGGCCGCTAGTATATGAATCAGCAGTCTTTTTCAATCCGGTCAGTATTTCCATGCCAATAACAGACTTACCTTTTCGAGCATCGGTACATTTTTCGCATGTTGGAAGGGCGCTAGGGTCCAATAATTTGGTAACTAAGCCTGAAAAAAGGCCGTTTTTCTCTGAAATGAAGACGATAGCGGCAGGTTGATTCGTCTCATCATCAAATGTTCTCCAAGGCCCCGTAATGACATCATTCGTCTGTGCCTTCAGGTTAGTAACCCCAAGTAGCAGCATGATCACGATAAATAAGTAGTTTAGAAGTCTATTTTTCATGAATTTATGCAATATTACCCCTTTTGAGTTTCCATATTCCCCAGTCTCTATCGTTATAATTACTTTTTCCAACAGAGCTTAAGCGATGACCAAATACGTTTTTGTCACTGGTGGTGTAGTTTCTTCCTTAGGGAAAGGAATTGCAGCTGCCTCGCTTGCCGCGATTCTCGAATCCCGCGGCCTGAAAGTCACCCTCCTAAAATTGGATCCTTACATCAACGTTGACCCGGGCACTATGAGCCCACTTCAGCACGGCGAAGTATTCGTGACTGAAGATGGTGCTGAAACGGATCTTGATCTTGGTCACTATGAGCGTTTCGTGTCTGCAAAGATGCGCAAGAGTAATAACTTCACCACTGGCCAGATTTATGAATCAGTGATCAGTAAAGAACGTCGCGGCGAATACTTGGGTAAGACTGTTCAAGTGATTCCACACATTACCAATGAAATTCAGGCATTTGTAGAGCGTGGTGCAAAAGCCAGTCATGATGGCAATGCAGATATCGCCATTTGTGAAATTGGCGGCACTGTTGGTGATATTGAATCACTCCCATTTCTAGAGGCTGCAAGGCAGATGAGCCTGCGCCTTCCAGTTCACAGCTGCGCCTTTGTTCACTTGACTCTGGTGCCTTATATTCATAGCGCCGGTGAACTCAAGACCAAGCCAACCCAACACTCCGTTCAGAAGTTACGTGAGATTGGCATCATGCCGACTGTTTTACTATGTCGCGCTGATCGTCCTATTCCAGAAGATGAGCGTGCCAAGATTTCGCTCTTCTCTAATGTACGTGAAGAAGCAGTGATCTCTGTTTGGGATGTCGATACGATTTATAAGATTCCAGAAATGCTCCATGCGCAAGGTATGGATGATTTAATTTGCCGTGAATTAGAGATCAATGCCAAATCAGCCAATCTTTCTGTATGGGCCAACCTAGTTTATGAGATGGCTAATCCACAGCATGAGGTCACTATCGGCATGGTTGGTAAATATGTTGAGCTGACTGAGTCCTACAAATCATTGATTGAAGCTTTACGCCATGCTGGTATTCATGCCCATACCAAAGTCAACATTAATTACATTGATTCGGAAGTTATTGAAAAAGATGGCATTGATTGCTTGAAAACACTAGATGCTATTTTGGTTCCGGGTGGCTTTGGTAAGCGCGGTACTGAAGGCAAGATTTCTGCTATTCGTTATGCCCGTGAAAATAATATCCCTTACCTAGGAATCTGTCTTGGTATGCAGTTAGCAGTCATTGAGTTTGCGCGTCATGTCGCCAATATCGCCAATGCCAACAGTACTGAATTTGATCCAGAAGCCGAAAACCCGGTAGTGGCTCTCATCACAGAGTGGATGGATAGAGAAGGGCGCGTAGAGAAGCGTAGTAATGATTCTGATCTTGGTGGCACCATGCGCTTAGGGTCACAACGCTGCCCAGTGAAAGCTGGAACTTTGGCATATCGTATTTATGGATCGGAAGTGAATGAGCGCCATCGCCACCGGTATGAAGTTAATAATATTTATGTTCCAAAACTCGAGAAATCTGGTTTGATTATTTCTGCTAGAACGCCAAATGAGTCTTTGCCTGAGATGATGGAATTACCGGAGTCAATGCATCCTTGGTTTTTTGGTGTGCAGTTCCATCCAGAATTTACCTCCACACCTCGAGATGGCCACCCTTTGTTTTCAGCATTTATTAGTGCGGCACTGATCCGCCAAGATGCTGCATTAAAACAAGTTGCTTAAGAGGAGCTTATGACCCCATTCAAGCTATGCGGTTTCGACATTGGTCTAGATCAGCGGTTTTTCTTGATTGCTGGGACATGCGTGATTGAATCTGAGCAGTCAGCGATTGATGTTGCTGGCCAATTAAAAGAAATTACAAGCGCTCTCAAGATTCCATTTATCTATAAATCTTCATTCGACAAAGCGAATCGCTCTTCTGGAAATTCATTCCGTGGTTTAGGAATGGAAAAGGGTTTAGAGATTTTGGCTAAGGTTAAAAAACAAGTAGGCGTACCCATTCTGACGGATGTGCATGATATTAGTGAGATTGCAGCAGTATCTGAGGTAGTTGATGTGATTCAAACCCCTGCTTTTTTATGCAGACAAACCGATTTCATTAGAGCGTGCGCTCAAAGTGGTAAGCCCGTGAATTTTAAGAAAGGGCAGTTTCTTTCGCCACACGAGATGCTTAATGTCATTGAGAAGGCTCGAGCAGCCGCTAAAGAAGTAAACCTTCCGGACCAATTTATGGTTTGTGAACGCGGCGCTTCATTTGGTTATAACAACCTAGTTTCTGATATGCGTAGCCTAGCGATCTTGCGCGAAGCAAATGCACCCGTTGTTTTTGATGCAACCCATTCTGTGCAACTGCCTGGTGGCCAAGGTACAGCTAGCGGTGGTCAGCGAGAGTTCGTCCCTGTGTTAGCTCGTGCGGCAGTTGCTGTAGGTATCAGCGGTCTTTTCATGGAAACGCATCCAGACCCATCCAAGGCTTTATCTGATGGCCCTAATGCAGTTCCCTTGCATCGCATGAAGGAGCTACTGGAGTCCCTTGTAGCGATTGATTCGGTAGTGAAGTCTAGTGGACCATTTTTAGAAAACAGCTTTAAGTAAATTTATAGAGAATTTATTAAGCCCCATTTTGTATTGTTTTAAGGAGAAGGTGCATGAGCGCCATTGTTGACATCATCGGTAGAGAAATTTTAGATTCACGCGGTAACCCAACAGTTGAGTGCGATGTATTGCTTGAGTCAGGCGTCATGGGACGCGCAGCAGTACCTTCTGGTGCCTCTACGGGTTCACGTGAAGCAATTGAGTTACGTGATGGCGATAAGGCCCGCTATTTGGGTAAGGGCGTTCTCAATGCGGTTCAGAACATCAATGTTGAGATTGCAGAAACCATTCTTGGCTTGGATGCCACAGAACAGGCTTTTTTAGATCGTACCCTCATCGAATTAGATGGCACACACAATAAGGCTCGCTTGGGTGCTAATGCGACCTTAGCTGTTTCTATGGCAGTTGCCAGAGCAGCTGCAGAAGAAACAGGCTTACCTTTGTATCGTTACTTTGGTGGTTCAGGCGGCATGCAGTTACCTGTGCCGATGATGAATATCGTCAATGGTGGTGCACATGCCAACAACAGCTTAGATATCCAAGAATTTATGGTGATGCCAGTTGGCGCAGAAAATTTCCGTGATGCATTGCGTTGTGGTGCTGAAATCTTTCATGAGCTTAAAAAGATTATTGGCGCACAAGGCATGCCCACCACTGTTGGTGATGAAGGTGGCTTTGCACCAAACTTCAAGAGTAATCAAGAGTGCTTGCAAACCATTATGAAAGCAATTGAAGGTGCTGGCTACCAAGCTGGTGAAGATGTATTGTTGGCGCTAGATTGTGCGGCGAGCGAATTCTATAAAGATGGCAAATATCATCTTTCAGGAGAAGGCTTACAGCTCACTGCGAGCGAGTTCTCTGACTACCTAGGTAATTTGGCTGATCAATTCCCAATCGTATCGATTGAGGATGGCATGCATGAGAGTGATTGGGATGGTTGGGCTGATATCACTAAGAAACTGGGTAAGAAGATCCAGTTGGTTGGTGATGATTTATTTGTCACCAATACTCGCATTCTGAAGGAAGGTATTGAGAAGGGTGTTGCTAACTCTATCTTGATCAAGATTAACCAGATTGGCACCTTGACAGAAACATTTGCTGCTATTGAGATGGCGAAGCGCGCTAACTATACTGCAGTGATTTCTCATCGTTCTGGTGAAACTGAAGATAGCACCATTGCCGATATTGCTGTTGGCACCAATGCTGGTCAGATTAAGACCGGTTCTTTATCACGCTCTGATCGTATCGCTAAATATAACCAGTTATTACGCATTGAAGAAGATTTAGGTGATGTTGCGACCTATCCAGGCAAATCGGTTTTCTACAACTTAAAACGCTAAACCTAAAAAGATCTATTTGTTATGCGGATAGTCATCTACTCCATGCTGTTATTGCTAATCGCAATCCAGTACCCACTTTGGCTGGGAAAGGGTGGGTGGCTTAAGGTTTATGAAATGGAAAAACAGGTAGAACTACAGGAGGCTAAAAATAGTCTTTTGGCTCTTCGTAATTCCAAGTTAGCCGGTGATGTCAAAGACTTAAAAGATGGTACGCGCGCCATTGAGGAGCGTGCCAGGGCCGAGCATGGCTTAATCAAAGAAGGTGAATTTTTTGTGCAGATCTTACCAGCAGATAAGCCTAGTGCAGCCCCTGCAGTTATTAAGCAATAAAGTCTAGTGACCGCTAGAAGGCGGCCTGGTGGCATCGCTGAGTAAATCCGTTTTAAAGACCTGTAAACAGTCCACAGCATCAAATCGATAGGGCTTAGCGCAGAACTCGCAGATGGTCTCGACCACCCCTTGTTCAGTTAATATTCCTTGAACTTCTTCTTCGCCGAGCATGCGTAAAACATCTGCTACCTTGTTTCGCGAGCAACGACAAGAAAAACGGATCTGACGAGGCGGAAAGCTGCGTACACCATTCTCTGTAGACTCTTCTAGGAATAGACGCCTTAGGATGGTTTCTGGGGCAAGGGTGAGGAGCTCATCGTTAGTAATGGTTTCTCCTAAAGTCTGGATACGAGTCCATCCTTCAGCTGCATTTTGCGCGTCAAGGTGTGCATGACCGCCCGAATCAGGCATGCGTTGCAATAAGAGCCCGCCAATATGAGTGTCACTTGAGGCTAGCCATATCCGTGTATCTAATTGCTCAGACTTTTGCATATAAAGACCAATAGCCTCTGCAGCAGAGGATACGGGTTTGATTGCGCTGCCACGATGTTCCTGGAGAGCAACAATACCTTGATAGGGCGGCTGACCGGGTTCACGCTCTGACGGATCTAATGTAATCACGAGCCGCCCAGAGTTGCTAGCATCTAATAGTTCACCGAGGCTGGCATTAGGGGCGATTTCTGATGGGTCTACCGAGAGCTTGACAGTAGCTCTCATGGATAAATCCGACTTACATTCAACCACTAAGAGCTGAATTGGGCCTTTACTTTGGGCCTGAATAATCAAGGTGCCATCAAACTTGAGGCTTGCGCATAAAAGAGTGGCTGCACCAACAAAATCTCCCAAGATACGGCGGACTGCAGGTGGATCGTTACGACGCTCTAAAACAGCCTGCCAAGCAGTACTGATGGATACGATTTCCCCGCGAACCGGGGCTCCATCACAGACAAATACTAGTAATTCATTCATATAGCAAAGTATCCACGTTTTTGAATTTATCCGCTAATTAGTCTGACCTGAGATAATGCAGATTATGCATATTCGTACACGTTTCGCCCCCAGCCCCACGGGCTTCATCCATCTTGGCAATCTACGTAGCGCCCTCTACCCATGGGCCTTTGCTCGCCACAATCAAGGCGACTTCATCCTGCGGATCGAAGACACAGATCTTGAACGCTCTTCACAAGAAGCTGTAGATGTGATCATTGAGGGCATGGCTTGGTTGGGACTTGATTTAGATGAAGGTCCAATCTATCAGATGCAGCGCATTGATCGCTATCGTGAAGTAGTCAAGCAAATGTTAGAGGCAGGGCTTGCCTATCCTTGTTATATGAGCGAAGAGGCATTGAATCAGCTTCGTGATCAACAAATGGCCAATAAAGAAAAGCCACGCTATAACGGCTTGTGGAGACCTGAGCATGGAAAAACTTTGCCAGCAATTCCTGAGGGCATTGAGCCAGTGATTCGCTTTAAAAATCCGCTTGGTGGATCAGTGATCTGGGAAGACGCCGTTAAAGGGAAGATCGAGATCAGTAATGATGAGCTTGATGATCTTGTGATTGCTCGCCCAGACGGCACCCCAACCTATAACTTCTGTGTCGTAGTAGATGATTTAGATATGAAAATCACGCACGTCATTCGTGGTGATGATCACGTCAATAACACTCCTCGTCAAATTAATATTATGAAGGCTTTGGGTGCTAATCCACCTATCTACGCGCACCTACCCACGGTCTTAAATGACTCTGGCGAGAAAATGAGTAAACGTAATGGCGCTATGAGTGTGCGTGATTATCAAAAAGCAGGCTATCTTCCTGAGGCAATATTGAACTATTTAGCACGCCTAGGATGGTCCCACGGTGATGCTGAAATATTCACAAAAGAGCAGTTTGTAGATTGGTTTGATTTAGAAAGCCTAGGCCGTTCACCAGCACAACATAATCCAGAAAAGTTACTGTGGCTTAACCATCAATATATTCAGAATACAGATCCAGCAAAATTAGCGGAGGCGACCAAACCCTTTGCTCATCAACTAGGCATTGACACAGAGACTGGCCCAGACTTTATACAAGTAGTAGGCCTGTTAAAAGATCGTGCGAATACTTTGATTGAGATTGCAGAAGGGGCTAAGCTATTTTATTTACCTGCACCAGTCCAGAACGCAGAGCAGATAGCGGCTAATATTCCAACATCTATTGTTCCTGCATTAAAAGATTTAATTGAAGCGCTGCAGAAATCAGAACCAACAAAAGAGGCTTATGGCGCCGCATTTAAAGAAGTCCTAGCTAAACATCAACTCAAAATGCCTGCTCTAGCCATGCCTGTTCGTTATGCATTATTTGCTACTACTCAGACTCCGGCGATCGATTCTGTGTTGGTGGTATTGGGCCGGGATGAAGCACTCAAAAGGCTCTCCAAGGTAGTCTAGTAGGCAATTTGCGCACTTGCACAAAAATAGGATAAAATCTTGAGTTGTTTTGAGTGTCTTGCAGCTTTATTGTGGGATTTCGGGGGTATAGCTCAGCTGGGAGAGCGCTTGCATGGCATGCAAGAGGTCAGCGGTTCGATCCCGCTTATCTCCACCAAACATTCAAGATTGCAATAGATAGAAGTAGTCCAGGTCCCCATCGTCTAGAGGCCTAGGACATCACCCTTTCACGGTGAGTACGGGGGTTCGAATCCCCCTGGGGACGCCAGTTAATCTGGTGGCAGTAAAATGTAGTGTGATGTTTTTCTCGATGTATTTTGGAGCGGTAGTTCAGTTGGTTAGAATATCGGCCTGTCACGCCGAGGGTCGCGGGTTCGAGTCCCGTCCGTTCCGCCAAGACAATTAAAAGCCCCCTGTATAAGGGGGCTTTTTTATTTTTAACGTATTAGAGAGCTCTAGTACGCAGTGCTTTAGGGCTCATTTCTGTGTAGTAATTATCTGCACCAAGATTGCCGCCAGCCGCTCGAGCAAAGAAACGCAAAGTTTCATTGAGAACAATCTCGCGCTCGTTATCAATTGTGACGATGTGATAACTGTTGCCCAACCAAATTATTCTTCGAAGATCCGATTTGACATTGGCCAATATCTTTTCGGCTGACCATATCGAGCATGTATCGTCTTCAACCGACTGAACCAGTAATAGTCTAGAGGTGATCAATTCTAAATTTTTTGCGGTGTAGGACATGAGCCCCTTGGCTTCATGCAAATGCCTTGCAGTGATCAGTGGGGCGCCTACTTCAGACAATTGTTGAGCCTTAAATTTATCTCGAATACGGCGTCGTAGATCAGCATTTTTAACGCCGAATGGTTCTCGCTCAGCATAATCCCAATTTCGAATCCCAAACTTATATGCAATATCTAATAAAAAGCGATACCTAGGTACTGACCAACCGTCATAACGCAATACTGGCGAAAGTAGGGCAATCGATGCAATATCAACTCTTTGCGTTGCAACTGCAAGGGCTAGGGTGGAGCCCATGCTAATACCTGCAAGATTGATGATTCGATATTGATTTTTAAGTTCGTCTATGCAATTGTGAACTTGGCTAAGCCATGTTTCATAATGATCCACAGGACTGCCATAGAGGTAACCCTTAATTTCAGGGATTACGGTATTAAACCCATTTGAATTCAGGAAGTTGGGGAGCTGCCCTAATTCGAGGCCGCCGCCATTTAAACCCGGAAGTAAAAGGGTAATGGTGTCTTTTGAGGCGGCTATTTCATTTCTATCTTGCATGTCTTACACTGTCTCAGATATAGATATGCTGCAAAGCATACACCGTCCAAGGAAACCATGAAACATAATCTTAATGCTTATCGGTGGTGCCCCAACAAGGCGCAAGGCTATCTAAATGCCTGTGTGGGCGTCTTTTTCGCATTTTGCATTCGTTTTAGCCTTCAATCCCAGGTAGAAGCATCACTTCCGCTATTTTTCTTTCAGCTGAACACGATTGTGATTGCCTTCTTTTTTGGGGCTGGTCCAGCTCTATTGACCGTGTGTTTAAGTATCCCATTAATGTCCTATTTCTTTATGGAGCCTTATGGGGAATTCACGGTCGTCGATAGTAAGGACGTCCTAGTATTAGTAGTTTATGCAACCTATACCGCTCTTATTTGTTTTTTGGTGGAGTGGTTACGTCGTGAGCAATACAACGCAAAGATGGCCGTTTTGGTAAGCGAATCTCGTTTCAAGCTGATGGTTGAAGGGGATAGCAAAATACGAGAGCTCTTGAAAAAGCACCCCCCACAAACCTGAATAACTAAATTTCTTTTTACTTCTTTTTAGGTGTAGTGATTGAAGCGGCCATCGCATCGTAGTAAATCACTTTAACTTGTTCGCCAACATTCACGTCAGCCAATAGCGCTGGATTTTTAACAGCGACAGTCGTAATCTTGCCACTAGGCCCCTTTACAGAAACTAGCTTCTTATCCCGATCAACCGCTACGATATCGGCAATGATAGTAGTTTTATTGGCAATGACTTCCGATGGCTTTTCATTTGGTTTTGAATTAGTAACCGTATTGGTTTCTACTTTGCTGCGCACACCATCACTCTTGGTTTTAATAAGCTCAATTGCAACAGCCAATTCATAAGTAACGTTAACTTGATCACCTTTTTTGATCTGATCAAAATTCTTGATTTCTGGCCCAGCTACAAATTTAGATTCACCTTCTTTATTTTTAAAAGTAATCGAGCGAGTCTTTTTATCAATTTTGACTATGGTGCCTTCATATAATTGGTAGCGGTTATCGACTACAGCGGCGTCGATTACCATCGGCTTAGCAACAGCGGAATCGGCAGGCTTGGCTTGGGCAATCACCAAAGAGGGCGAGGCCAATAAGGCGAGGATCGCTAGTGAAATAGATGTGAATTTGATATTCATTATTTTCCTTATAAATAAGTATTTCCTCACTAGATACTAGCTCACTTTTAGTATTTATAAGCCTTCCAAGGGGTTAATTGCCAGTTAGGACTGAAGCCCTCATATTTGATAAGATCGATGTTTCTTTCTGAAACCCTAAGGAGGGCATGAAATGCCTCAATTTGCTGCAAATTTAACAATGCTTTTTACAGAGACACCATTCTTAGATCGCTTTGAGAAAGCCCACAATTCAGGATTCAAAGCGGTTGAGTTTCTTTTCCCTTATCCATTTACAGCTAGCGAAATTCAGAAAAAGTTAGACCAGTATGGCTTGAAGCTTGTTCTTCATAACTTACCTGCTGGAGACTGGGATGCTGGAGAGCGTGGAATTGCTTGTCATCCAGATCGAGTTGCTGAATTTCGTGAGGGCGTTGCTAAAGCCATTGAATATGCCAAGGCCTTAGGCGTTCCGCAGCTCAATTGTCTAGCAGGTAAAGTTCCTGCTGGAGTAGACCAAAAGTTATTACACGATACCTTTGTATCAAACCTCAAATACGCAGCAGCTGAATTGAAAAAAGTCGGCTTAAAACTGCTGATTGAACCAATCAATACCTTCGACATTCCTGGATTCTTTTTAAGCACTACCCAGCAGGCGCTAGACATTATTAAGGAAGTTGCTGCTGACAATCTCTTCGTGCAATACGACATCTACCATGCCCAGCGTATGGAGGGCGAGCTTTGTAACACGATGGAAAAGAACCTCAGCAAAATTGCACATATTCAATTGGCTGATAATCCTGGTCGTAACGAACCTGGGACAGGTGAAATCAATTATGTACATCTATTTAAATTCTTAGACCGGATCGGATATGCAGGTTGGATTGGTTGTGAATATAAGCCTGCAACAACTACCGAAGCCGGCCTAGGTTGGATAAAGAAGTTAAATTCATAAAATAAATCAAAGCAAATACAAAAGGAAATGAAATGAGTACGAAATTAAAATTGGGTTTTGTTGGTCTCGGAATTATGGGCGCCCCTATGGCAGGTCAACTTGTGAAAGCAGGTCATGAGGTATTCATTAGCACCAGAAGCAAGGTTCCTCAGGAGCTTGCTTCATCAGCGGCCATTCAATGTGCAAGCGCGACTGAAGTAGCCCAAAAGGCAGACATCATCTTCACTATGGTTCCAGATACGCCTGATGTTGAAAAAGTGTTATTTGGTGATAAGGGCCTAGCAGCTGGCTTGTCCAAAGGCAAAGTGGTGGTTGATATGAGCTCTATTTCCCCAATTGCTACCAAAGAATATGCCAAGAAAATAAACGCCTTAGGTTGTGACTACCTTGACGCCCCAGTTTCTGGCGGTGAAGTAGGCGCTAAAAATGCCACGCTCTCGATCATGGTTGGCGGCGATGAGGCGGTATTTAATAAAGTGAAGCCTGTACTTGATCTGATGGGTAAGAACATTAACTTGGTCGGTGGTAATGGTGATGGCCAAACTGCAAAAGTGGCGAATCAGATTATTGTTGCCTTAAATATCGAGGCGGTTGCAGAGGCTCTTCTATTTGCATCTAAAGCAGGTGCTGATCCGGCTAAAGTTCGTCTAGCACTGATGGGTGGTTTTGCGAGCTCTAAGATTCTTGAAGTACATGGTGAGCGCATGGTTAAGCGTACATTTGATCCTGGCTTTAGAATTGAATTACACCAAAAGGATTTAAACCTTGCACTGAACAGTGCGCGTGCCCTAGGCGTCTCGCTTCCTAATACAGCTACCGCCCAAGAATTATTCAACTCTTGCTCTGCGCATGGTGGTAAAGCCTGGGATCATTCGGCAATGGTCAAAGCATTAGAAAAGCTAGCCAACTTTGAGATAGGCCAAAAAGCCTAAGAGCTGCTTATGTCATCAACCTTACTGGTGTATTTGCATGGTTTTCGATCTTCGCCAAGATCTAGTAAGGCAGTGATGACGGGTGAGGCGGTGAAGGCCTCGGTCACTACGGGTAATACTATCGATTGGTATTGCCCACAGTTATTTGCCTCACCCAAAGAAAGCATGGAGATGGTGACAAAATATATTGACCAATCCAAGGCTGATCGCATTGTTGTTATTGGGTCATCGCTTGGTGGGTTTTATACCAACTATCTGGCCGAAAAATATGGCTGCAAGGGTGTTGCTTTAAATCCGGCAGTGCGAGCAGCTAGGGAGCTTGCACCCCACGTGGGGATGATGACATCCTATGACAGTGATGAGCCTTTTGATTTTCGGCCTGAATATATCGATGAGCTAAAGGCCTTACAAGTTGAGAGGATTAGCAATCCTGATCGTTACTTCTTGATTGCCGCAAAAGGGGATGAATTACTTGACTGGAGGGAAATGAGCGCGTTCTATCAAGGCGCTAATCAGCTTATTCTAGAAGGTAGTGACCACGGAATCTCAGACTACGCAGACCATCTCCCCAGGGTCTTGGAATTTATATCCTCTTAGATGATTGATTGACACAAATTTCTTCTGTAATATAAGTCTATAGATCAATGGCTTTGCCTAGGTCAAGAAAGGAGAGTTTGTGCTGAGCATCTTAAAACTAGACGCTGGTGGAATTCCCCAGGGTTGGGTTAACGCGGAAGAAGCAACCAAGCATTACGCTGATAACAGTGTTTTGTGGACGCTAGGCGACCCCATCATAAAAATGCGGGGCGGCATTTCTAGGGCCAGCGGCTTGCAATCTGTTATCGAGCTTCATTCGATCATTGCCATTAAGGGTAGTGCAAGGATTAACTTATTTGACATTGTTCCCGTCATTACAAAACATAAACTTTTCAAGCGTGACCGCGGCCTTTGCGCTTATTGCGGCGATGTTATTCATGAAAGTCATGCTGAGGCCGAGCACATTATTCCTAATAGTCGCGGTGGAAAATATTCTTGGATGAATTTAGTCATTTCTTGTAGGCCTTGTAATCAACGCAAGGGTAATCGCACGCCTGAGCAGGCTGGTATGGGTTTGTTATACACCCCTTACTTACCAAGTCTGTATGAAGACATGATTCTCAAAGGAAGAAATATTCTTGCCGACCAAATGGACTTCCTAGCCGCCAATTTGCCTAGGAATAGCCGTTTACTCGAGGGTGCTCTCTGAGTTTGAGGCTAGAAGAATTTAGGCAATCTAAAAGTAGTAACTTAATGCACGCAAAATCTTTGCGAATTATTCTGATTGCATTGGTGCTGTCTTTGCTTGGCCATCTTATTTTATTTTTTGGAATCCCTTTTTTATCTTTCGGTTCAGCGCCAGAGATCTCTGATGAGCTCATCATTAGGACTGAATTAAAAATTGAGCCGCCAAAGAAAATTCAGATGGCAAAGGCGCCTAAACAGAAAGTAAATAAGGAAACATCGAGCGATAAAGTTGAAGACTCTAAAAGTCTGACTTCAGGAGAGCAGGGCGGTGCTAACAATCAACAAGGAGTGGCTTTCAAGCTCCCACAATCAGGAATCCTCTATTACGACTCTTATGTAGACGGTCAAAAGTATCAAACAGGAGAAATTGATTGGATTGTCGATGGAGGTAGCTATAGGCTCTATATCAACATTCCCTATGCTTTTGTTGGTCCATTTGTATTTGAGTCTAGAGGGTCGGTGGATGCATACGGTATGGCCCCATCCATTTATTGGACCCAGCGAGGCACAAAACCACCGCGATATTCACGTTTTGATCGAGATACCAAAGGAGGAGGGCAGATGTTCTTTTCAGAAAAGCCGGAGTTCACCCCGACCATTCTTCCTGGAACTCAGGATCGATTTAGCCTAATGTTTCAGTTTGCTTCTTTGCTAAATGGGGACAGCAAAATCGATGAGGCTGGTAGTATTCGGTCTTTGCCAGTGGTCGATTACAACACCCTGGAAATGTGGCACTTTAAGAGCTATGGTGAAACTGTTTCTGAAGACATTCCAAGCCTAGGCAAATCAGTCAACCGACGCTACGCACTCATGCAGCGTGAAAATGATCCATACAAGCGTCAGGTGGATATTTGGCTAGCCAAAGACCTTGAATGGCTACCAGGCAGAATTCGCTCTCAGGAGTCTAATGGCAGGATTCTAGAGCTCGTCTTCAAGCAAAAGAGCCCCATACCAGTAATTGCAACGCCCTAAAAGCCAGATCCTGATTTGGGATTTTGTTTTGAAGTGCCGAGTAAGTTCACCATCATTGAATACAAGGCAGCTCCAGACATAGACACGGCGAATATGCCTGTAAAAGCAATGATGATAGGCAGGACTCTCCAGTGTTTCGTTAAGGCATAGTCGCCGTATCCAACCGTCGTATACATTTCCCCTGCAAAGTAGAAAGTCTGTGGATTAGTGGGGAATACCTGTAAGGCTACGCAGATATAAGCCCAAGCAATAATTTCAGCAAAATGCACTGCAATGATGAGCAAAATTGCGATGAAATAGGATACAAAATTTGCCCCATAAATTCGCTTGTTTTCTAACTTCTGATCGAGCCAATGAAATGTGCCAGCGATAGATAAAACAATCATGCCGTGCACCGTCAACATAAAGCAAGCCAATAGCAATACGAACCAAATTTCTCCGTTGCCCATATCGGTATTAATTTCACGAAAGAGTGTCGTAAAGCTGGGGAGGTCAGCATTGCGGAGAAGGTCTATTAGGAACATAAGGATCCAAGGGGAAGGATTACAGAAATATCTTATTTGACATAATAATGATTATACGCAGGTAGACCTATGAGGCTTTCGCTTTTACAGG
>Ga0304729_1001028_pt1 | contig 18881 bp, 22 predicted proteins | sample C_131016_MF_Meta_FD_190475 | JGI IMG/M metagenome (GOLD analysis project Ga0304729, IMG submission 190475) | Freshwater microbial communities from Lake Croche, Canada to study carbon cycling - C_131016_MF_MetaG (v2) (version 2) | ecosystem: Environmental > Aquatic > Freshwater > Lake | place... | reverse complement strand
TTTAATTTGTCCGCCTATATCGAGAATGGCTACAGTTTGTGGTTGAAAACCCATTGACTGCGCTTTTTCTAACGCTTTATCGGATACTAAGTTAGCAAGTTCTAGGGTAATTGATGTCATAGTAGGTATATAGAAGAAAACTCTTATTAAATAGAAAATACTAACAGAGACAGAAAAAAATATTAGTTATGAATAGAAAAGCATCTGCGTTGAGGTAGATGTTTTTAGCCCTGACATAAAAAAGTAGAAAAGTCTTTTGCTTGAGCTTGAGAAACTAATTCTAGTTCAGGCACGATACCAATACCAATAGACCCTAATTGTTCTATGTTCAAATGTCCATTGTTAGCCTGTAATGGCTTTGAGCAGATATCAAATTCTAAATATTGGTTTGACATGCTAAAACCCCAAGGTACTGATTCAATTGCGAAGCCTAATGAAGCTGTTGCGGCTGCCGATAGCGATGTTTCTGCTACTTTGCAGGCAAGGTTAAGCTTAAGATTACGATGCTGTAATTCAAGCGCTGAATCAAGTCCAGATAATAGCCCCCCCGTTTTAATTAGCTTCAAACTAGCGCCATCCAAAGCATTAGCTTGATCAAAGTAGGCTATTTCACTAACCCCATGTATTGATTCGTCTAAGGCTATCGGTAATTTTGATTTTGATTTGAGTAAAGAAAAATCACTTAGGGTCGACTGAGATGGTATTGCTTGTTCCACAAAGGACAGTTTGCTAGTACGTTCATTGGTGCAAAAATTTATTGCATCCTCTAATTTAAATGCGCCATTAGCATCCGCTGAAATGGTATCCCCAGGTAGGAGATCGCACAAAATTGATACTCTTTCAAGATCTTCTTCAAGGGGTAAACTCCCAACTTTAATTTTCCAATGCCGATATCCTAGAGCATGATATTTTTTTGCATCGGCTATTTCTCTATTCAATGATCCACCTAGCATACGTAATAAGGGTAAGGGGTTGGGGATATTCCCGGTATTATTTTTAGCTAGATCACGCAGTATTTTCCACACACTGGTTTCGCTTTTTTGAGCAAAAAGATCAAGCAGTGCCATTTCAAAACATGCCTTAATAGATGAATTCCCATATAAAAATTTATTGAGAGTAGGTGTAATTAGGTGGAGATTTGGGATGGATATACCCATTAGATGCTCACCAAGATATTTGGCATTTTGTAGCAAGCTACCAAGTGTTTCGCCAGTCATCAAAGGTGCAGCTGAAGTTTCACCCCATGCCTCTCTTCCTTCATCGTCCCGTATGCAGACTAATAGGGTATTAGCGTGAGTAATCGTTTCGCCAGACATCTTCATCGGCTCTATCAATGGAATAGCTAGGGGGTAAATTTTTATGTAGCTAATTTTCATTAAAAATTTATTATTTAATTCATTCCGCTTGAATATTGTTATCTTTAATAACCTTTGCCCATTTGGCTGATTCTTGATTCAAAAAACTAGCAAATTGCGCTGGAGTACTTGCCACAATTTCATTTCCCTGCTCAGCCATTCGAGCCTGTATTGTGGGGTTTTTTAATGCTTGCGCAAAAGCGCCGTGAATCTTATCGACGATAGGCTGTGGGGTACCACTAGGGACCAATACACCTATCCATGAGCTCACATCAAAATTAAGTAGGCCTTGCTCACTTGCAGTAGGAAGTTGCGGCAAAGCAGGCGTACGTTTTTTCCCTAAAATAGCTAGACCCTTGAGATTTCCACTTTTAATTTGTGGAATAGTTATTACGGCTCCCAAAATAGTGATGTCTGTTTCGCCTGCAATAGTAGCTGTTAAGGCAGGTCCACCACCTTTATAGGGAATGTGAGTCATATTAATTCCCAAATTATTTTTTAGCAATTCAGCCGCTAGATGTCCTGAGCTACCAGCACCACCACTGGAGAAATTAATGCCATTTGGCCGACTTTTAGCTAGCTCACTTAACTCTTTTAAATTATTAGCAGGTAATTTAGTTCCCGCTACTAAGATCAAGGGAATAGAAACAATTTCCATTACCGGTATTAAGTCCTTAAATGAATCAAATGGTAAATTTTTATAAATATGCGGATTCACCGCAAAGGTGTCGTACACCATCAGTATGGTGTAACCATCCGCCGGGGATTTAGCAACAAAATTACTTCCAATAGTGCCACCCGCACCAGATTTACTTTCAATCACAATGGGTTGACCAAGAATTTCTTGTAATGAAGGTGCTAGCAGCCTTGCTATTGTGTCAACTGCTCCTCCTGGTGCTAAAGGATTAATAATACGAATGGGCTTATTGGGATAAGTAGCCGTGGAATTAGGTTGAGCTATAGTTAGGCCAATTGCTTGACTAAGTAATAAAGCCAATAGAATATTTTTGAAGTATTTTTGTTTAAACATATTTAGTCTGCCTTTATGTTACCTTCTTTAACTATCTTTGCTAGACGAAGCATTTCTTTTTGAAAAAATAATTGGCTATCATTTGGGTTTACCAGATTCATTACTTCTCCTCCATCACTTACTACTTTTTCTTTAAACGTATTTGACCCAATTACCTGTTCAAGTGCTTTGCTTAGCTTATTTAAAATAGTACTCGGTACACCAGCTGGAGCCCAAACTGCATATATGATTGACATTTCATAGCCTTTAAGATTGCCGGCTTCCTCAATCGTGGGAATGTCAGGCAAAAGTTTTGAGCGACTGGCGCTAGTTACACCCAGAGCTACTAACTTGCCTGCCTTTACATGCGGTAGTGCAAGTCCGAACGCTGAAAAACTGATTGGTACTTGGCCGCCCAATGTATCGGTGATAGCAGGACCGCCTCCCTTATAGGGGATGTGAGCCATCTTGATACGCGCTTGGCTAGTTAATAATGCGCCAGCTAAATGACTTGCACTACCATTTCCAAAACTTGCATAGGAAATACTATCAGGCTCTTTTTTTGCTAATGCTATTAATTCGCTAATATTTTTTGGTGGAAAGTTAGGGTTTGCAACCAAGAGTAGCGGAATAGAAGCAACCACAGCAAGAGGCACGATATCTTTTTCAGTGGAGTAGGGAGTTTTGCCATACATTGATGGATTAATTGCATGGGAGGTAATGGATTGAAACATGAGGGTATAGCCATCAGGAGCTGATTTTGCAACTAAGTCTGCTCCGATCATGCCATTTGCACCGCCGCGATTTTCTACAATAACTTGTTGGCCTAAGATTGATCCTAATTGGGTAGCAATCGTACGCCCGAGGGAATCGGCAAATCCACCTACTGGCCAAGTAATGATTAATTTAATAGGCCTATTAGGATAAGTATCATTAGGTTGCGCAAGAATTGCTGTACTAAAAAAAGCAAAAAAAGTAGCGCTGATAATTAATTTTTTTTTCGTAAGATATATTAAACTTAACATTTGCTTCCCCATTGTTAATTTAAGTAATTACTTTTTTATGTCTTAATTCTTCTACGGCAGTAGCATTTAGGTCTAGATACTCTTTTAATACTTCTTCTGTATGCTGCCCAAGAAGCGGTGGGGCATACCGAATTGAGCTCGGGGTACCAACCATTTTTAGTGGTATTCCTAAGGTTTTAAACTTACCAATCTTATTATGATCTATGGTTCGTACCATTTTTTTTGCTTTTGTTTGATCGCTAGCTAACGCCTCTTTCACAGTATTGACTTGGCCTACAGGAATTCCATTTTGACGAAGTAAATTAATTAAGCTTTTGGCTGAGTAATTTATTAACTCTTTGGCAATTAAATCATCGATTATGGTTCGGTATTTCACGCGAGAAGCATTAGTAAAAAAGCGCTCATCTCTTGCCCATTCGGGGTGATTCAGTAATTCTGCCAGTTTAGTAAATTGACTATCATTACCTACAGCAAGCGCAATCAAGCCATCTGAGCATCGATAGCTTGTATACGGGACAATGGTTGGATGACCATTTCCATACCGGCTAGATTCACTACCCGTAACAAGATGGCTATTGCCAACATTGGCAAGTAGGGCGATCGCTGTATCAAATAATGAAACCTCAACCGCCTGTCCCAAGCCAGTTCTGTATCGTGCCAATAATGCAGCTTGAATTGCATTAGCTGCCATCATGCCAGTTGCAAGATCAACAATTGCCACCCCATACTTAGTGGGTTCGCCCTCGATTGCTCCAGTAATACTCATTAATCCTGACTCTGCTTGTAAAATAAAATCGTAGCCAGGTAGATCTGCCTGCGGCCCTTCACTTCCATATCCTGTAATCGAACAGCGCACTAAGCGAGGGGCATTTTTTTCAAACCACGCACTATTAAACCCCCACTTCTCAAGAGTGCCAAGCTTGAAGTTATCAAGTAGTACATCAAATTTAGGCAATAGTGAGGCGAGTAATTTTTTACCCTCACTTTTTGAAAAATCAATCGTAATTCCGCGCTTATTACGATTACATCCTAAAAAATAAGCAGACTCCCCCTCTAAAAACGGAGGCCCCCAGGCTCGAGTATCATCCCCGCCAGTAATCGACTCAACTTTTATAACTTCGGCGCCCAAATCTCCTAATAGTTGGCCGCACCACGGGCCTGCAAGCACCCGACTAAGATCAAGTACCTTGATATCCGCCAAAGCCCCTAAGTTTTTCTGAGTAGGTACTTCAGGATTTTTCTGGTCCATAGTAGGGATACTTAGTTACGCATGTCTGGAGGCGCGTTAAGATTTTTATGAAATCCATCTAAATAGTCATCGAGGGCAGCTTTATTTTTCATGCGGAATTTTTGGAAGTCGGGTTTTCGACCTTCTAAGAAAGCATTCATACCTTCTAAACTCTCTTCTGATCCCCAGACATACGCAAGTAGTTCCATACCATGTTGCCAAGATGCATAAAGTTGATCAGATTCAAAATTTAAACTCTTTTTAGTCATACGAATTGTTTGTGCGCTATTACTTTTAATTGTTTCGCACCATGCCAGCGTTTCTTCTAAAAGCTTTTCCTCTGGAACGCATTTATTAATTAACCCAATTCGTTCAGCTTCTTTAGCATCAAAGCGTTTAGCCAGAAAAATCATTTCACGTGCAATACGCTCACCAACAATGCGCGGTAGGTATTGAGTTGCTCCAACAGTTGGGCAAGCACCTACTTTAGCGCCAGTTTGGCCAAAGATTGATTTTTCTGAACCAATTACTAAGTCACACCAAAGTGCTAGCTCATGACCGCCACCAACGCACCAGCCATTGACCATTGCAATTGCAGGAATCGACACACCGCGAATAGCCATAGCAAGACCAAGCATTCGGTCATTCCACATCGATGCATTAGTAAAAGTAAGCCTTTTCATGGCATAAAAGTCTCCACCGGCAGAGAAGGCTTTATCGCCAGCCCCAGTAAAAACAATACAAGCAATTGAAGGATCTTCCCGCGTTAGCTTGACCGCATCAATCATCTCATCAAGAGTTTGCTCGCGAAATGCATTCAACACCCGAGGTCTATTGATGGTAATCCAGGCAACTTGATCTTTAATTTCGAAAAGAATGTCCTTGTAGGCTTGTGCAGGTTTTGTGCTCATAAAATTTCCATGGTTGAAGAATAAAGAATATATGTTTGAGTAATTAAATATAGGTTTTTTGTGATGATACTCTTAACAACTAAATAATAATTTGTTTAAAAATGATTATAGAATCAACCCGAGATTCTAGTGCTGGTGAGATTTTAAGGAAGAAAAACTAACCTGCGGGCCGGAAATTGAGAATGTCATCGAGTAGATGCCATAATGGAATACTAAATAGGGGGAACTATGGCTATCAAAGATCCAGGGTTACGAGTTGCAACAGTGGGGCTATTGCTTGGCTCATTGCTTTTAGTTAGCGAACCGGCATTAGCCCAATGGATTTTTGCTGCTAAGCATATAGCAGGTCGGATTAATCAACTCACGCAAGATGATCAAAATGGTAAACCTACAACTCAAATGGCCACGGTTGTTTTAAATGCCCCAGCAAGCAATGTTTATGCTACAGCTATTAATATAGTTAAGCAAAACCAAGCAGTCACAATAGTCTCTCAAGACGCTGCAAATTTAATACTTAAGGTATCAGAAAATAATAAAAATGTTGCTTTAAAAGTGGTTCCATTAAGCGCTCAATCTTCTGAAATCATGATTTCTGCAAGTGCTCCTGTAGATGGAGATGCATCAAGTACCTCAATTGCAGCAAATGCAATTCTGAAAATTTGCGCCCAAATGAATAAAAAATGTTCATTAGGGGCAAATTAGCGTTACTGAAAGCTAATTTTATTCAGGGTATGCTAATGATCAAACTTAATTTGAAAAGTATCACCTCGGCTTGGTTTGTTACTGTTCTTTTGCTTATATCTGGAACTCATGCATATGCAGATGAGGACCAAGGGGGAATAAAAGTAACCCAAATAGTTAAAACTACCCAAGAGTGGGATGGTAGTCCTTTGCCCCCTTATCCCTCAAAAAATCCAGAGATTACTATTCTGAGTTATGAAATAGCTCCAGGCGTAAGGCTACCAATGCATAAGCACCCTGTCATTAATGCAGGAGTAATGTTACAAGGCAAGTTAACAGTAATTACTAAAGAGGGAAAGCAACTGGTACTTAATCCCGGCGATTCGATTGTCGAGTTGGTCAATAAATGGCACTATGGTGTTAATCAAGGATCTGAACCCGTTAAGCTCATCATGTTCTATGTAGGAGAAGTAGGGACGCCTTTGGTAATTAAAGAGGCTAATTAGGCATCAATACTGAATCAATGCGTAATTTAAAACGAAGGTTTCTAGTGAAAAAATATTCAATTCCTAAAAGTTTCTTTATATTTTTAGGAATTCTTTTACTTCTTCAAAGCAACGTGCATGCAGCAAATGAAACTGTGTCCCACGGTGAATACATTATTAGAATAACGGGCTGTAATGATTGTCATACGCCTGGCTATGCACAAAAAGGCGGAAATATGCCTATCAGTCAGTGGTTAACAGGCAATTCAATTGGTTATAAAGGAGATTGGGGAGTTTCGTATCCTGCAAACTTGCGCTTATTAATACAGAATTTAACCGAAGATCAATGGGTTATTTTTTCAAAGCATTTAGAGGCTAGACCACCCATGCCTTGGTTTACGATTCAAATGATTTCCGAGTCTGATTTACGTGCTACCTATCAATTTATAAGATCCTTAGGACCTGCTGGCGTTATGGCGCCGAATTTCGTGCCACCTGGGGGCGAAATAAAGACGCAATACATTGATTTTGTACCAGTTAATGCTAAGCACTGGCATGGCTTTTCCCATGTTACTTCTAAGTAATGAATACTTAGGCTTTATATATACCATGAGCCCCAAGCACCGAAACAAAGACGGTGAATAAGCTCAATGTTAGGATGACTGAATGCACTATTTGGGTTTTACAAAGATTCCCTAAGCTGCGCCCATTCTTCACAATGCGGCCATGATCTTTAATGAAAAAAGGCTCAATTAAAAAGAGTGCAAGAATAAACATCAACCAGATTAGAACCATGGCATGCATCCAGAAATAACGAATTTCCCAAAATCGATCCCAGATGTCTAGTTCATAAATCATATAGAAGCCACTTAAGCCGACCAGCAGGGTTAAAGCCCTAGCAATCTGGGCAAAACGATTTTCAATGACATTAAATATTTCGCTTTCATCTCCTCTGAAGGCAGAGCTTCTAAGAATGGGAATAAGCACGATTGTGACGAATGCAACTCCACCTATCCAGATCACAATACTGAGAATATGAATCGCGCGAGCAATAGAGAGTTCATTCATCGAAGCAATCATTTTGAATCTTAATATTTTTTAGCCTGCTTTACCATCAGGTCTGGGCATCATGAGTAAAGGAAGGTATTTAACCAGATACAAGGCAAAAACACTTATCCAGCACAAGCCTGCAATCACTAAAAATAGATAAAACGAGTTATATAGATTTGAGTTACCCAGTAACCAGAAGAAGAGGGCGGCTTGAATTCCGATGTAGCAGGTAACCTCAATAAGCCCTGCAATGAGCGGTCTTCCCGTGTGCCCTAATGCCGTTCTGGTGATCATGGCAATAATTAATCCGCCAGTTGCCCCAATTCCAAAAACATGAAGGGCTGGGTAGATGTTGATTAATCCTAAATCTGCGAGGCCAAGGAGAAAAAATCCAACCGAAATCCATGAATATGAAAGATGCATGATCCATAGCAGCGGCTTACCTTTTGTTGCCAATGGCCGCCAACCCCATAATAAAATGAGATGTAAGCTAGCAATTAGAAAACAGGCTATAGCATTTAGCAGAACAATTGGGCTCAATATTTGCAGTAGAAACGTGAGCGCACTACCTAAGATCGTTAGCCTAGTGAGGCTTTGATGCCGATTTTGCTTAAGCCCCGCAATAGCATTGGCAGTAAAGCTAGGGATAATTCGATTGCTAATCATTATTTCGATCATGATGATCATATATAAAGCTGCAAAGAGAATCTGATTGACATCAAGCTTTAAAAATCCAAATAAAGTCAGATAATAAAGCGCATTGAGGCATCCCAAGATTATCAAAATGAAAGGAAGGAACAGATTGCGATACATCTGCGCTTTTATAATCAAGCGCCCAATCACTATGGCAATCGTCGGTAGATAAAAAATATCGACAAAAATAAAGATAGAGCCAGTAAAGGCGCCTAATCTGGCGATAGCCCATAAGGCAACTAACAACAATAAACTCCAACCCTTTGGCGTATCGCGACCGGTCCAGGCCCTTACTGCCGTGAGCGCAAAGCCGGTAATAACAGTAGCTGCAAAACCAAATATCATTTCATGGGCATGCCAAATCATGCCGGATATCCCGCCGAGACTTCTGATACCCATATTTTGTAATTCGAGAAGCCATTCAAAGATTGTAAAAATGGCCCATAAAGAGGCTAGTAAATAAAACGGTCTAAATCCTAACGCCAATACAGCTATTTTTTGCCCTCTCATGAAGTGCACATTTAATAATTATTCAACGACTTATTGCTGTTGATTTTGGCATTTGCGATATCACTTCTAGAGGAAAGACGGACAATTTTTTTGGTTTTAATTTTTTATCAAGATCATCGAGTAGCGTTGGATAAGAAAGTAGGGTGGGATTAAAGGCAATGGAAATAGATCCTGTCTCCAGGGAAATGCGACTAGTATTTGGATCTACCCCTGGAATACTGCCCATTATTTTTTGAATCTCTTGCTTTGAAACGGTATTAACTACTAATGGCCCTTCAATCCCAAAAAATGCTACTACGTGCTTCTCTCGTACAGCTTTCGCGACTATTACATGGTCATATACCGCAGCTACTTTATCCTCAATGCAGTGGCCGCAAGCTATTACTGATGAGGTTGTCAAGAGTAATAGACTTGCGAGGATATAAGCGACTCTCATCTTAATGCGCGCCACTAGCCTTTGTGGTGCCAGCCGGTTGTGCATCGACCCAATGGAAGTACTTGAGGTATTGCTGTACTTCAGCGCTAGTCAGATTTTGATTGGGCATGGGAATATTGTTATATTCCTTGAGCATTGCTTTAGCATCAGCATCGCTAGCTAACATCTTTTCTGGGCTCAAAAGCCAGCTAGTAATCCAAGCATCATTGCGGCGTTTTGTTAAGTTGGCTAAGTCAGGACCTAATTTCTTGCCCTGGCCAATTGAATGACAAGCTAAACATTTACTCTCAAAATCTTGCTTGCCTTTTACTGCCAATGGATCAGTGGGAGTTGATGTCGCCCCCATATTGTGATGTTCTAAATCTTCACTGGGTTTTTTGATTGCCGTCTCAGTACTTATTAAGCCGATGGCGCCAGATGAAGCATTGGCAAAATGGTGATCAACCATGATGTATTTACCTGCTTCTGGGATGATCATTTCGACGATTGCAGAGTTAGATGATCCAAGTAAGACAGTCTGCATTCCCCGGAACTGATTGTCGGGGTTTCCCTCGATCCAGACGCGATCGAAAATCGTCCCAACAACGTGAAAACTCGAGGTCTTGCTAGGGCCGACATTTAAAACAAAGAGTCGTACTTTTTCACCAGGTTTTGCAGCCAAAGGATTTTTAACCATACCATTATGCTGACCATTAAATACGGTGTAGTTTGGCATCGCCTTTTTTAGATTATCTGTATCTAAAACATAAAGCGGTTGACCATCAATTTTTTTGCCTGCAGGATCTGGTTTTAAGTAGAACTCACTTTGAATGACCATGTATTCACGGTCTACTTTGGTTGGGTAGCCCTCTTTAGGTTCAACAATCACAGCACCATACATTCCAGAGGCTATGTGTTCCAAAATCATTGGGGTACCACAGTGGTACATAAAAACGCCAGGGTAGTTCACGGTGTATTCAAACTCAATTGTTTGACCTGGGGCTACAGAGCGATATTTATCTTGTGGTGAAACCATTGCGGAGTGAAAGTCCATCGAATGCATCATCGGCGCGCTCGTTAATTGCACTCCAGGCATGACTTCATCACTTCTATTTGTCATGCTAAAGCGAATTTTATCGCCAACGCGAGCACGAATTGTAGGTCCTGGAACTGAATCTCCAAATGTCCACGCGCCAAATCGCACCCCAGGAGCAATTTCAATAATCTTATGGGTAGTATCTAAGCGCACTGTTTTAACCGGGGATGGATCTAGGGGCTTGAGCTCGCTTGTCATGTTGAGTGAGACGCCTTCCGCAAATGCCCCGGTATGGCGTTCAGAGCTTATTTTTGCTGGTGTAGGCTTTAGATCCATGCGGCTAGTGTCATAGGGATCAGATTTTCCACAGCCAAACAATAATGAAAATAGGATGAAACAATAGATTACATTTCTTAATTTCACATATACCTTATTTATTATTTTTATAATCATTAAACATCTTGAAACGAGGATATATAAGAAAGTGCAGAATAGCTGTATGGAAACTCCATAAAGGTTGTGATCATTTGATCTAGATCAACCTTTAAGTGCTTTGAGGTTACCGTTGCCCTAATTACTTAGCTTGGAACAGAAATTGAGCCTGAAAGTAGATATGTCATCAGCTCTTGCACAGATTTAATTTCAGAGCCAAAAGGAAGCTTCCCAGAGCCCCTAAAGAACAAGCCCTTCTCTAAATTACCCTCAAGAGCAAAGCCTAAATGCTTATCGATACAAAATTGACCCACAGCAGCATTTCCGTCGCGGAGTCCGCATTCAATTAAGCAATCAAAGTTCATAGTGCAATGGGCTTTTTTGTGAGCTACAGCCTTCAGTTTTGGCTCCGTTGCTAAATACTTGATCAACCACGGTGTTTTAATTGCCCTTGCGGGAAGACCAGCTACGCTAATAAATTCCACAATATCTTCCAGCTTTGCTTCCGCAAGCGTCTTTTTAAAGTTGGGATGTGCGGCGCTCTCATGGGTTACGGCAAAAGCAGTTCCGATCTGGACGCCAGCAGCGCCATAGCCTTGAACCCGTTTAATATCTTCAAAGCTACTAATTCCTCCAGCTGCGATCAAAGGAATGAGTCCCTCTAAGCCGGCGCTCTTGAGAAATTCAATTGATTCCGTGATGGAGTTAATAAAGTCGTATTTTGGATTATTTAAATCATCAATCTTATTTGCCCCCAAATGACCGCCCGCTAAGCGAGGATGCTCCAAAATAATGGCATTTGGTAACCGACCTTTTCTTTCCCATTTTTTCACTATGAGCTGAAGGCCTCGTGCATCAGAGAGAATGGGAATGAGATTAACCTTTGGAAAATCTTGTGCCAAATCTGGAAGATCTAGAGGTAGGCCAGCACCAACCACTACGGCATCAATACCCGACTCCAGAGCCTTAGTTATGTAGGGTTGATATTCGCTCACCGCCCTCATTACATTGACCGCCAACATGCCATATCCTTGGGCTAGCGCACGTGCGGCAATGATTTCACGCTCTAGAGCGATAAGGTTGGCTTCATTGATTGCGGCTTTAGTTTTAGCCGAAGGGGGTAGATGATCTGTTTTGGCCATTAGATCAGCGTGCAGTCTACGCAAATCTATCGATGAAATTGTTCCAACACCGCCGAGGCTGGCTACTTTCCCCGCCAAAGCGTGCGCTGAAATACCAACCCCCATCCCCCCTTGAATGATGGGAAGTAAATTCGTATTTCCAATCTCCATAATTCCCAGGCCGCCTTCATGAAACCTTGCTAGCATTCCTGGTTCGATAGCGTTCAAGCCCTCTGCCCGATTCCATTCTGCAAATCGGTTAAAACCAGCTTCGATTTCATAGCTACCCTAAGGTGAAATTTTTATTAACGTCAACGACTAGCTATTCAAGATATATAAAAAAAGAAAATTTTGTTGTACTTCTTGCCCGAAACTGTACGGTCCTTTGATGTGGATCAATAGACCTGTCTCTTTTAGAAGGGGGGATGACATAGATATGCCATCGTCAATCAATTTAGCTTGATATTTTTCAAAGCAGTTTTTTGATATCTTCCCCAATATTTTTAGGAGAGGTAGTTGAGGCATAGCGTTTGACGGGCAAACCATTGCGATCAATTAAAAACTTGGTGAAATTCCACTTAATGGCCTCAGTGCCAAGTAAACCTGGTGCTGCAGCTTTGAGATATTCAAACAAGGGATGGGTATGAAGTCCATTGACATCCGTTTTTTGAAACATTGGAAAAGTAACGCCAAATTTAGTGTTACAAAATGCCTGAATTTGCTCTGCATTTCCGGGTTCTTGCCCGCCAAATTGATTGCAGGGAAATCCCAGTATCTCAAGGCCTTGACTATGAAATTCATCGTAAAGTGCCTGTAGTTCATGATATTGAGGGGTAAAGCCACACGCACTTGCAACGTTAACAACAAGCAAAACTTTGCCATCATAGTCGTGCGTGTTTTCAGGGTTGCCATTAAGACGTTCTAAGGCGATATTGGGAAGCACGATATTAATCCACTTAGTTAGTAAAAATTAATTTTCTATTTAAAGTACTTATTTTTGGAAAAAATCAAAAAAGCCACACTTACTATTCCGATTGAAAATAATATATAGGAGTTAGTGTGCACAAGAATAATAAAACCAAGTAATGTTAAGCCAAAAGCAAATAAACCTAACTTATCTCTAGACATCAGTTCTTCCTTCTTCTTTTTTTGTTGCTAAAAGAAATTACCCATAAAAGAATAAATATTTAAAGGTAATTGTAATTATACTTAGACAAATTAGAAATTTATATATGAAAAAGCTGATCTATTTACTTTTATTTATCTGCGCTGGTGCAATTGTGCTTGCTTGTGGAAATAGCGGAGAAACTAATTCATCGAGCGCCACGGGATCATTCTCTGCGGTCGGCATGATGACTTCGCCCCGTTCCATGCCAACGGCGGATTTATTACTTGATGGACGGGTGCTAGTAGCAGGGGGTATAGGGTCTGCGGCAATCGCAGTCGCTTCAGCTGACCTCTACGATCCATCAACAAGGACATTTAGCGCAACGGGATCTATGTCGTTCCCTCGCGATGCCGCAGCCTCTGCGCGACTTTTAGATGGACGAGTTTTTGTGGCTGGAGGCGAAGATAATACTGCGACTGCTATTGCCGCAGTAGAACTCTACAATCCTACAACCGGTACGTGGACACTGACAAGTAATATGAGCACTGCGCGTGTTAACCCCACAGCAACCTTACTTAATAATGGTAAGGTGCTAGTTGTTGGTGGTTATAGCATCGATGACAATTCTTTTCCACTTGCTAGTGCTGAACTCTATGATCCCACTACTGGAACCTTCTCGCCAACTGGATCCTTATCTACTGCACGTCGCAACCATACTGCAACGTTACTGAGTAACGGCAAGGTATTAATAGCAGGTGGTTATAACGGTACCTATTTAGATGCACCGGAAATTTATGACCCTAGCACTGGCGTCTTTAGTGTGACTGGTTCAATGGGAACAGCGCGACGCTTTCCAACCGCCAATCTTTTATTGGATGGTAAAGTGCTGATTGCAGGCGGTTACGGTAGTAGCTCAACCACTCTTGCATCTGCGAGCCTATATAACGTCCAAACAGGCACCTTCTCATTTACGGGCTCGATGATCAATGCAACAGGGCGCCAAACTGGCACACTTCTGGTTGATGGCAAAGTGCTGATAGCTGGTGGAGCTTATGATGGAGTTGATGCCCTTTCCGCAGCCGAACTATATGATCCAGTAACAGGCAAATTCGCTGCCACAGGATCAATGACTATACCGCGCTGGCGTCATAATGCAATACGTTTATTAAATGGCGATGTGTTGATAGTAGGCGGCAGAGATAATGTGGCTGCAGTTGCGTCTGCAGAAATATATACGAGAAAATAGCACTGAGTATGGCAATATTCTTAGCCTATTTAAATATAAATCGCGGACCGATCGATAGCTTGTACAAAGTCAGATTGGGTAATCATTCCAACTAACTGTTGATTAGCATTAACTACGGGAATGTGATGGTGACCATCACCACAAAATATTTCAGCTAAGTCAAGCATATTACGATCCTCGCTAATAACCTTCACTGGCTTACTCATTGCCTGCCAAACGATATTAGGCAAACTATTTAAGCCTGGAGCAGCTGAGCGCATAAACCCTCTGATACGCTGTCCAATGGTTTGATGAAAATCAACTGTTGAACTTTTAATAAAATCTTCTAGAGTAATAATTCCAATAACCTTACGATCAGCATCTGTGACTGGTAAAGCTTTAACGTGATGATTGCGTAGTAATTTCCAAGCCCGATCCAAAGGGGAATTTAAGTCAACATATACAACTTCGGTAGTCATAATATTTTTACACAGCATACTTTTTAACTTCTTTTGATAAGCCCCATGTTCTACTTGAGAAATCAAATTAGCTAAGTCAGCTTTACTAATATCAAGTACTTGGTTATATCTTGCTAAAACAGCATCTATTTCTTCATCTTCAATTTGATTTTCACGTTTCACTACGGGGGAAGATTTGATCAGTTTTTTAGGGCGATGAGGGTATGGCTTACCTGTTAGTGAGTTATATAAGATCGCGCACAGAACTAGTAAAACAGCATTGCCTAAGACGGGAAAGAGGACAAAATGAAAGTCTGTTAACCCGCTAAGAGGAATTAATAGTGCTAAAGCTGCGGCTGGGGCATGTAAACAGCGTAAAGAAAACATTGCCAAGATTGCAATTCCAACCGACAAAGGAATTAAGAAGGCTAATTGGTGTATATAGTTTGTACAGATCACTCCCACAAAAGCAGAAACACAGCTACCCCCAATAACCGCCCAGGGTTGCGCCATTGGACTTGAGGGGAGAATAAACAGTAAAAATGCACTAGCACCCATCGAGGCAACAATCCATGATGATGTATTGCCATAACTGGCAAGCAAAAAACCAAGACTAATCATTGCTAGTAAGGCCAGTACCACACCTAAAACTGACCTAAAGCGCTCCAACCACGAAATTGAAGTAGCTTCAGGCAATGCAACGGCAATTAACTGTTTGAACAATTGTTTCAAAAGTGGCCCTAATAAGCCTTCTCTAAAAGCACCAAAATAGGCGCTATTGGTCTATTGTAGGCAGATCTCTGTTTAGAATAGGTAAAGTAATTTTTATAGCGAATAAAATTGTGCCTAATCTACAAACCTTCACTCTTTTTTATGATGGGGCATGCCCTTTGTGCCAAGCAGAGATTTTATTTTTATCCAAGCGTAATGAAGCTGGACTTTTAAATTTTGTTGATATTAACTCTGCTCTTTATGATCCTCAAAAAATTGGCATTACATGCGAACAGGCCTTGGCTGCCATGTATGGTCAATTCGCTGATGGCACGCTCATTAATGGCATTGCTGTTTTTCCAGAGGCCTATCGTCGGGCGCGGCTACCATTTTTAGCATGGCTTTTCTCAAGAAAATTGCTACAGCCTGCACTTACAGTTGCTTATCATTTTTTTGCTAAAAATAGATCGCAAATATCTAGCCTATTGGGCCCTAGCGCACTTTGGTTGGTCAATTTTAAAAATTAACTGGCTTAATCAAGTCTCAAGCGGATAAGTCTATTTTTGATTAAAATCACCTCCTATGCGAATAGAAGACACTGATCCTGCTAGACATGCCGGTATTGAATATCCAATGGAGGTTGGTTCCCCAGCCTTTGCCCCAATCAAAATTGTCGAAGAAAAAGATAAAGCAGTTAATGTCGCTCGTCAAAATGCTAAGCAGGAGTATGAGCGAATTATGGAGCAGGCTGAGATTTTAATGAAGCAGGCGAGGGCTTTGCAAGCAAGACTTGATGCGACAGAATTAGTTCATCGTGCTAAATTTAGTTTTAATCCAATTCATGGAAAAATTTACCATCTTTATTTTGATAAACGCAATTCAGAAAATATTCTGATTCAAAGTGGTCCATCTGAGTGGAGTTGCGGCATCCCCGAAAACTGGACATATTCTATGGCGGTAAAGAAATTGGGCGATAGTACTTGGGCTCTCGTTGAGGATGAGTCATTGAATAAACTGAACCCTTAAATAATTACAGCGGAAATTCGGCATGAAAGAATTATTAAAGATGTCTTTAGGGATCTGGATAAGCCTGGCATTAAGCGGATGTCTTGCCAGCACTTCTTCCCCAGTTGGGCCTAATTGTAATTATGGTACTGCCCGCACCTTGTGGGATATGCCGCTAGCTTGTCAAGGCGGCTAAGACGTCAATGACAGAATAGCAAATGACTATTCTAAATTCTTTCTATTACTCTTTTTAAGTCAGCTCTCTAATTGTTAAAAAACTACCCGTAAACCGGCAGCTAAGGCTTTAGCTGCGGTATATTCAGTTTCAGCGCCATAGATAGTGTACAAATTAGTACGCTTACTCAGGTAATAGTTTAATCCCAACTGCCACGCTGTAAAAGTAGCAGAGCTATAGCTTTTGTCATAGCTAGTATTTTTACCATATCCAATATTTGCCCATCCCTCTATAGCAGTAGTTAGAAAGCTGCGTACGCCAATTTGTTGGGCAGAGCGACTGGAGTAATTTTGAGTATCCAGAATATTTGTGGCTTTTCGATTGACATATTGCAAGTACATCTTAAATTTATCAAAACTATAAGTTATTCCTCCATAATATTGATTGTCTTGCGTATTAACGCCGCCGCTTGTAACGGCCCAGCCTTTAGCTTGTGGAGTATAGGCAGTAGAGGCGCATTCACCAGGCTCTTCGCAGCCATAACCTAGATTAGCTGATTTAAGTGCTTGATAGGCGATACCAATATATAACTTTTGCCAAGTGTAGTCCGCCGACAAACCCCAGCCACTATAATTATTGCTTATCGGCACCGGCTGATTCTTTGAATTGCCTTTAATAGTGTCATTTCTCAAAGTATAAAAACCAGCGACTTTAAAGTCAGCAAGAGTTGTTGATTGAACGGATAAGGCAGACTGGGTACGAATTGTTAATGCGTCGGAAACGTTAACACCCCCTTCATTGCCAGAATAATAAGTATTTTTTGAAGGTAATCCCGAAGAATAGACAGAAGAGACTGGGAAAACGGCTGACCCAGGCATATTATTTGCCATGCCAACATCGGTTGCCAACAGTTGATTAAAGATTGGTGTATTTTGAGTACCAAAGGCAAACTGACCGATATCAGTTCTACCCAAGCCTGCAAATGCTTGCATGGTACGCCAGTCTGATAGTGAAGCATTGGCTGCCGAGATAACGGATTCAGCAACAAAAAAAGCTCTCATCCCTCCCCCAAAGTCTTCAGTCCCCCTAAATCCTAAGCGACTCAATTGCTCAGGAGAGTTAATAATCGCACTTGCATTTGCCTGGGAGTTGATATTGCTTCTCGATTTCTCGTTTAAGTACGCAATGTCTATGACACCGTAAATAGTTAAATTTGATTGGGCGGATAGGGCGCCTGAAAAAGTACTTAGTGCAGCAAATGCAAAGAGGGATTTTTTCATCTCAGCCATTACTATTATTTAAATCCCAACTGAAGTCATCGTTTAGTGCGCAAAATAGCCCAAGGGGCTGATTCCAAATAGAGTCTGGTGTATGTAGATAGCAAAAATAAACCAAGCCACTATGCCAATAGTATAAGTGGCGAGCGTCATTATTAAAGATGTTTCAGTTGGGGTATCCAACGAATTACTTCTTCGGCGCCGGCAGGATTTAAAATCGAGGATCGCCCAAACTAGGAAACTACCAAATAGAATAATTCCTGCAAGGGAGCCATTGGAAATTAAGTGGGCTAAGGCCCAGGTTTTGACACCTAAAACCATGGGGTCCTTCACTTTTGCTTTAATCCCATTTTTAGGTACCTGGGCAGCCGCTAGTAGGATAAAAGCAACCAGAGTCAGTGCTGCCGTTATATGCCATGTCCAAAGTGGTGGCGACCAAATCATGAAACTCGGATTAGATTGGCCATAGCCATAAATAATCAATATGAAGCCAATCAGGGCAAGTAGCGAACAAATGCCTTTCCATTTTTGCTCACCCATTTTTTTAGTTTGCATGGTACGCCAGGGATCTGCAAAAATCCTGATCGAATGAATACCTAAAAATAGTACCAATCCTAGAATAAGAATAGTCATAAAACTCTCATTTAAAGCGCTGAACTAACGTTAGATGAAATAACAAAAGATTTTTTTCTCAAATTTAAGAAACTCCCGAAATTATGTCAGACTTAAGGCAGCACTACACCAGAATTTGATTTATTCTGTAACCAAAGGAGAAATAAAAGATGAAAGCAATTTGGAATAATGTAGTTTTAGCAGACTCAAATCAAACTATTGAGGTTGAGGGTAATCAATACTTTCCGCCATCAGCCTTAAATCTAGAGTATTTTAAAAAGTCTGAAAAAAATACGATCTGCTCTTGGAAAGGAACAGCTAGTTATTATGATTTAGACGTCAATGGAAAAATGAATAAA
>Ga0304729_1001027_pt1 | contig 18896 bp, 16 predicted proteins | sample C_131016_MF_Meta_FD_190475 | JGI IMG/M metagenome (GOLD analysis project Ga0304729, IMG submission 190475) | Freshwater microbial communities from Lake Croche, Canada to study carbon cycling - C_131016_MF_MetaG (v2) (version 2) | ecosystem: Environmental > Aquatic > Freshwater > Lake | place... | reverse complement strand
GCAGCATTAAAACGTCTGCGGCTTGGCTAATGGAGAACGCTGGAATCCATAAAGGCGATAAATCTGGGGGCGCAGCAATTTCAAATATGCATGTGCTCGCACTTTCAAATGCTGGCGATGCAACTGCAGAGGACATTATTAAATTGGCGCGAATGGCACGAGATAAAGTTAAAGAGGTTTTTGGAATTACCTTGGAACCGGAAGTTCAATTCGTAGGAATAACCCTTTAATTTTTACTTTGCTTCGGCTAAAAGTTTTTGTACTCGTGTAATTCCTTCAACGATATCTTCATCGCTCAAAGCATAGGAAAAGCGAAGGTATCCAGATGGTCCGAAAGCTTCACCAGGGACAGCTGCGACTTCCACTTCTTCCAAGATGAGAGTTGCAAGCTCAGCAGAAGTTTGAGGACGCTTACCGCGAATTTCCTTACCTAAGATGCCTTTTACCGATGGATAAACGTAGAAAGCTCCTGTTGGCGTTGGGCAAACTACGCCTGGAATTTCGTTGAGCATTTTCACTATGAGTTTGCGACGACGATCAAATGAAACGCCCATCTCTTTCACTGCATCGAGTGATCCGGAAAGTGCTGCGATTGCCGCACGCTGCGAAACGTTGGAGACATTTGATGAAAGATGTGATTGTAGATTCGTTGCAGCTTTTATGACATCTTTTGGCCCAACCATCCAACCTACGCGCCACCCTGTCATTGCATAAGTTTTTGCAACGCCATTCAAAATAATTGTCTGGTCTTTCATTTCTGGAACTAAGACTGGAAGGCTTGGAGATGTCGCGCCGTCGTATAGAAGATGTTCATAAATTTCATCGCTTATCACCCAAATACCGTGAGCCAGCGCCCACTCACCGATTTCCTTAACTTGCGCTTCTGAATAGACAGAACCGGTTGGGTTTGACGGTGAACAAAACAGAAGTGCTTTTGTTTTAGGAGTGCGTGCTGCTTCAAGTTGTTCAATAGTGACTAAATAGTTTTGACTTTCATCTGCAAATACTTCTACTGCTTTACCTCCGGCAAGCTTGATGCACTCTGGATAAGTCGTCCAATACGGCGCGGGAAGTATTACTTCATCACCTGGATCAATGATTGATGCAAATGATTGATAAACAGCTTGCTTGCCACCATTTGTTACAAGCACTTGATCGGCAGTAATTTCATAATTTGAATCACGCTTTGTCTTTGCAACAATTGCATCGCGAAGTTCAGGAAGACCCGGTGTTGGTGTGTAACGATGGTTTGCAGGTTTTGCCGCCGCTTCGATTGCTGCTTGAACAATATAATCCGGTGTAGGAAAGTCTGGTTCGCCTGCGCCGAAGCCAATTACTGGCCGGCCGGCTGCCTTGAGTGCTTTTGCTTTGGCGTCCACCGCAAGGGTGGCTGACTCGGCGATTGCTGCAATTCGGGCAGATACACGGGATTTAGGTGTTGAGGTCATGCTCGGATTTTACCTATATTGCCAAGCCCCCTAGACTTCCCGGTCTGGCGCTTGCACCTAATCCTCGGATTTGATGAAAGGTCATGCTTCTGCATGCCTGAACTCGAAGACGCGAATTGAGTAAACGCTTGAAGGGCAGTAGCTCAACTGGCCAGAGTTCCGGTCTCCAAAACCGGCGGTTGGGGGTTCAAGTCCCTCCTGCCCTGCAAGTACGTGAAGTGGTAAACGAATGAAATGTTTTAAACGAATGAAAGAGGAAAGGTAAAAACGTGGTTGATCAAGTTCATGATGAACACGAAAGCCAAGAGTCATTAGGGCTCTTTGGTCGAATTGGCCTTTTCTATCGCCAAGTTGTTTATGAGTTAAAGAAAGTTGTATGGCCAACACGCAACCAACTCACAACGTATACAGCTGTTGTAATGGTCTTCGTTCTTTTCATTATCGCCGTAGTTTCTTTGCTTGACGTTATTCTTACCAAAGTAGTCTTCTTGGTGTTTGGCTAATGACAATGGAAAATCTAGAAACTCCTGTAGACGCATTCGAGGCAGCGCTCGTCCAGACCGCAGATGAAAACACTGAGGCGCTGGTTCCAGCTGAAGATTTGATTGAAGATACGCACTCGGTTGAAACCGAGGCAGCGACCGTTGAAACAGTTGATTCTGGCGACGACCACGACCACGACAACGAAGAAGAAGAAGTTGATGAAGAGCGTGCAGAATTCCGTCGCGTCCTTCGTGCGGCTCCCGGTGACTGGTATGTCGTCCACTCGTACGCTGGTTATGAGAAGAAGGTAAAGGGAAGTCTTCAAAACCGTATTCAGTCTTTGAACATGGAAGATTATGTTTTCCAGATTGAAGTTCCAGAAGAAGAAATTACTGAAATCAAGAACGGTCAGCGCAAGCAGGTTAAGCGGAATGTTTTCCCTGGTTATGTTTTGGTCCGCATGGATCTCACCGATGAGTCATGGTCTTGCGTACGTAACACTCCTGGTGTTACAGGTTTTGTTGGCAATGCTCACCACCCATCACCGTTAAGTTATGAAGAAGTTGAGAACATCTTGTCTCCACGTCCTGCAAAGGCTGGCAAGGCAGATATCAAGCTTGTTGATTTCGAAATCGGAGAGTCAGTTACCGTTATGGATGGTCCATTCGCAACGCTTCCTGCTTCTATTTCAGAAATCATGCCTGATCAAGCAAAGCTCAAGGTGCTTGTTTCAATTTTCGGCCGCGAGACCCCTGTAGAGCTTCACTTCAACCAAGTCCAAAAGATCTAACGAACTTTTAAGAAAACCAGAAAGAGGAAAAGAAAATGGCACCAAAGAAGAAGATAACTGCACTTATCAAGTTGCAGATCCAGGCAGGGGCAGCAACACCGGCTCCACCAGTGGGTCCTGCGCTTGGCCAACATGGTGTCAACATCATGGACTTCGTTAAGGCGTACAACGCTGAGACTGAAAGCCAAAAGGGTCAGATTATTCCAGTTGAGATCACTGTCTATGAAGATCGTTCATTCACCTTCGTTACAAAGACTCCACCTGCATCACGTTTGATCTTGAAGGCTGCGGGAATCGAAAAGGGTTCACCAATTCCTCACAAGACAAAGGTTGCAACAATCTCAAAGGCACAAGTTGAAGAGATCGCCAAGATCAAGATGGCCGACCTCAATGCAAATGACCTCAATGCAGCAAGTTTGATCATCGCTGGTACAGCCCGCTCAATGGGCGTATTGGTTGACGGTCTCTAATAAAAAATAAATAAGCAAAGCAACTGTGGGAGGACCTCGCTGGTCCGTTAACCACAACCTGCTCCATCAAACGGAAAGAAGGAAGAAATGAAGCGCAGTAAGAAATATAACGAAGCAGCTAAGAAGATTGATCAATCTCTTACCTACTCACCATCACAAGCTGTAAAGCTTGCGAAGGAAACATCTACAACAAAATATGACGCGACTGTTGAAGTTTCAATGGTTCTCGGCGTTGATCCAAAGAAGGCGGATCAGGCAGTTCGTTCAACTGTTAACTTGCCACACGGAACAGGTAAGACTGCTCGCGTTTTGGTATTTGCTGGCGGAGAGCGCGCTGAAGAAGCTCGCGCTGCTGGAGCAGATATCGTCGGCGCAGATGAACTTATCGAAGAAGTTTCAAAGGGTCGCCTAGATTACGACGCAGTCGTATCAACACCAGAATTGATGGGTAAAGTCGGCCGCCTCGGAAAGGTTCTTGGACCTCGCGGTTTGATGCCTAATCCAAAGACAGGCACTGTTACAACAGATGTTGCGAAGGCAGTAACAGATATCAAGGGCGGAAAGATCGAATTCCGTGTAGATAAAAACTCAAACCTTCACTTCATTATCGGCAAGGTTTCATTTACCGCCGATCAACTTGCAGAGAACTACTCAGCAGCGTTCGAAGAAGTTTTCCGCGCTAAGCCATCTTCAGCTAAGGGTCGTTACATCAAGAAGGTCACAATTTCGACAACGATGGGACCTGGAATCCAGGTCGACTCATCTATCGCTCGCGACGGTGGACCAGTTCTTCAATAATTAATTACGCTCAAATCCGGGCCCGCTGCGTTAAATCCAGCGGAGACCCGGATTTTTGCTTTTAGGTCTCTCTGGCTTAGACTTCAACCCTCACCAAAGACTGCAGGTCTCGGTTCACGTAAGTGAAACGAGTTAATCGCGAAAGCGGCCCGCATAGGTTCACATGAGCTTTACCTAAAGCCTCGTGCGCACTTATGCGCCGAGGATTTTTTATTTTCGGCGATCAGAGTCCAACGTGAGGTCCGAATAAACGATATGAAAGGAAGCCACATGGCTCGTCCTGATAAGGCAGCAGCAGTAGCTGAACTGACTGAAGATTTTAAGTCAGCAACAGCGACTGTTCTGACTGAGTATCGCGGTCTTACCGTGACCTCAATGAAAGAACTACGACGCTCACTTGGTTCCACAACCAAGTATTCAGTTGTAAAGAACACGCTTACAAAGATTGCGGCAAAGAATGCTGGCGTAGAGATCTCTGATGATCTTCTCGTTGGTCCTTCGGCGCTTGCATTCGTTAAGGGTGATCCAATTGATGCAGCAAAGGCTATGAAGAATTTCCAAAAGGAAAATCCTCTCCTTGTTATTAAGGGTGGAATCTTCGAAGGCAAAGCTGTAACAACTGCAGAAATCATGAAGCTCGCTGATCTTGAGTCCCGTGAGGTTCTCTTGAGCAAGCTCGCTGGCGCAATGAAGGGCACGATGGCCAAGGCCGCTCGTACCTTCGATGCACTTCGCATCAAGCTCGAAGCCGGTTCACCAGCTTCAGCACCAGTTGCAGAAGTGTCCACGCAATCAACTGAAAGTGCTGAATCAGCAGAGTCGGTTGAAACCCCAGCAGAAGCAGTTGCAGAAACTCCTGTAGCAGAAGAAGCAGCTCCAGCTGCAGAAGCTGTAGCAGAGACAACCGAAACCCCAGCAGAGTAACTTTCAATTCAGAATAGATAAGGAAATATAAAAATGGCAAAGCTCTCACAAGCTGACCTAATGGCTCAGTTCAAGGAAATGACACTTGTCGAACTCTCAGATTTCGTCAAGGCATTTGAAGAAGAATTCGATGTAACTGCTGCGGCTCCTGTAGCTGCTGCTGGTGCTGCTGGTGGCGCTGCTGCTGGTGGCGCTGAAGCTGCTCAAGATGAGTTCTCACTCATTCTTGAAAATGCTGGTTCACAGAAGATTGCAGTTATCAAGGAAGTTCGCGGAATCAATTCAGCTCTTGGGCTGAAAGAAGCGAAGGATCTTGTAGATGCAACTCCTGCAACCCTCATCGAAAAGGGTTCAAAGGAAGCTGTAGAAAAGGCAAAGGCTGCTCTCGAGGCTGCTGGCGCAACTGTTTCAATCAAGTAATTCGGCTTCACCAAAGACCTCTTGCCCTAATGGGTAAGAGGTCTTTTTAAATCTTTAAAACAATCTTTAAACCGCCTAAGGCACTCTTCTGAAACGAAATTGCGCCAATCTTTTCGCCAGCCTTTTGCATCAGACTCATTCCAAGCCCGCTGCCTCCATGCTCGCGTGAACGAGCTTTATCAAAACGAGTAAAGGCCTTTGTTGGAATCGAATTCAAACCCGGACCACCGTCCTCAATGACAATCACAGCGCCTTTTCCTATGGCGCTAACTTCAACCGAAACGGCGGCATCCGAAGGCGTGTGGCGATGAATATTCGAAAATACGTTAGATAGAACTGTATTAAGGAGTGAAACATCAGTCTCCACAAAACAAGGCGAGGATGAATACGAAATTCTTCTATACGGGTTTAAATCTTGCAATTCCGAGATCTTGTTCTTGATTAGTTGATCTACATCGTATCTTTCATTTTCTACAGGTTCATCCTCGCCGATTTCTGCGAGAGCCAGTAGATCACTAATGAGCTTTGCCATGCGCTCAGATTCGATTTTCATTGTCTGGATATATCTTGGAATGTCAGGGTTCTGCAGATCATTAGAAATCAACTCCACATAACCTCGCAAAACTGTTAAGGGTGTTCGAAGTTCATGAGATGCATCTCCAAGGAACTCTTGCATTCTTTCATTATTTTCTTGCAGCTTTCTTGCAATTTCGTTAATTCTCGAATCTCGCCTAAACAGATAGTAAGTAAGGCTGATGAGAACAATCAGAGAGAAAAATATGAAGATAAAAAGACTCCTCCGTAGTTCGGAGGCATGGTCTTGGACCGCCTTTATTGAGACAGAGTAAATCAAATATTGGTTAACGGATGTTCGAATTGATCGGATTAAGAATGAGTGTTCAACTTGCACGGCTGAGGTCGCGGCTTTTCGTAATTGGACCAAAGAGGGCTTTTTAGAAATACTTCCGGAATTTTCAGTTAAATAAGATATTTTCAATGCGCCAGTTACCAAAATTGCTGAAAGTGGAATTGGGCTAGATTCACTGACGTTTATTGCGACCGTAAATTTATCTTCACTTGAATTCAAAGTCTCTTGGGTCGATGCGTTTAAAACTGACTTTATCGACTTGATTTCAGATGACTGGGAGTAAATAATTGCAAAACTTCCGATTGATATGGAAAGTAAGGTAACAATTAATCCAACAACAATCGAGAGACGGGTGCTGAGCTTCACTTTGTGAAAACTAACTTAAATCCGACGCCTCGAACCGTTTGGATACCATCGAAGCCCTCGCGGTGAAGTTTCTTACGTAGGTAGGAAATGTATGTGTCTACAACGGTGGAGTTATTCTCAAAATCTATTCCCCACACCCTTTCGAGAAGTCCTTCTTTAGTAAAAACCATCCCTGGTCGAGAGGCAAGTTCACTCAAAAGACGAAATTCGGTACGGGATAGATCAATAAGCTCTTCATTAAATCTAACCTCATGCCGAGCTTCATCAATATGAATTGGCCCAACATGAGTTATTACTGAAGTTTCATTCACTTCATTTCGGCGGAGAATGGCTTTCACTCGAAGGATAAGTTCCTCTAAGCCAAAAGGTTTGCGGACATAATCATCTGCGCCAAGTTTGAGTCCGCGAGTGACATCGACACTTTCCCCTCGAGCGCTGAGCATCAACACAGGCGTGTTGATACCTGCTTCACGAATTTTTTCTAACAAGGCAAATCCATCAATTTTCGGTAAGTTAATATCCAAAATGCACAGATCCCATTTCTTATTTCGGATTAATGCAAGTGCTTCCAACCCGTCCTTTGCGCTTGTTACCGTATATCCAGAAAGTGAGAGAGCGTCTCGAATCAAATTTCGGATGCCATCTTCATCATCGACAACCAATATCTCGATTCCACTTGTCATGCCGACCATATTGAAAGGCTAACTTGTATCTGCTATAAATTTAAGAGTTGACAATGTCATGAAAGGGTTTTCACAGAATTTCCACAAAGTTTGGCTCCATAGTTCAGTCATACCCGGTTCATCAGAGCCGGCGAAAAAGGTCGAAATGAGGAAATCATGAAAAAAGTTAGAAAAATCGCGTTAGCCGTATTGGTCGTCGGATCGCTGATTGGTTCATCTTCGAGTTCGGCATTTGCCACCCCACAAAGTGACTACCAGGCAGCAATGGTGGCTTATAAAGCAGCCGTTGTTCAATGGAAGGCTAATAACTCTGCCGCTATGACCGCTTTTAAAGCAGCTCAAGCTGATTACAAAGCTAAGGCGCTTGCTGCCGCTCCTGCACGAAAGGCAGCAAATGAAGCATTCAAGGCCGCTCTTGATGCGGCAAAAAATACTTTCCAGGCCGCTAAAGCCGCAGCTACCACTGCTGAAGCAAGAACAGCCGCAACAACTGCTCGACAGACTGCTGTTGCTGCCGCAACTTCAGCACATCAAGCCGCACTTGCAGCAATTGCGCTACCAGTTAAGCCGGTAAAGCCGACTTTGGCACCAAAGCCAGTAGCCCCAGTAAAACCTGCTAAAGCCGAAAAGGTTGAAAAGGCGCCTGCTGCAACACCAGCGCCAACTAAGTAATTTCTCCCCAAATTGCCCTCCACCTTAAGGGGTGGGGGGCTTTTTGCTGCGTATAGCACGAAATCCTCCGATTTGGCAGACAAAGGGGGCTGGCGATAAGGTTCGAGTTCGCAAATTTATCTCCCAGGTACGGCATATAGCGGCCAGACCTAGCGGTAGCCATGCGTATAAAAATTGTAGAGACGTCTGCGATTTAATTATTTGGAGGAACATTGGCCGCGAAGTCAAAATCGTTTGCCCCTGCTCGTGTCTCATTCGCAAAGATCCGCGAACCCCTTGAAGTACCTAACCTCTTGTCGCTACAGCTTGATTCTGTCGACTGGTTGCTTGGTAACGACTTGTGGCGTGCGCGTCTTGACGATGCTGAGAAGAGTGGCCGAGGCGAAGTCCCTAAGCAATCTGGTTTAGAAGAAATCTTCGAGGAGATCTCTCCAATCGAAGATTTCCAAGGAAAGATGTCGCTTTCATTCCGCGACCATCGTTTTGAACCGCCTAAGTATTCAATTGCAGAATGCAAAGACCGTGACATGACATTTGCTGCTCCACTTTTCGTGACAGCAGAATTCATGAACAACGAGACAGGCGAAATTAAGTCACAGACAGTTTTCATGGGCGACTTCCCATTGATGACACCTCGTGGAACATTTGTTATTAACGGAACCGAGCGTGTGGTTGTTTCACAGATCGTTCGTTCTCCTGGCGTTTACTTCGAACGCACAATCGAAAAGGCATCTGACAAAGATGTATTGACTGCGAAAATCATTCCAAGCCGTGGTGCTTGGTTGGAATTTGAAGTTGATAAGAAGGATCTTGTTGGTGTCCGTATCGATCGTAAGCGTAAGTTGCCTGTAACTATTTTCTTGAAGGCACTTGGTTGGTCATCAGATCAAATCATCGAGCAGTTCGGCGAATTTGAATCAATTCGTGCGACACTTGAGAAGGACAATGCACAGACTCAAGATGAAGCTCTTCTTGATATCTACCGCAAACTTCGTCCAGGTGAGCCACCAACGAAGGAAGCTGCACAAAATCTCATTGAGAATCTTTACTTCAATGCAAAGCGTTATGACCTTGCAAAGGTCGGTCGCTTCAAGGTTAATAAGAAGCTAGGTCTTGAACTTGGTTTGGCAAAGGGTCTTCTCAACATTGAAGATATCGTTGCAACCATTCGCTACCTTGCTCACCTCCACAAGGGCGATGCTCTTATGGAATACGGCAAAGAAGTACGTGTTGAAACTGACGATATCGATCACTTCGGAAACCGTCGCCTTCGTACCGTTGGTGAATTGATCCAGAATCAAGTACGTACAGGCCTTTCACGCATGGAGCGTGTGGTTCGTGAACGTATGACGACTCAAGACGTTGAGGCGATTACTCCACAAACACTTATCAATATTCGCCCAGTGGTTGCATCGATCAAGGAGTTCTTTGGAACTTCTCAACTTTCGCAGTTCATGGATCAGACAAACCCACTATCAGGCATGACACACAAGCGTCGTCTTTCAGCGCTTGGACCTGGCGGTCTTTCACGTGAACGTGCAGGCTTCGAAGTTCGTGACGTGCACCCATCGCACTACGGACGTATGTGTCCTATTGAAACTCCTGAAGGTCCAAACATTGGACTTATCGGATCACTTGCAACCTATGCTCGCGTAACTCCATTTGGATTTATCGAGACCCCTTATCGCAAGGTTTCAAAGGGTAAGGTCACAGATCAAATTGATTACCTCACAGCAGATGAAGAAGATGAGCACATTATCGCGCAAGCAAATGCGCCATTGACTCCTGATTCACATTTCGCAGAAGCGCGCGTACTTGTACGCCGTCGTGGCGGCGAAGTTGAGTACATCTTGGCTGATGAAGTTGATTACATGGACGTTTCACCACGTCAGATGGTTTCTGTTGCAACAGCAATGATTCCATTCTTGGAGCACGATGACGCCAACCGCGCATTGATGGGTTCCAACATGATGCGTCAGGCAGTTCCACTTCTTCGCGCAGAGGCACCATTCGTTGGTACCGGCATGGAGTTTCGTGCAGCTGTTGATGCGGGCGATGTAACCCTTGCTCGTAAGCCGGGCGTTGTAACAATTGTCGATTCTGATGAAGTAACTGTTATGAATGACGATGGCACTACAGAGCATTACTTCGTTGAGAAGTTTGTTCGCTCAAACCAAGGCACTAGCCGCAACCAAAAGGTTGTAGTTAGCCAAGGCGATCGAGTCGAGCCCGGCATGGTTATTGCTGATGGCCCATCGACTGAAAAGGGCGAAATGGCTTTGGGTAAGAACTTGCTCGTGGCATTTATGTCATGGGAAGGTCATAACTATGAAGATGCGATTATTCTTTCGCAACGCCTCGTACAAGATGACGTTCTTACTTCTATCCACATAGAAGAGTATGAAGTCGATGCTCGCGACACAAAGCTTGGGCCTGAGGAAATCACTCGCGACATTCCAAATGTCAGCGAAGAAGTTCTTGCAGACCTCGACGATCGCGGAATCATTCGCGTAGGTGCAGATGTTTCACCTGGCGATATCCTCGTTGGAAAGGTAACTCCTAAGGGAGAAACCGAATTAACCCCAGAAGAGCGTTTGCTACGCGCAATCTTTGGTGAGAAGGCTCGCGAAGTTCGCGATACCTCACTTAAGGTTCCACACGGTGAGTCTGGAAAGGTCATCGGAGTTTCACTTGCAGATTCTGACGATTACGAACTTCCAGCTGGCGTCAATCAAGTTGTTCGCGTCTATGTTGCGCAGAAGCGCAAGATTCAAGACGGAGACAAGCTTGCTGGTCGTCACGGTAACAAGGGTGTTATTTCAAAGATTCTTCCACAAGAAGATATGCCATTCCTTGAAGATGGAACTCCAGTCGACGTCATCTTGAACCCACTCGGTGTTCCAGGTCGTATGAACGTCGGTCAGGTTCTTGAAACACACCTTGGTTGGGTTGCACGCGCCGGATGGAAACTCGAAGGTGATGAACCTTGGCAAAAGAACTTGCGCGCTATTGGCGCAACAGAAGCCCCAGCATTCACAAAGGTTGCAACACCTGTGTTTGACGGAACTAAGGAAGAAGAACTTATTGGTCTTCTTGGTTCAACAAATCCAAACAAGGATGGCCTACGTTTAATTGGTTCAAGCGGAAAAGCTAATTTGTTCGACGGTCGTACTGGTGAGCCATACAAGGCCCCAATCACCGTTGGTTACATGTACATCTTGAAGCTCCACCACTTGGTAGACGACAAGATCCACGCACGTTCAACTGGTCCATACTCAATGATCACGCAACAACCGTTGGGCGGAAAAGCTCAATTCGGTGGACAGCGCTTTGGTGAGATGGAAGTTTGGGCACTTGAAGCGTACGGCGCCGCCTACACACTTCAAGAGCTTCTTACCATTAAGTCAGATGACGTACTTGGTCGCGTAAAGCTTTATGAAGCAATTGTTAAGGGTGAAAATATTCCAGAACCAGGCATTCCTGAATCATTCAAGGTGCTTGTTAAGGAAATGCAGTCACTCTGTCTTAACGTCGAAGTACTTTCTTCAGAAGGTGTCGCTATTCAATTGCGCGATACAGATGAAGAAGTATTCCGCGCAGCCGAAGAGCTCGGCATCAACTTGTCACGAGTTGAGCCAAGCAGCGTAGAAGAAGTGTGAGGAGACTATAAATGTTAGATGTTAATTTCTTCGACGAACTCCGTATCGGTCTTGCATCAACGGACAATATTCGTGAGTGGTCTTTTGGCGAAGTTAAAAAGCCAGAAACCATTAACTACCGCACACTAAAGCCAGAAAAAGATGGTCTCTTCGATGAGAAGATTTTCGGACCAACTCGTGACTGGGAATGTTATTGCGGTAAGTACAAGCGTGTGCGATTCAAGGGCATCATCTGTGAGCGTTGCGGTGTGGAAGTTACACGCGCAAAGGTTCGCCGTGAGCGCATGGGTCACATCGAACTTGCAGCACCAGTAACACATATCTGGTACTTCAAGGGTGTTCCATCACGTCTTGGTTACTTGCTTGATCTTGCACCAAAAGATCTTGAGAAGGTTATTTACTTTGCTGCTTACATGATCACATCTGTTGATACTGAAGCGCGCGAAGAAGATCTCGCTTCACTTGAAAAGCGTCTGGTTGCAGATAAGAAAAAGATTGAAACTCGTCGCGATAATGATCTCGATACTCGTACAAAGAAGCTTGAAGCTGATTTGTCTGAACTTGAAGCAGCTGGTGAAAAGGCTGATATCAAGCGCAAAGTACGTGAGTCAGCAGAACGCGAACTCAAGGCAACTCGTGATCGCTCACAACGCGAACTCGATCGCCTCGATGCAGTCTGGGCACGCTTCAAGAACCTTAAGGTCCAAGACCTTGAAGGTGATGAAGGCCTTTACCGCGAGATGCGTGATCGCTATGGCGTTTACTTCGAAGGAAGCATGGGCGCTGCAGCTATTAAGGCTCGCCTTGAGACATTTGATCTCCAAGCTGAATTTGAAAAGCTCAACGAGCTTGCACAAACTGGCAAGGGACAGAAGAAGACTCGTGCAATTAAGCGTCTGAAGGTTGTCTCTTCATTCCTTAATACAAGCAATAAGCCTGCTTCAATGGTTCTCGATGCAGTTCCAGTTATTCCACCAGATCTTCGCCCAATGGTTCAGTTGGATGGCGGACGTTTCGCGACTTCAGATCTCAACGATCTCTATCGTCGTGTTATCAACCGTAACAACCGTCTGAAGCGCTTGGCTGATCTTGGTGCACCAGAAATTATCGTCAACAATGAAAAGCGTATGTTGCAAGAAGCTGTTGACTCACTCTTTGACAATGGTCGCCGTGGTCGTCCAGTAACGGGCCCAGGAAACCGTCCTCTGAAGTCACTTTCAGATATGTTGAAGGGTAAGCAAGGACGTTTCCGTCAGAACTTGCTCGGAAAGCGCGTGGATTACTCGGGTCGTTCAGTAATCGTCGTCGGTCCTCAGCTCAAGCTTCACCAGTGCGGTCTTCCAAAGCAGATGGCACTTGAACTCTTCAAGCCATTCGTAATGAAGCGCTTGGTTGATCTAAATCATGCACAAAACATCAAGTCCGCAAAACGTATGGTCGAGCGTGCTCGTCCAGTCGTGTGGGATGTTTTGGAAGAAGTGATTTCAGAACACCCAGTACTTCTAAACCGCGCACCTACTCTTCACCGTCTTGGAATCCAAGCTTTCGAACCACAATTGGTCGAAGGTAAGGCAATCCAGATTCACCCACTCGTATGTACAGCTTTCAACGCTGACTTCGATGGTGACCAGATGGCTGTTCACTTGCCTTTGTCTGCAGAAGCACAAGCTGAAGCTCGTGTTCTCATGCTTTCAAGCAACAACATTTTGTCGCCTGCTTCAGGTCGCCCAATTACATCTCCTACACAGGACATGGTTCTTGGTCTTTACTTCCTGACCAGCTTGCGCGAAAACCAGACCGGCGAAGGCCGCGCATTTGGTTCAGTTGCTGAAGCGTTGATGGCATTCGAACAAGGTTCGCTATCTCTACAAGCAAAAATCAAGATTCGTTTGGCAGAAGGCGTAGTTCTTGAAACAACACTTGGCCGTGCGCTATTTAATGAAGTTCTCCCTGCGGAGATTAACTTCGTTGATTACGATGTAACAAAGAAGGAACTCGCAAAGCTTGTTAATGAACTTGCTGAACGTTGCCCTAAGGTCGTCGTTGCGCAAACTCTTGATGCGCTTAAGTCACTTGGTTTCTATTGGGCAACACGCGCCGGTGTAACAATCGGTATCGAAGATGTTGTCACACCTGGACGTAAGCTTGAAATTCTTGAAGGCTATGAAACAAAGGCTGACAAGGTTCAATCACAATACGAAAAGGGTCTGATCACTGATGACGAGCGTCGTCAAGAACTCATCGAGATCTGGACGCAAGCAACTGCAGAAGTCGGTAAGGAGATGGAAGAAAACTTCCCTAAGACAAATCCAGTTTGGATGATGGTCTTCTCCGGTGCACGTGGAAACATGATGCAGATCCGTCAGATCGCAGGTATGCGTGGTCTTGTGGCTAACCCGAAGGGCGAAATTATCCCTCGTCCAATCAAGTCGAACTTCCGTGAAGGTCTTTCAGTACTTGAGTACTTCATTTCAACACACGGTGCGCGTAAGGGTCTTGCAGATACCGCGCTTCGTACCGCTGACTCTGGTTACTTGACTCGTCGTCTTTGCGACGTTGCTCAGGATGTCATCATTCGTGAAGAAGATTGTGGAACCGATCGCGGTCTCACACTTCGTATCGCCGCAGTAAGTGCGACAGGCGAACTCGTCAAGGATGATCACGTTGAGACAGGCATCTTTGGTCGTAACTTGGCCGATGATGTTGTTGTGGACGGAAAAGTAATTCTTGCAGCAGGCACAGATCTTGGCGATAAGAACATTGATGCAGTTGTTGCAGCCGGTGTTTCTGAAGTTAAGGTCCGCTCCGTTCTCACTTGCGATAGCAAAGTTGGACAATGTGCAATGTGTTACGGCCGCTCAATGGCTTCAGGCAAGTTAGTAGATGTCGGCGAAGCTGTCGGTATCATTGCTGCTCAGTCCATTGGTGAGCCTGGAACTCAGCTCACAATGCGTACCTTCCACACCGGCGGTGTGGCTGGTGACGACATCACTCACGGTCTCCCACGTATCGTTGAATTGTTCGAAGCGCGCACACCTAAGGGTGTTGCACCAATCGCTGAGGCAGCAGGCGTCGTGAGCTTCCTTGAAGATGCAAAGGGTAAGAAGATCATCGTTACTCCAGAAGATGGAAGCGAAGCGGTTGCTTATCCAATTACTCGTCGTCAGAAGCTTCTTGTTGAAGATGGCACAAAGGTTGGAGTCGGTCAGAAGCTTGTTGTGGGTGCAATTGACCCTAAGCAGGTTCTCCGTATTCTCGGACCTCGCCAAACTCAGATTCACCTTGTTAACGAAATCCAAGAGGTTTACCGTTCACAGGGTGTATCAATTCACGATAAGCACATTGAAATCATTGTTCGCCAGATGCTCAAGCGCATCACAATTCTTGAACCTGGTGATACAGACATCCTTCCTGGTGCACTTGTTGAACGTGGCCTCTTTGAAACAGAGAACCGTCGCGTTGTATCAAGTGGCGGAAAGGCTGCCTCAGGTCGCCCAGAACTTATGGGTATTACCAAGGCATCTCTCGCAACCGAGTCATGGCTATCAGCTGCTTCATTCCAAGAGACAACTCGCGTCCTAACAGATGCTGCTCTCTCAGAGAAGAGCGATCCACTTCTTGGTCTTAAGGAGAACGTCATCATCGGTAAGTTGATTCCAGCTGGAACAGGTCTTGGTCGTTATCGCAACGTCAAGGTTGAACCAACAGAGGAAGCAAAGGCTGCGGTCTACGCTGCTTACGATGAATACGAATTCACACCATTTGAGTCAACAGGCACAAGTGATGCAGTTCGTTTGGATGATCTCGAAGTTCGTTAAAACAAACTTCACTAAAAAGGGCCTCGTCTTCGGACGGGGTCCTTTTTTATTACTTAACTCGAAGCGACCAAATACCTAAAACCACAACAAGAAGACCAATGAATGCGCAAAGAAAACCATATGAAAATAGACCGATAATCAAACCGCTAGCAGCGCCACCCAGCGCTCCCATTAAATTCATGACTAAATCACTCGCACCTTGAGATGAAGGCTTCATGTCAACAGAGACAGATTCAGATAGAAGAGTTGAACCGGCAATCAAGGTGCATGACCAACCTAATCCGAGAAGAAAAAGTCCGATTCCCAGCGTTATAGCGTTCATTGCAGGAGAAAGACCTGCGACAACTACTGAGGAGATAAGGATGGCGACACCAATTTGGATAACTTTTATTCGACCTAATTTGTCACTTAAAGCGCCAACAAGTGGAGAGAATGCATACATCCCAAGGACGTGAACGCTGATTACTAATCCGATTACCGAAAGCGTTACATCAACATGTGACATGTGCACTGGAGTCATCACCATGATGGAAACCATTGCCAGATGGCCCAAACCAACTGCTGTAATTGCAAAAAGTGCTCGTGGAATTTCACGAATGTGTTTGAGGGCAGCGCGTGTTGTTTCGTGCTTTTTCTGAGTTACTCCATCGGCGGACAAGTTTGCCGTTAAATAAGGATCGGGCTTTAGGAAAAAGAAAATTACAATTGTTGCCAATGAAAGTGTTACGCCAGCTATGAAGTATGGGCCAACTAGGCGTGGCAATCTTAAGAAATGAGCAAAATCTCCGGCTGGTTGCATCAAGTTTGGTCCAGTGACTGCGCCTACAGTGGATCCCCACACAACAAAAGAAAGATTTCGAGATCGATTCTCAGTAGTAGCTAAGTCAATTGCTGCAAAGCGGGCTTGATATGCGGAGGCAGAAGCAGCTCCTACAAAGAAGGCTCCTGTCAACATTAAGAAGAGAATTTTGTGAGTTCCCCCGATAATTGCAAGAACTGCACCTAGGACACCGATTGAATAACCACTCATCAGAGACAGGCGCCGCCCACCTCGCTGAGTTAGCTTTGCAAGCGGCAAAGCCATAACGGCAGCTCCAAGAACAGTAGTTGTCTGAGCAAGTCCTGCGAGAGATTCAGATTTTGAAATAGAAGTAACAAGTAACGATCCAGCCGCTACTGTTCCAGATGTTCCTACCCCGGTTAAAATCTGCGCAACACTTAATGTACGAATTACTTTCTTTTGATGAGCAAGAATCTCCAAGAAGCTATTTCCTATTCTTCATTGTTAAAAATCATTAGAGGGGTTTTCCAAAGCGAGGCGCTTACAACTTCCTTGCCAGCCTTCTTGTGTGCATTCTCAATAGATTTGCGAACCGTTAGTCGGCTGAATCGAAAGAGAAGATAGGCTGCAGGAAGTTCAACAAACACCGCAGAGGCGGTTGCTACCTTTTGATCCCAGCCTGGATTTGAAGTTATGACATCAAACCAAGAGTCAATCAATAAAAATGTTGCTGAAACCATAGCTCCTGGAATCGCAACTTGACGCTGCTTCCAAAGTGCCCAACTCGTTGTTAGTAGAGTTGCCGTCATTGCTATGTCGTAACCAACCCACGCTACGTTCCAGTGTGTGGCCCGGTATGAATCAGGGAGTGCTCTAAGTAAATAGACAATCCAGCCGACTAAAACAAGTGCAGCGAGAACGAGGAGGAGGCTATGAATCTTGAATGGGTTTTTATTAGGCGAGCGCGTAACGGGCTTCACGGAAGTGCCACCTCGGTTTCTGTTGTTGCAAAGTATACCCCAGGGGGTATACCCTCTGGGGTATACAACCAATGGAGGTTAACGTGGCAAAAGTGCTCATTCTTGGCGCTGGAGTTGCAGGGCACACAGCTGCTTTGCACGCCAAGAGAATGCTTGGCAAAGAGAACGAAATTATCGTTATTTCGCCAAATTCTAAATATAACTGGATTCCATCCAATATCTGGGTGGGCGTAGGAAAGATGAGCGCCGATCAGGTGACCTTCCCACTTGCCCCTGTTTATGCGAAAAAAGGAATTACCTTCCACCAAGCGTTGGCTCAAGAGATTCATCCTGAGGGAGATTCCACAACGGATTCTGGCTTTGTCCAAGTCAGCTATACGGATTCGGCGAGAAATGGTGAAGTAGCAAAAATCGAATACGATTTTTTGGTTAATGCAACTGGACCAAAATTGAACTTTGCAGCAACTCCGGGACTTGGGCCTGATGGGCACACAGTTTCAGTCTGCACTTACGGGCACGCCATTGAAGCTGCTCACTCATTAAAAGAAGTTATCGCCGTTATGAAAACTGGAAAGCGTCAGGCAATCGCGATTGGTGTCGGTCATGGAACATGTACCTGCGAAGGCGCTGCCTTTGAATATACCTTTAATGTGGAACACGAACTTCGCGCGGCTGGAGTTCGAGATATGGCTGTGATCACCTACATTACAAATGAATACGAGCTCGGCGATTTTGGTGTCGGGGGAATGGTTTTCTCTCAACAAGGTTTTGAAACTTCGAGCAAGATGTGGACAGAATCCTTATTCCGCGAACGAAACATCAAAGCAATTCTTGGCGCGCATGTCGAGAAAATTGAACCAAATGAAGTTCACTATGAATTAGTAGATGGCACGAAAGACATTTTGAAATTTGATTTCGCAATGTTGCTGCCACCATTTCGTGGGGTTGACTTAAAAGCCTTTGATAAAAGAGGCGCTGATATTTCAGAGAAAATCTTTGCTCCATCTGGTTTCATGAAAGTAGATGCTGACTATTCAGGTAAGCCTTATGAAGAGTGGCTAGCTTCTGATTGGCCAAAGACTTATCGAAATCCCCTATATCCAAATGTATTCGCAGTAGGAATTGCATTTGCACCGCCGCATCAAATTTCTAAGCCTCGCAAATCTCCAAATGGAACCCTTATTGCGCCATCTCCACCACGGACGGGAATGCCTTCAGGAATCATGGGCAAAACAGCGATTTTAAGTATTCGCGAACTCATCAGGAGTGGATCCGGGGCATCTGTCGCTTCAGCATCGATGTCCGATATGGGCGCCGCCTGTGTTGCTTCGGCAGGTACGGGCTTACGAGGTGGATCGGCTGCTTCTATGACAATGTACCCAGTCGTTCCAGATTATGTGAAATATCCAAACACAGGAAGAAGTGCTGACGATACATACGGCGAGATTGGGCTTGCTGGCCATTGGATCAAACTTCTCCTTCATTACATGTTTATCTACAAGGCAAAGGGCCGCTTCGGCTGGTTCTTGATACCGGAATAAGGGGCAGACCACCATGGGAATAGATAATCCAAATGAAAGCATCAGTAAAGCTCCTCTCCCAACAGAGAAGACGCTTAAGCAACGTAGAAATCTTTTTCTTCAGTTTCTTCGATTCTGCGCAATTAATCTAAAAATGATCAAGATGATTCGAAAAGGACATCACCCGATGGAAAAGAAAGGGAAGTAATCAATGGC
>Ga0304729_1001026_pt1 | contig 18897 bp, 18 predicted proteins | sample C_131016_MF_Meta_FD_190475 | JGI IMG/M metagenome (GOLD analysis project Ga0304729, IMG submission 190475) | Freshwater microbial communities from Lake Croche, Canada to study carbon cycling - C_131016_MF_MetaG (v2) (version 2) | ecosystem: Environmental > Aquatic > Freshwater > Lake | place... | reverse complement strand
ATCATCAAACGATCTGCCCCAACTTAAAAATGCGGAGAACAAGAAATCGTGAATGCAGCGACTGAGAATAACTGGCTGAAGTCCCCTGGACCACACAAACTTGATCGGCGCCAGTGGGTCAGTGTTTTATTGGTCATCACAATTCTGAGCGCACTCTGGGCTGCGGCAGTTGCCAGCTACTCTGACCAACCCAAAGGAGTTCAGCCCGCAGTCATTCGAGCCAGCGAAGGTCTGCAAGTTGTGCTCAGTGCAAACAATTTCAACACCAGCACAGAAGAGCTGGGTCTCCAGATCAAATTGAGAGGTTTCGGCACAATTGTCGATGACAAAGGCACCTTGCAAGAAAGCATTGCGCTACGAATCATCGATGATCAGAACTCCCAAGTAATCCGTCTTGCAAAAGGTGATCCATTGAGCGCTAAGTCGCTAAGCACCCAATTAGACGGTGATTTATCCGCCTACCCATTTGATAGTTACAGCGGTCAGTTCTTCATTGACGCGGAGAAAGTGTCCGGCACTGGCGTGCATCAACCACTTGAAATCTCAGTTGGAACAAAGCGTGCTGACACTGGTTGGTTTACCCCAGTATCAACAAATAGCCTCGGGGCAAGTGAAGTCCAGGTAAACATTTCAGCCATGAAGCGCGAGCGCTTCCACATTATGTTTGCTGTGATGATGACCCTGTTACTGCTACTGCTGGCCAGCATTTCAATCGTGGTTGGCTTCTTGTGCATCACAAACCGGCGCGCGAGCGAACCAAGTTTGATTAGTTGGCTGGGCGGCATCATGATTGCCATGACGCTGACCCGCAGAATGATGCCTGGTGATCCCCCACTTGGCTGTGCGCTAGATGTTTACCTGTTCTCTTGGGCGCTGATATTTGGCATCAGCGCAATCGCCCTGGCGATGGTTGCGTGGGTTCGGCAAAGTCGAGCAAAACTGCAAGGTAGCTAACTGCTCCAGGAAAGTTCAAGGTGCGCAATTAACCACTGGCGTTTGGGCGCTAAATCCGGGAATAAAACCCATACCTAAACCGGCGTCGAAATTGGCCGGCGTTCCCATTGGATTGCCATGGATAGACCAAGACTTAGCGCTAGCGATGTTAACTGTCGAGCTCAACAGGGTATTTATTGACGGCGCACTGGTCATGTAGGTGATTTGACTACTCATAACCACAACATATTCAGAATCCATTCGTGTGTGCATCGCCGGATCCCAATACATGGAAATCGCGCTACTGGTTCCCAAGATACTGGAATACCAACCGTCCTTACTATCAAGTGACAACAGGGCTGGCTCACAAGGAGCGGGTGGTTCCATCATTTGGCTCGCTCGAACAGCCTGATTCAAGTTCACAAACTGCCCAGATAGGCGCTGATCTGAGTTGAGTTGGTTAAAATTCCAGCGAATCCACTCCGAGGCATCAATGCCATCAGCAGGAATCAAATTGTTAACCGTTCCAATGAATTGAGTATTGAAAAATGGCTTGAGCATAGTGGTGGTCGGCACGAATAGAACTGGTGTCAACTTGGTGACGTGTCCATGCTTAATGGTCGCTTGAAAAATATATTGAACTGCCTCTTTTTTGCCAACTAAAACGCTGGGCACTAACTTGCCAGAAAGTGAAGTGGACTTATTCTTGCGATCCATTAGTGCGGCCATTGCGCTGGACCCAGACTGCCCCGTGACGATCACGCCAAACTTCACATTTGCATTATCACTGGGAAGTCGAATCGCTGATTTAGTTGTATAAAACTTTGCGCAAGTGGGCACCGACACATAGCCGATTTTTACCGATGCACCCATGGCTAAACACGGTTTACTAGCTGCTGTAGCAGAAATAGATGCACCAAAACTCACGGACATAGCCAGCGCTACAAAGAGAATTAGCTTGCGATTTATGCGGGTCATAGAAGTCTACGGTACAGGACAAACGATGTTATCTACGAGCATTTTTCCGGTTGCATTGGTCAGCGCAACTTTGACTAGTACGTCACTACTACCAAATTTCTCAGTAACGGTAGCCTGACCCTGGCTGGTCGCTGAATTGTAATTAGCGGTGGTAACTAGATAGCTAATCGGAAATGCTTGAGCACAAACTATGGGGTCGGCTCCGGCTGCCGCTACCCCGCCGGCGAGCAGATTATCTGTTAACGACGAGGTGGCCTGTGAGTTATGACCCTGGCAATAATCGCCAACTTGCCCCTGCGCGGCTGTGGGTGGATTTGTCATGCAATTTAAATACTCATCAAAGAAGGCTTTGGCAACATTACTTACTTTAGGTAGCCAATTTTCACTAGGAGTAGCTGTCGCACTCACGCTCGGTGAGTCTGATGGACCGGCTGTGGAATTTGCACAACTAGCCAGGACTAGAACCGAGAAAATCAGAACCGTGACTCGCAACTGCTTCATGAGTTCACCCTAACTCGTGCAACTGTATTCTCGGGGGTTTCTGGCAAACTAAAGCTAATTACTTGATTAAGGTAACTTTTCCGTAGCCGTTGTATTTTGAGTAATGCACCCAGTCGACTTTCATTTGTGCACTGCTTAGTGAACCGCTTACGCCGCCAGCAAAATCGCCGCCCATTGCTAGGTTCAAAATCGCATAGTAAGCATGATTAAATGGCCAGTCCGCTGAGCTAATTGCTGCCCACTGCGTGCTGGTGATTGTTGAGACAACCTGCCCGTCAAAAGTCCATTGCAACTGATTTGGCTGCCACAAGATTCCGTAAGTGTGGTAATCATTAGAAAGTGTGACTCCAGTGTCGTGCACATTAGAGGTCGGCAAATTCGCTTCTGCGCCACCGCCAGCCGGACCATGTCCGGTCTGCCATAGCAAACTGGATTGACTTCCTTTTGCTTCGAGGATATCAATCTCGCCAGACCAAGGCCACGGGACAGCTGGATACTGGGCGCCCAGCATCCAAAATGCTGGCCAGGTTCCTGCGCCGGCTGGGACCTGGATTCTTGCCTCCAGTTTTCCATAAAGAAAACTCGCGTGACTGGCCGTCGTGATTTTGCCACTTACCCACTGGCTCATCACGCCACTATTGGCCGCGTTCAACGGCTTTGATCGCGTGGCAGTAATCACCAAGGACCCATTGCCATCTAGGCGGTTGGCGTAATCTTCGTAGGACTCAAGTTCATTGTTGCCCCAGCCATAAAGTGGCCAACCTGTGCCATATGACGGCGACCATTTTGTACTGGCCGGTGGCCCGGAATTTGCGTTGAATTCATCGGCCCACAAATATGAGGTCTGAGTTAATACATTTTTGCCTGCAACAGTTTCACATTGGTAGTTTTTGGCAGCAATTGAGTAAATTTCACCAACTGAAGTGCATCGCGCACCGGAATTCCACACAGTTTTCGAGCCTGCCTGGACGCAGGTGAATTTGACTCCGGCACTCACCTGCGAACTTCGCAGCGGAGCACAAGTAGATCCGGTGCGAATTGCCGCGTTCGAAGGTGTGCAAATACATAGGCCAAGAATCAAGAAAATTGAAAGCAGGGCAATCCGAAATTTTCTCACAAGGTCTCCCGGTTAAATTAAAGGACCGCGCTCGCCCTTAAGTAATTTCAGTATAAGTGTGCAATTTAGTTGCCTAGGTTAAGCCTGGCATCGAACGAAATAGTGGTGAAAATCCGTGCTATTCGTTCTCGCGGTGGCCAGTTTCGGCGCGGGTGGATCTAGCCATAAACGCTTGTAGCACTTCATATGGACTCTTGCCATGATGGATTACGTTGACTACCTGCTCAGTGATTGGCATCTCGACGGAATACTTGCGCGCGAGTTCAAGCAGTGGAGCGCAACTCTTCACACCTTCTGAGGTGGTCTTAGTCGCTTTCTCAGCTTGCTCAATCGTCATTCCCTCACCAAGGTGAACTCCAATAGTGCGATTGCGCGAAAGCGGAGACTGGCAGGTCGCAACCAAGTCGCCAACACCCGACAGACCCGAAAAAGTGTATGGATGTGCGCCAAGCGCTACCCCGAGGCGCGATAGTTCTGCTAAGCCACGCGTCATTATGGCAGCCTGAGAATTTTCACCATAGCCAAGCCCAACAGCCATGCCATTTGCCAGGGCAATCACATTTTTCAATGCGCCAGCAAGTTCGACGCCCAAAACGTCTGTGGTTGAATACGGCCGGAAATATTCTGTGGTGCAGGCATCTTGGACTTTCCGTGCAGAGTCTTCATTCACGCATGCAACAGTGGTGGCCGCTGGTTCGCGAGCTGCAATTTCATGAGCCAGATTCGGACCAGACACCACGGCAATGCGCTCAAAGCCAATGTTTGCGGCCTCTGCAATGACTTCACTCATCCGCTTGGATGTGCCCAATTCAATGCCCTTGATCAAGGAAACCGCAACAGCTTGCTCAGGGATTAAGGAGCCCCATTCCACTAAGTTCTCGCGAAGCGTCTGTGATGGAAGCGCCAAAACCACTAGCTCGGCATTTACCAAAGCTTCGCTTGCGATTGTGGTGGCACAAATGTTGTCGGGTAGTTGTAAGCCTGGATGATAGGCAGAATTTGACCGATGGTCGTTGACCTCCGAGACTATGCCAACCGACCTTGTCCACAGGACAACGTCGCAACCAGCGTCGGCCAAGATCATCGAGAACACTGTTCCCCATGAGCCAGCGCCCATTACTGCTACCTGCATTTACGCTTCATCCTTAGTTTCGCTTGATGGCTTCTTCAAGGCTACGCGCCGGTCAAGCGCACTTGTGGGAGGTTGCTCCCCGCGAATTTCTGCCAGTAAATCAGTAATTGCCTGCATGATGCGCTCCGTTGCCACACGTAGGGTTTGGGCGGTGATTGGCTGGCTGCGCAAATCATCCAGATTCACCGCTGGTCCGGCCCAGACATGCATGGTTTTACGAGGGAAAAACTTTGGAAGCTTGCTGCCATAAGGAGACAAGACCTCTTGTGGCCCCCACTGAGCTGCCGGAATTACTGGAGCACCCGTGGTTAAAGCAATACGTGCGACCCCGCTCTTGGCAGTCATCGGCCAGAAGTTTGGATCACGGGTCAAAGTGCCTTCTGGATAGATAACTACACACTCGCCGTGATTGACCGCGTCGATTGCTGAATGTAGTGAAGATGCAGCATCAGCTGAGCCGCGCTGAACTGGAATCTGCCCGGCGCTTTTTAACATTTTGCCCAAGACTGGAATTTTGAAAATTTCGGCTTTAGCCAGAAACCGAACTGGACGGCCGTTGTCATTGCAAAAATGGGCCGCAACTAACGGATCGAACCAAGACATGTGGTTCATTGCCAAAATGACCCCACCGGAGGTGTGCAGATTTTCGCCCCCGCGCCAATCACGCTTAGTTAGCAATTGCAACGGTGGACGCAGTATTGCCTTAACTACGCGATACCACGCACCCGGTTTTGTCTGCGGTTTAAGTTGACCCATGTGAAAATCCTTGCACACCTAAAGCAATCGGGCCCGCAGGGTCACCCCTACGAGCCCGATTAACTAGGTAGCTTTACTTACCTGAAACCTTCTTCTTGAATTCTGCGCCTGCGCGGAACTTAGGAACTGAGGTAGCTGCAATCTGGACTGTAGCGCCAGTCTGAGGATTGCGACCGGTGCGTGCTGCACGGTCTGACTTTTCGAAGATGCCGAAGCCAGTTAGTGACACTTTGTCACCCTTAGCAACTGCTGCGCTGATGCTACCCAATACTGCATCTACTGCTGCGGTAGCGTCCTTCTTGCTGATGCCAGTTGCTTCTGCAACTGCATCAATGAGTTCTGCCTTGTTCACGTGGAACCTCCATTGTTACCCGAGGCCAGGGCCCCGATTGCTGGGTTCATCACCGGCGGGAGCCGATGATGTCTTACGGTGAACCGGACTTCCCCGCCCGGTTCAACACCGACTTTACGCATCAAACACAAGGGTTTTGCTCTCAACACGCCGTAAAAAACAAGAAAAATGCCGAAATTTGGGGTTTTTTCAAAATTTAGCCCAAATATTCACTGATTTTGCTAGATATCTGGCCAATCAGCCTGGGTATTCATTAGCCCGAAAACTTGACCAAATCAGCCTGAGTGGGTGGATTGCACCCGGTTTTAGCGCAATTAAGCGCTGCTGCGTAGACCGCGTCCTTGACTACTGACAGGACCAATGCTGGGTCGAAGCGCAAATCAGGTGGCAGTTCGAGCAGTCCGCCTGCAAGCCAGCCCATGAAAGTGTCACCGGCACCAACAGTGTCGACAACTTCAACGGGCGGCGGCTCAAACGTGAAAAGCTGCTCACCTCGGGAGAACATCGTTACTCCCTGTGCCCCTTGAGTTAGGGCAACCAACGATGAGCCTTGGGTACTGATCAAGCTGGCCGACTCCTGGACACTCAGGCTGGGCGTCCACCAAATGAGGTCTTCATCGGAAACTTTGATGACATCAGCTAATTCAATCCACTGCTGGTAGTGCGCCCGAAGTTGTGCGTGGTCCAGTGCCTCAAACGATCCTGGCCGAACATTTAGGTCATAGAAGACTGGCACACCAGCGGCCTTCTTTTGGCTTACCCAATCAAACAAGGCAGCAAAGCCAGGTGGAAATACGCTGGCCATCGATCCGATAATGATGCCATCACAGCCCGCTGAAAGTGGTTTGTCGATTTCCACCTTGTTCCATTGCCAGTCGGCGCAGGCCAGCAGCTCGGCGTAATTGTAGGTCGGGTGACCAGTCTCGTCTTTAGTGATTGTTATCACTAAAGCCGGCTCGGTTGCATCGATGCAATTTGATACATCGATACCAAGGTCGCTGGCGAATTTCTTGAGGTAGCGGCCATTTTCATCGAGGGAATACCGGGCACGCAAGTCAACGCTCGCCCCGAATCGAGTTAGTGCAAGTGCTTCATTAGCGGCGCAACCGCCGGGTACTCGATCTAAACCAGAATCGGTAACGAAACAGTCAAGTACGACTTCGCCAATTACTGTGACGCAAACCATGGCAATGGTTAGGCGGTTGTCACCGGTTTAAAAGTTGGACGCTTTGTCTCAAATTCTTTAATCTCATCGACATGACGCATGGTAAGTCCGATGTCATCTAAGCCCTCAAGTAAACGCCAGCGCACATAACTATCGACTTCAAATGGTGCGGTGATTTCACCTGCAGTAACTTCTGATTTCTCAAGATCAACGGTTACCGGAGTCTGTGGATTGGCTTCCACGATTGCCCACAGCGCTTCGACAACATCTTGATCAACGACAGCGGTTAGCAGCCCTTGCTTGCCTGAGTTGCCTCGGAAAATATCAGCAAAACGAGATGAGATTACAACTTTGAAACCGTAATCCATTAGTGCCCAAACCGCGTGTTCACGGCTTGAACCAGTGCCGAAATCCGGGCCAGCGACAAGCACGGTTGAGTTGGCATACACAGGCTGGTTCAAAATAAATGATGAATCTTTACGCCAAGCAGCAAACAGGCCATCTTCAAAACCATGACGAGTAATGCGCTTTAGGTATTCCGCTGGAATGATCTGGTCAGTATCGACGTTACTGGCGCGAAGCGGTGCGGCGGTTCCGGTATGAACTGTGAATTTATCCATTGAGTTAACCAACCTTTTCTTCGAGGTCTGCCGGTGAGGAAAGTGTGCCGCGAAGAGCAGTGGCGGCAGCGACCTGCGGCGAAACAAGGTGGGTACGACCACCTGGCCCCTGACGTCCTTCAAAGTTTCGGTTTGAGGTTGATGCACTGCGCTCACCAGCGACAAGTTTGTCTGGGTTCATACCAAGGCACATCGAACAACCAGCTTCCCGCCACTCGGCTCCAGCATCGATGAAGACCTGGTCAAGACCTTCGCTCATTGCCTCTAGTCGGACTTTGACTGAACCTGGCACAACCATCATTCGCAGCCCATCAGCGATCTTGTGACCCTTGATGATTGCGGCGGCAGCGCGCAGGTCTTCAATCCGACCGTTGGTGCATGAACCAAGGAAGACTGTGTCGACTTTGATGGCCTTGATTGGCGTGCCAGCGGTTAGCCCCATGTACTCGAGCGCTTTAGCCGCAGCGACTTTTTCAGTTTCATTATCAAAGTCATCTGGTGACGGGACAACACTGGCCAGCGGTACGCCCTGACCTGGGTTGGTGCCCCAAGTCACGAATGGACTCAAGTCAGCCGCTTCAATCACTACTTCAGCGTCGTAGCGAGCATCAGTATCCGATGGCAATGTTCGCCAGTATGCAACTGCCGCATCCCAGTCAGCACCCTTTGGTGCATGTTCGCGGCCCTTGATGTATTCGAATGTAGTTTCATCCGGGGCAATCATGCCGGCGCGTGCGCCAGCTTCGATACTCATGTTGCAGATAGTCATACGCGCTTCCATCGAGAGCGCCTTGATAGCATCGCCGCGGTATTCAAGGACGTAACCCTGTCCACCACCAGTTCCGATTTTCGCAATGATGGTCAAGATCAAATCTTTTGCCGTCACGTCAGCAGGCAATTCACCATTGACTGTGATTGCCATAGTTTTGAACGGCTTTAGTGGAAGTGTCTGGGTGGCAAGCACGTGCTCTACTTCGCTGGTGCCGATGCCGAAAGCAAGTGCACCAAATGCACCATGGGTAGAAGTATGTGAATCACCACAAACCACAGTCATGCCTGGCTGAGTTAAGCCCAGTTGCGGGCCAACCACATGCACAATGCCTTGTTCGGCATTACCTAGCGAAAAGATTGGTACGCCAAATTCAGCGCAGTTGTTACGAAGGGCGTCAACCTGAGCCCGGCTGATCGGATCAGCGATTGGCTTCAAGATGTCGATAGTTGGAACATTGTGATCTTCTGTGGCCAAAGTTAGATCAGTGCGATGCACTGGGCGACCAGCAGCGCGAAGGCCATCGAATGCCTGCGGACTAGTTACTTCATGAACTAGATGTAGGTCAATGAAGAGTAGGTCTGGCTCACCCTCGGCTCGACGCACAACATGGTCATCCCATACTTTTTCCGCCAATGTGCGACCCAAAGCAAACTCCCTTAAATCAAAATTTGGTGGACAATTCCACACAAACTCCGTAGCCCCGACGGGATTCGAACCCGCGCTACCGCCTTGAGAGGGCGGCGTGCTAGGCCACTACACAACGGGGCCCTAGCTAACATCGCCTTACTCACCTTGAGCTGGGGTACCTGGACTCGAACCAAGACTAACTGAACCAGAATCAGTTGGGCTGCCAATTACCCCATACCCCATCGGCTTTGGTCTAGCGACTTAGAGAGTCTACCCGAGAGTAATGCGAGGTGCGAAATTAGTCGCCGATGGCACTTGTAATACGGGCAAGTGAGCGCTCTTTGCCTAGGAGTTCGAGCGATTCAAATAGTGGCGGTGAGACTCGGCGGCCGGTAACAGCAACTCGAACCGGGCCAAAGGCAAACTTAGGTTTTAGGCCAAGGCCGTCAATTAATGCTGTGCGAAGTGCCTGCTCAATTGACTCGGTATCCCACTGTTCAAGCGGTGATAGCGCTGCCAGAGTTGCAGTCAAGACTGGAAGTGACTCGCCGGTTAACACCTTTTCGGCCTCGTCGGCATCGACGCTAAATGCCGGACTTCCCGCTTGGTCGTAGTAAAGGAACCCAAGCATGCCCACACCCTGGCGCAATGTTTCCATCCGCTCCTGAACTAGTGGAATCGCCTTGGCCAAGGTAACAAGCTGCTCAGCAGTTGGATCGGAACTAAAAACGCCATCGTGCTTCAAATACGGCACAAGTCGTGCGGCTAAATCTTCAGCACTCAGGGCACGCATCCATTCACCGTTGATCGCAGTGCATTTGCGCAGGTCAAAGCGAGCAGGATTGGCATTGACTCTAGCGACATCAAATACCTTCGCCATTTCGTCTTTCGAGAAGAATTCACGGTCTTCACCAAATGACCAGCCAAGCAGGGCCAGGTAATTAATCAGCCCCTCTGGCAGGTAGCCCTCATTGCGATACATCAACAGACTTGATTCTGGATCGCGCTTAGAAAGTTTCTTGTTACCCTCGCCCATCACATACGGGAGGTGTCCGTAGAGCGGACGCGGACCTTTAGCAATACCCAATGCAGCTAGCGCATCAAAGAGTGCTAATTGTCGCGGGGTTGAGCTAAGCAAATCTTCGCCACGCAAAACATGCGTGATCTCCATCAGCACATCATCAACTGGGTTTACCAAAGTGTAGAGCGGCTCGCCCGTTGCTCGAACAATTACATAATCAGGAACGTGTTCGGCAGCAAAAGTTACATCGCCACGAACTAAGTCCGTCCATGTGGAGTCGGTCTCAGGCATCCTGAACCGAACCACGGCTTTGCGACCCTCGGCCAAATACGCCGCTTTTTGCTCATCGGTCAGAGTGCGGCACTGGCCGTCATATCCCGGAGTCTTACTGGCGGCCTTCGCTGCCTCGCGTCGCTCTTCAAGTTCTTCCGGCGAACAATAACAGTGATATGCGTACCCGCCATCAAGTAATTTCTGAGCCACATCCGCATAGATATCCATGCGCTCAGATTGTCGATATGGCCCAAAAGCGCCGCCAACTTCAGGCCCTTCGTCCCAATCAAGGCCCAGCCACCGCAAGGAATCTAGTAAATCGGTGTATGACTGTTCGCTATCGCGAGCAGAGTCAGTATCTTCAATCCGGAAAACAAAGGTGCCACCAGTGTGACGGGCATAGGCCCAGTTGAATAAAGCCGTACGCACCATACCAACATGCGGATTGCCAGTTGGTGACGGACAGAACCGGACTCTTACTTCGGACACAAAACTCCCCTGTTAGCTAACGGGCGATTACTGGATTGGTTAAGGTGCCAATTCCTTGAATCGTTACACTCACACTATCGCCAGCAACGATTGGACCAACGCCAGCAGGTGTGCCGGTCAGAATCACATCCCCTGGAATCAAAGTCATTACCTGAGAAATCCAAGACACCATTTCATGAACACCGCGAATCATTTCTTTAGTGTTACTACTCTGCTTGACCTCGTCATTGACCTCGCATGAGATAGCAAGAGTTGACGGATCCAACTCGGTTTCAATCCAGGGACCAAGTGGGCAGAAAGTGTCGAAACTTTTTGCGCGGGTCCATTGCTTATCTTTTGCCTGCAGGTCGCGAGCCGTTACATCGTTTGCGCAGGTGTAACCGAAGATTACTTCGCCAGCTCGTTCTACTGGAACATCTTTAGCAACTGCGCCAATCACAACGGCTAACTCTGCTTCGTAATGAACTTCTTGCGATTGCGCCGGTAGCACGATCGGATCAAGGTCAGCGATCACAGTTGTGTTTGGCTTTAAGAAAATCACTGGCTCATCAGGAACAGAGCTATTCATTTCGGCTGCGTGCTCAGCGTAGTTTTTTCCAACACAGATGATCTTGCTCGGAATAGTTGGCGCCAGGACTTTGAGTTCATCTAGTTCAACTGCTACTCCGACAAACTCAGGTTCACCCCAAGGCAGTCCACGAAACAATGCAACTTGGGTTCCCTCGAGAACGCCGTAGACGGGAGTTTCAGTATTGGGAATCATTACTCGAACAAATCGCATGTTCTAACCCTATCGGGCGGGTATTTATTTAGGTTTATTTGTCGTGGCCAAGCAGGCCATATGTGATCGCATCTTCAAGAGCGAGCCACGAAGCAGCAATCACATTTTCGTGCACACCAACCGTGTTCCAGCGCTTGGTTCCTTCGGCCGTTTCAATCAAAACGCGAGTGACCGCGCCAGTTCCTTGGCCGCCATCCAAAATGCGAACCTTGTAATCAATCAGCTCTAGGGACTCAAGTTCTGGGAAGCGCTGGACTAGCACGCTACGCAGCGCGTTATCCAGTGCGTTGACCGGACCATTGCCATCTCGTGTTTCAGAAATCGTGCCATCGCCAAAGTGCACATTCACGGTGGCCTCACTCACGACCTCGCCACCTTCGCGCTGTTCGGTGACCGTGCGCCAAGATTCAACGACAAACTTATGCGTGGTGGCTCCCGTAAGCGCGGTCTGTAGTAACAGCTCAAACGAAGCATCTGCTGCTTCAAAGGACCAACCCTGCGCTTCAAGTTGCTTAACTTTCTCAACTACTTCGCTGATTGCTTCTGGGTTTTGCGATAAGTCATAGCCGAGCTCGCGGCCTTTTAGTTCAATGGAAGCTCGGCCGGCCATTTCGGTAACAAGTACGCGCATGTCATTTCCAACAACCGCTGCATCAATGTGGTTGTACAACTCGGCATTGACTTTGAGCGCACTGGCATGCAGTCCTGCTTTATGGGCGAAGGACGATACGCCCACATACGGCTGGTGTGTGTCCGGCGTTAGATTCGCGATTTCGGCAATTGCATGAGAAACGCGAACCATCTCTTTTAATGATCCGATTGGCAGCACTGGCAGGCCGAGCTTTAACTCTATGTTTGCCACCACGGAAAACAAGTCCGCATTGCCGGTGCGCTCGCCGTAGCCATTGGCGGTGCACTGCACGTGAGTAGCCCCTGCTTCAACCGCAGCAATGGTGTTTGCAATGGCACATCCAGTGTCATCCTGACAATGGATGCCGATGCGAGCACCGGTACGAGCTTTTACATCAGCGACGATGGTGTGAATGCCACTTGGCAACATGCCACCGTTAGTGTCACAAAGCACGGCAACATCAGCACCAGCATCCACAGCTGTTTTTACAGCTGTCACACCATAATCCGCATCATGTTTGTAGCCATCGAAGAAGTGTTCAAAGTCAACAAATACTCGGCGGCCCAGCGAAGTTAATAGCGATACGGTATCTGAGATCATCGAGAGGTTTTCTTCAGCAGTTGTTTTCAAAGCTTGTTCAACATGCCAAATATCACTCTTGGCTACCAAAGTAATTACCGGTGCCTGAGAGTCAATCAGCGCTTTTACTTGCGGATCATCGCTTGCGGCAATTCCCGCCTTACGAGTTGCGCCGAATGCGACAAGCTTGGCATTTTTTAATTCCACTTCACCAGCGGCCCTCCGAGCGAAAAACTCGGTGTCCTTTGGCAATGCGCCTGGCCAGCCACCTTCAATAAAGCCAACGCCAAAGTCGTCAAGTAATTTGGTAACTGCCAATTTGTCTTCGACTGAATAAGTAATTCCCTCACGCTGCGCACCGTCGCGCAAGGTGGTGTCATAAACGTGAAATGTGTCCGTACTGCTCATCTCAGACAACTCGATGCATCCAGTTATGCACATCGGGCGCTGTGCCAGTTTGTACTGCGACCAATGCGTCGCGCAGTTTCATGGTTATCTCACCTGGTTGGCCATCGGCAATAGTCCATGAACCACTGTTCTTGCTATCGACTCGACCAACTGGAGTGATCACTGCAGCAGTTCCGCACGCAAAAACTTCAGTTATGCGACCAGATGCGCAATCTTCTCGCCACTGTGCTACCGAAATGGTGTCTTCGGTCGCTGGAATTCCAAGATCGCCACTTAGTGTCAATAAAGAATCACGGGTGACCCCTGGCAAAAGAGTGCCAGTTAACTTTGGCGTGACAACACGAGCGTTTTCACGTGAGCCGTAGACGAAAAATAGGTTCATGCCACCCATTTCTTCAATGTATTGACGCTCAATTGCATCAAGCCAAACCACTTGGTCGCAACCATTTTCGGCCGCTTCCGCCTGGGCTACCAGACTTGCTGCGTAGTTGCCGGCACATTTCGCTTCGCCAGTTCCACCGGGCGCTGCTCGCACATAGTCGTCAGAGATCCAAACCGATACTGGCTTAACCCCTTGCGGGAAGTACGCACCCACTGGCGATGCCATCACTAAAAAAGTTACGTGCATTGAAGGGCGAACCCCGAGTGCATCTTCAGAACCAAATTCAAGCGGACGCAGATAAAGTGATTTCTCGGGACCCTCTGGCACCCACATGTGATCTTGGCGCAGCAATGCCTCGATTGAACCCAGGAATACATCCGTCGGTACTGGTGGCAACGCCAGGCGATGAGCAGAGCGTTGAAAACGAAGGGCGTTTGCCTCAGGACGGAATAAGTAAATGCCGCCATCAGCATGCCGATAAGCCTTTAGGCCCTCAAAAATTGATTGCCCATAATGCAGTGCGTTAAGTCCTGGCTGGCCAACCGAAGTATTACTTGGCAATAGTTGAGACTGTGCCCAGCCCGACTCTTTTGTCCAGACGGTTCGGACCACATTGTCAGTGAAGAATTTACCAAAGCCCGGGTCGGCCAAAATTTCGGCGCGAGTGCTCGCATCTACCGGATTTTCATTGGGCTGAACTACTACCTGATCGACTGCGCTCTGGCGATGGCCCGCCGGATACAACTGTGCACCGGAGGCAACCACTGCAGCTGCAGGGATGTCCAAATCCTGATGAACCGTTTGAGTCATAGGTACACGCTACCTGTTTTTAGCGGGCAACGGCAGTGGCTAATGCATCACCAATAACACTGGTGCTACGAACTCCACTGCGGGTCGCAAGGTCAGCCGCTACTGCTGCCTCAACCTTCTTCGCCGCATCTGTCTCGCCGATGTGATCGAGGAGCATGGCCACACTTAGCACGGTTGCGGTTGGATCGGCTTTACCTTGACCAGCAATATCCGGCGCACTGCCGTGAACTGGCTCAAACATACTTGGGTTGGTGCGACTCGGGTCGATGTTTCCACTGGCAGCAAGGCCTATTCCGCCAGCAATTGCTGCACCGATGTCTGTGATGATGTCGCCGAATAAGTTATCGGTCACCACGACATCAAAACGCTCTGGCTGAGTTAGGAAGAACATGCTTGCCGCATCGACGTGGCAGTAATCGGTTTCAATGTCTGGAAATTCTGCGGCAACTTCATTGAAGGTGCGTTGCCATAAGTCGCCACCGTAAACCAAAACGTTTGTCTTGTGCACCAAAGTGACTTTGCCGCGACGCTTGGCGGCTCGAGCGAATGCATCACGAATAATGCGCTCAGCGCCGAAACGCGTGTTAATACTCACTTCGGTTGCCACTTCATGCGGTGTATTTTTGCGAAGCGAACCACCAGCGCCTACATACGGCCCTTCAGTACCTTCACGGCAAACTACGAAGTCAATGTCTTCTGGGCCTTTACCCGCAAGCGGTGAACTAACCCCAGCAAATAGTTTTACTGGGCGCAGGTTCACGTGATGGTCAAGCAGGAATCGAAGTGGCAGAAGTACGCCGCGCTCAAGTACCCCCGGCGGGACCGATGGATCGCCAATCGCGCCAAGCAGGATGGCGTCATGTCCCTTGAGCTCAGCAACCACGCGCTCTGGCAGAGTTTCGCCAGTGGCGTTGTAGCGACGAGCACCCAGGTCATACTCGGTCGTTGAAATAGACAATCCAGCTAGTGGGGCAACTGCTTCAAGGACTTTAAGTCCCTCGGCTACTACTTCGGTACCAATGCCGTCGCCTGGAATTACTGCAAGTTTGATGTCTCGTGCCATGTGTTCAAGGTTATCGGTGCAGAGCCAGAACCAGAAAATCGCCTTTTGCCCAGCACATGCGCACTTTTTATAAATTTGCGAATGCTGATACCCTAAAAGCAATGTACGTGAGCCTGCTCCTTCGCAGCCGCGACGAGGCCTAAGTCGGTCTACTCGTCGCGGAGTTTTTGTTGTGCCGAGCCCTTGTCCCATAAAACTCACTACATTCAACTGGAGAACCTCACATGAGCACACATGAAGAGCGCAACCCGCAGCAACCTTCCGGGATGCCATTTCAGCGATACATACCGTTCCCCCCGATAAACCTCACCGACCGCACCTGGCCAAATAAGGTCATCACTGGGGCGCCGCGCTGGTGTGCAGTAGATCTTCGTGACGGCAACCAGGCGCTCATTGACCCGATGACACCAGAGCGCAAACGCCGCATGTTCGAATTGCTAGTAAATATGGGTTACAAGGAAATCGAGGTTGGCTTCCCGTCAGCAAGTCAATTGGACTTCGACTTTGTCCGAATGCTTATTGAAGAAAAGTTAATTCCCGATGATGTAGTGATTCAGGTGTTGACCCAGGCTCGTGAACATTTGATCGAGCGCACTTTTGAGGCAATTGCTGGCGCTAAACAAGCTGTAGTTCACCTTTACAACTCAACTTCTACATTGCAGCGTCGGGTAGTTTTTGGACTAGATGAAGCTGGCATCAAAGACATTGCGGTTCGCGGTGCTCAGCTGTGCCAGAAGTATGCCGAACAAATTGATGACACTGAGATCTTCTTTGAATACTCGCCTGAGTCATTCACCGGAACTGAGCTTGATTACGCAATCGAGGTTTGCAACGCGGTAAATGATGTGTGGCAACCAACCCCTGAGCGCAAAGTAATTATTAACTTGCCGGCAACTGTTGAAATGGCCACGCCAAATATTTATGCGGACAGTATTGAATACATGAGCCGCAATCTGAAGTATCGCGATTCAATCGTGCTGAGCTTGCATCCACACAACGACCGTGGCACTGCAGTTGCGGCAGCCGAACTTGGCTACTTGGCCGGCGCGGATCGGATTGAAGGCTGTCTATTTGGTAATGGTGAACGCACTGGCAATGTCTGTCTAGTGACTTTGGGACTAAACCTGTTTAGCCAAGGCATTGACCCACAGATCAATTTCAGTGACATCGACGACATTCGACGCACAGTTGAATACTGCAATCAGCTCAATGTTCCCGAGCGGCATCCTTACGGTGGCGACTTGGTATACACCGCATTTTCTGGATCGCATCAAGATGCAATCAACAAGGGACTGGCCGTCATGCAAAGTGATGCCGATGCTGCTGGAGTCTCAATTGATGAAACAGTTTGGGCAGTTCCGTATTTACCGATTGATCCAAAAGACGTTGGACGAAGTTATGAAGCAGTCATCCGAGTGAACTCGCAATCAGGCAAAGGCGGTGTTGCCTACATTATGCGGACCGAACACAACTTGGAGTTGCCTCGCAGACTGCAGATTGAATTCAGTCAAGTGATTCAGAAAGTGACCGACACTGAGGGTGGCGAAGTTTCTCCACAAGCTATGTGGAATGTCTTCCTTGATGAATACCTGCCCAGTAAAGATGAGCCTTGGGGTCGCTTCAAACTAAAGTCGGTTGCTGTTGACAGTGATGTTGATGGCGAGACTCGAGTGCGAGTTGGGATGAGTGACACATTTGCTGGCCAAGACACAATTGAATCGCAAGGTTCGGGCAATGGCCCAATTGCTGCTTTCTGTGCTGCGCTGGCAACCGTTGGCGTCGAAGTTAAAGTGCTTGATTATCATGAGCATGCAATGAGCGCCGGTGGCGATGCACAAGCAGCTGCGTATTTGGAATGTTCAGTAGGCGGCCGCACATTGTGGGGCGTCGGTATTGACTCCTCAATCGTGACTGCTTCGCTCAAAGCGGTAGTCTCAGCAGTAAATCGCGACTTACGAAATCAGAAAGGCTAAGTAAATGGAGAAGCATCTTCGCCTGACGTTCCCGCAAGATCAGGCCACCCAGCCGGTCATCTATCACTTAGTAAAAGACTTCGATGTCGTCCCATGTATCAGGCGGGCAGCGATTGAAAATCACTTTGGTTGGATGATTCTGAGTTTGACTGGTGAATCAGAGCAAATTGCTGCCGCGATTGCCTATCTGAACAATCTTGGTGTTGAAGTTTCCAGTCCGGAAGGCGACATCGTCGCAGGTTAAATTTAGTTGGACACTGCTAAGCGCTGAGAGTTTGTCTTAAAGAGCAGCAACCACAACCTCCATCACTGTGGGTTTCGCTTTATTTACATTTTGCGGGATGTTCACTTCGGCGCCAAGGCCAATAATCACTTTGACTAAATCATCGATAGTTCGGACCGGAGATTTTGCTTGAGCAATCGCCCGAAGAATACGACCTTTAGTCGCCTTATTGTGATGCGATACCACCTTTGGTGGACCAACTGGCGTGCGTCGCAAAATTTTAGGTACCACTGTTTCGCTGTTGGCTGGCAGTGGGCCAAGTTTGGTATAAGTCCCAGATCTGAGGTCAATTATCAACTCATTTCGCTCAGTCAATAGCGACGTACAGTCCTTTGCCCACAATTTGGCGAGGGTACCGATTCTGGGTAGCTGACAATCTCCTGATAGTCGATAGGCAGGGATCTCATCAGCCAATGAAATCAAGCCGAACAGTGCTGACTGAATGTAGGTCATCGATGTTAAATGCTGGGTCTGCTTTGAATTGAGAGTCGCCACATCTAGCGCGTCGTAAAGCACACCGGTATAAATTTGCCAAGCTGGCGCAGTCGGTGCAGTAAGCAAGTTTTGATTGCGAAGTAACTCAAAGTCTTGTTTCGCGCTAATGTCCAGAACTTCACGGGCTTTCACTTTGGAACCCGAACATAATTTGATAACGGCGCTTCGTACGCGTTCCCGGTGCTCCGTGAGTTCGGGGAACGACAGCGTGGATAAATGCAGCGTGGGGCCAGAGTCTGGGGCGAGCTTGGACTCAGAAGGTGGCAATAAAACGATAGTCATAATGGTGTTTCCACTATAGGCGCAGGCTTTAAAGTCGGCAGGATGTGAATAGTTGAAAGTTGAATTACACTGGAACTAACTTCAGGAGGACCCCATGCCAGCGATTCAACCAGAGAACATATTGGCCCTGCCCCGGGTAACTATCGACAATCCATTGGCTTTAGCGCGGCCGGTAGTCAAGTTGGTTAAAGCGCAAACCACCTTCGAAGGTGAAGGCTTTATGGTTCGGCGCCCATTCCCTGGTGGTGTGAGCATGCGCGATGTCGATCCCTTCTTGCTGTTGGACCAAATGGGTGGCTTTGAACTTGAGCCCGAGGAAGCTAAGGGCACCCCTTGGCATCCGCATCGCGGCTTTGAAACCGTCACCTACATGCTCGACGGACAGCTACAGCATCAGGACACTTCCGGCGGTGGCGGAATGATTACCGATGGGTCAACTCAATGGATGACTGCTGGATCTGGAATTTTGCATAT
>Ga0304729_1001025_pt1 | contig 18910 bp, 18 predicted proteins | sample C_131016_MF_Meta_FD_190475 | JGI IMG/M metagenome (GOLD analysis project Ga0304729, IMG submission 190475) | Freshwater microbial communities from Lake Croche, Canada to study carbon cycling - C_131016_MF_MetaG (v2) (version 2) | ecosystem: Environmental > Aquatic > Freshwater > Lake | place... | reverse complement strand
GAAAATCTGCTTGGCATGATCCCCGGCGCGGCTAATCTCCCTAGTCCCGCAGTGAATGGAAAAGAACTGCAGCGGGTCGAGGCGATCATTCTATCCATGACGCCCGGCGAACGAAAGCGCCCTGATATCCTCAATGCGCGACGTCGCCAACGAATCGCTCGCGGCAGTGGAAATTCCGTCACCGAGGTAAACAACCTTCTCCTGAGGTTTGGTCAGATGAAAAAACTGGCCAAGAACACTGGAAAAATGAAAAAAATGATGTCCCGTTTCGCTTCCGGCGGAATGCCCGGCCTCTCTCCAAACCAACCCTTACCGAACCGACTCCCATGGCAGTAGCAATCCGACTCCGACGCGAAGGCGCCCGCAACAATCCTTTCTACCGCATCACGGTAGCCGACCAGCGCTGCCCTCGTGACGGCAAGTTCATCGAGCTCATCGGTCACTACGACCCAAAGCAGGCCGGTGACAACTACAAGATCAATCTGGATCGCGCCGAGTATTGGCTCAGCGTCGGGGCCCGTGCCTCCCAGACAGTCCAGAGCTTCATCACGAAGGCTCGCAAGGCTACTGCTGCGGCTTCCGAGGCTCCTGCTGCCTAATTTGATACGGGTATGGACGAGTTTCTGCGCTACGTAGTGCAGCAACTCGTCGAATATCCCGACGAGGTGCTCATCAACCAGCGTCAGGGGGGTGATAAGATCACCTATCTTCTCTCCATGCGTCAGACCGACGTGGGTCGTCTGATCGGTAAGGGAGGAAGCACGATCCAAGCAATCCGCGAACTTCTCCGGGCCTCCGCCGAGAAGGATGGTTGCAAGGTTGCCGTCGAAATTGCGGAATAAAGCAAAATATTCTCCCGCAAACTTCCGACTGGCGGGAGGAGGTTGGACTGCGACATAGGAGCCGCTCTACATGGGGCGATCGGTGTGGGAATGCCCTAGTTCAAAGGCGCTAAAATCTTTGCGTTTGCTTGCCCATCCTCGGCCTAGCGGCCTGCGTTACGGTCCATGATAACGAGTGCAAAGAAAAAGCCGCGTGGTTCGCACGCGGCTTTCTTAAAGTGAAGCTTCGGAAGCTTTAGAACCCTAGGAGACGAACCTTTGGCTTAGGTGCACCCTTCTTCAAGGAACCCTGGTTAGCTTCGATGAAGTCACGGACAGCACGCACAACAACATCACTGAGCGTGACATCGGCATGGTCTGCGATGGCTTGAAGAAGGTCTTTTTCGTCCGTGGGAATACGGACTGTCATGATCCCGTCGCGGCGTTTAGGCATGAAAAGAAAAATAGATAATAAGTCCTGCTTATCAAGCAAAAAACAGATTCAACCAACAACACTTCAACGTGTTACGCAAAAAATCACACAACCAAGCGTTAACATCTTTTAAATATCATGTGATTGAGATGTCTGATTGAGCGAGGGGTTCACTGAACGGAGCGAGTGTGGGCGCATGCAGCTGATTCCAATCCAACCTTCCCTTTCTCGAAGTAGGAGTGTAGGAGATTGAAAATGAAATGCGTTATTCTGGCCGGGGGCCTCGGCACTCGCATCAGTGAGGAAACGGCCTCCCGTCCCAAGCCCATGGTCGAGATCGGTGGGAAGCCTGTTCTCTGGCACGTGATGAAGATCTACTCATCCCATGGAATCCGCGACTTCATCATCTGCGCCGGATACAAGGGGTATGTCATCAAGGAGTATTTCGCCAATTACTTCCTCCATATGTCCGATGTGACCTTCGACATGGAGAAAAACTCCATGGAAGTCCACGAGAAGCACGCCGAACCGTGGCGTGTCACTATCGTGGATACAGGCGATGGGACCATGACGGGTGGGCGCCTGAAGAGGGTTGCAGACTACGTTGGCAACGAGACCTTCTGCATGACTTACGGTGATGGAGTGGGGGATGTGGACATTTCGGCATCCATCACCGCGCACAAGACCTCTGGAAAGAAAGCTACGGTTACGGCCGTCCAACCTCCGGGGCGCTTTGGGGCACTTCATGTGGAGGGTAACTCCGTGAAAGGCTTCATTGAGAAGCCCGAGGGGGACGGCGGGTGGATCAACGGAGGGTTCTTTGTCCTAGAACCCGACGTGCTAGAATACATCAAGGATGACTCCACCACCTGGGAACAGGAACCGCTCAAGAGACTTTCCGCTGAAGGACAACTCCATGCACACCAACACCGCGGTTTTTGGCAGCCCATGGATACCCTTCGTGACAAACAGCTTCTTGAGGAACTCTGGCAGGGTGGCAACGCGCCTTGGAAGAGCTGGTGATGGATCCCCAGAGTTGTTTTCGATAAAGGCGTTGTTCGTTGTGAGTTGTTGGTTGAATGTTACCCATGGCTACCCTGACTTCATTCGAAGATCTGGAGTGCTATCGGTCATGCCGTCGCTATAGAATCCATGTTTCCGTCTTTTGCAAGACGCTACCACAAGCTGAAGAATTTCGTTTGAAGAGCCAGCTACTCAGGGCCGCAAGATCCGTTACGGCAAATATTGCAGAAGGATTTGGCCGCCATCACCATCAGGAGAATCTCCAATATTGCCGCCAAGCTAGAGGTTCGCTTACTGAGACATTGGATCATTTGAATGTGGGACTGGACGAAGGGCTCATGGATCAAGCAACTTATGATGGTCTTAAATCGGAACAGCAAGCTGCCGCTCAGATTTTAAATGGCTATATTTCCTATCTCAAAAAAGCCGCCCTTCGGAAGTGAACCAACAACGCTCAACCAACCACCAAGAACTTTTCACAAAGGCTTTCTCTGGAAAGAAGGTCTGGTTGTCGGGTCACACCGGATTCAAGGGTTCCTGGATTTCCGAGTGGCTGCTCGATCTGGGAGCCGTCGTGCATGGCTATGCCTTGGCTCCAGACACAAAGCCGGCTCTCTTCGATCAGCTGGGATTGGCTGGTAGATTGGAGCATGAGGTAGCCGACATCCGCGATGCCGAGGCCGTCAGCAAGTCGATCCACTCTTTCCGACCCGACTTCGTGATCCATATGGCGGCTCAGCCTCTTGTTAGGCGCTCCTATGCAATCCCCGTCGAGACCTACGAGACCAACGTCATTGGAACTATCAATGTCCTCGAAGCGCTTCGGTCTCTTGCCTCAACTTCAATATTTCAACTTCAACAATCGCCAGTCACGGCGATTATTGTCACCACGGACAAGTGCTACGAGAACCACGAGGCGGGCCGTGCTTACGAGGAGAGTGATCCGCTCGGCGGACATGATCCTTATAGTTCGAGCAAGGCCATGGCCGAAATCGCTACGGCGGCTTACCGGAATTCCTATTTTCAAAGCGCCCCTGTCCGCATTGCCAGTGCCCGTGCCGGCAATGTCATCGGCGGAGGTGATTGGGCCGAGGATCGCATTGTCCCCGATGCCATGAGATCACTGGATCGAGGGGACAAGATCCTAGTGCGCAATCCCAAGGCTGTACGCCCCTGGCAGCATGTGCTCGAACCCCTTTCCGGCTATCTGACGTTGGCGGCAATGATTGGCGCTAAACAAACAACGCCCAACCAGCAACCAACATCCGCAGAGCTTTACTCTGCGTTCAACTTCGGACCTGGCCCTGAATCCAACCGCACCGTCGAGGATCTGGTGACTGAGATTTTAAAAAACCGCTCCGGATCATGGTCGGATAGAAGTGATCCTGGGGCTCTTCACGAGGCTGCGCTCTTGAATCTTTCCAATGAAAAAGCCTCGCGGCTACTCGGTTGGAAACCCAAGTGGGCATTTGAGGAGACGATTGCGAGGACATCCTCTTGGTATACACGGGTTCATGCAGGAACCGTTTCAGCTTTGGAAATAACCCAATCACAGATCGCCGAATATCAGGGGAATCTACCATGAAGAGCATGGAGAAGATAATCTCCCGCAGAGGTGCGGAGTAATTGGAATGCAATTGTTGCTTTCACTGGGAGTGCGTTGATTAATACTCCAGCGTTATTTTTATATGCTAAATCTTCATTCCTTAGCGTCTTGGCGTCTCGGTGCGAGAGTGCCTCTTTTCTCCAATGAATAAATCCCTTCCTGAACTCAAAGCCGAGATCCTGCGATTGACGCGGGAATATTCGACACTCGCCCATGCCTCACAGCGCCCCGGCGGTGACGTTGCCCGTCCCCCTTTCATCCCCGGCAAGACGGTTGTTCCCTATGCAGGGCGTGTTTTCACTGAGGACGAGGTCGAGGCGGCTGTCGGCAGCACGCTCGATTTCTGGCTCACACTTGGGCCTGAAGGTGAAGCCTTTGAGAAGGAATTAGCAGCCTTCTTGGGGGTGAAATATTCATTGCTCGTGAATTCCGGTTCCTCGGCCAATCTGGTGGCCCTTGCCACTCTGACCACCCACAAGCTTCCGGATCATAAACGGATCATGCCCGGTGACGAGGTGATCACAGTTGCTGCAGGATTTCCCACGACTGTCGCACCGATTCTACAGCTGGGTGCCATACCTGTTTTTATCGACAACGATCCCACGACAGGAAACATCCGTGCAGAGCAACTCGAGTACGCCTTCTGTGAAGGAAAGACCAAGGCCGTCATGATTGCTCATGCGCTGGGCAATCCTTTCGATGTCGCCTCCGTTCTGGAGTTTTGCAGGAAGCACGATCTCTGGTTGGTCGAGGATAACTGCGATGCGCTTGGGTGCACCTATTCGATGCCGATCGAGAAGGCTAAGGCACTTGGAATCACCGAAAACTCTCCCGGTATCGCTGAAAATGGCACGCACATCACTCGGTACACAGGCACCTGGGGAGATATCTCCACCCAGTCATTCTATCCCCCTCATCATCTGACCATGGGGGAGGGTGGCGCCGTGAACATCGTTTCCCGACCCCCGCTCAAGACCTATGCGGAAAGTTTCCGTGACTGGGGCCGTGATTGCTGGTGTCCCTCCGGCAAGGATGACACTTGCGGCAAGCGTTTCGGATGGAACCTTGGGGAATTGCCCCCTGGATACGACCACAAATACACCTACAGCCATCTTGGGTATAACCTGAAGCCTCTCGATCTACAGGCTGCCATCGGACGCAAGCAACTCCTAAAGTTGCCAGCTTTTATCAAGGCGAGGTCCAGAAACTGGGAATACCTCCGTTCGGGTCTTGCCGATCTGGAAGATGTCTTTGAATTTAGCCTCCCTTCCCATGCGACCGCATGGAATAAGCCTTCGACCATCGACTCTCGACTCTCGTCATTCTCCTGGGATTCTTCTGGAAGAATGACTCATTGTTCCTGGTTCGGGTTCATGCTCCGCGTAAAACCCTCCGCTCCATTTACACACACGGATCTGGCGCGCCATCTTGATGCAAACAAGATCGGCAATCGGATGTTCTTTGGCGGCAATCTCCTTCGCCAGCCCGTCTTTGTCCAACTCCGCAAAGATCGCCCTGATTCCTTCCGTGTAGTGGGCGAGATGACCGGTGCCGACGAGATCATGAAACAGGCCCTCTTCCTGGGGACCTACCCGGGGCTCACCAAAGAGATGATGGACTACGAAATCGAGACCATCAGAGAGTTTGTTCGGGATAGGTGAAAAAGTTCACCTTGGAGAGCGTAAAGAGCATCGAGAAAAGATAAGAAAGGCTCCTTGTAGTCTCTTCATGACCTTCATGGTAATTATCTCCTGATCCTATGTCTTTTCCCCCGCTCCCCCAGAAAGATCTGGAGCACGTGCTCACTCACACTCGCCCGCTTTGGGAACAGCTTCGCGGTGGGAGGGTTTTTGTCACCGGAGCCACTGGATTCTTCGGGATCTGGCTTCTGGAAACCTTTGCCTATGCGAATCAAGAGTTGGGGTTGGGTGCGAAATTGGTAGGTCTTTCCCGCAATCCTGAGGCTTTTTACGAGAAGGTTCCTCATCTTATGGAAGAATCATCGATTACGCTTCACCGAGGGGATGTCCGGGATTTCGAGTTCCCCGAGGGGTCCTTCTCGCACGTCATCCATGCGGGTACGACATCGAGCGCTCCGGTTCCTCCTCTCGAGATGCTCGACACCATCATCCAGGGAACCCGGCACACCCTCGATTTTGCGGTAGCTGCGGGGGCCAAAAGATTCCTCTTTGTCAGTTCGGGAGCGGTTTATGGCAAGCAGCCACCGGAGATATCGCATATACCGGAGACCTATAACGGGGCACCTGATCCGATGGATCCCAACTCAGCTTATGGAGAGGGAAAGCGAGTCGGGGAAGTGCTCTGCGCCATGGCTCATCAGGAACATGGCCTAGAGACGACCATCGCCCGCTGCTTTGCCTTTGTCGGCCCCCATCTTCCGCTTGATGCACACTTCGCCATCGGGAATTTCATCCGGGACGCCATGAAGGGCGATCCGATCAAGGTTAAGAATGGATCCCCCTACCGCTCTTATCTCTATGCGGCCGATCTTGCTATCTGGCTTTGGACCATTCTCTTCAAGGGAGCGGCATGTCGTCCCTACAATATCGGCTCCGATCAGGAGATCACGATCGCCGATCTGGCTCAAAACGTATCCACGACGCTTGGCGGATCAGTTCTGCCTTTAGATTCAATTTTCAACTTTAACGCCTTGGCTTCTTGCTACGTTCCATCCGTGAAGCGTGCATTTTCCGAAATGGATTTGAATACGAAGATCCCCTTGAGAGAGTCGCTTCTGCGCTCTGCCTCATGGCATAATTCCCAAAGCTGATGTAAATCCCATGCAGGAAAAAGCTCTCCTACGTCCTTGTCCTATTTGCGACTGCCGTGCCGGTAGGGTGATCCATACCCAGAACTTTCAATTAAGCGAGGGGCACCCCCTTCCTTCGGTTTGCGATTATGTCGTCTGTAATGTCTGCGGTTTTGTCTTTTCTGACACCGCGGTCGACCAGGCCGGATATGACGCTTACTACGCCGGCATGTCCAAGTATGCTGACAATGCTACCTCGACGGGGGCCGGCGTTCTTTCCTGGGACAAGGAGCGTCTAGACGGCTTGGCGGATCACGTTGCGGATTTCTGTGACAACCCTAGCGCTCGCATCCTTGATATCGGATGCGCAAACGGTGGGCTCCTTGCCGCCCTGCAGTCTAAGGGTTTCCTGAATGTCTGCGGTGTCGACCCCTCACCAACCTGCGTAGAGGCGACACGTAATCTTGCAAAGGGAGATGCTTGGGTCGGCACCTTGGCATCCTTTCCAGAGGAGGCGGAAAACTTTGACGGCATTATCCTTAGTCATGTCATGGAGCATGTCAGGGACCTCTTGGCAGCCATGGAATTGGTCCATCGACTACTGAGTCCAGGGGGATGGGTCTACATCGAGGTGCCTGATGCATCGCGCTATGAAGAGTTTATCGTGGCTCCGTTTCAGGATTTCAATACCGAGCATATCAATCATTTCTCGGAGACAAGTCTGGCCAACCTCTGCCGGCGTAACCGTTTTTTTCCTGAACTCAGAGGAACCAAGAGCATCTACTCCTCGAAGGATATGCCCTACCCCGCACTGTTCTGGTTTGCCAGAAAATCGGAGGAACGGTTGCCCGTCGTGAAGGATGAATCACTTGCAGGATCCTTGGAGGAGTATGTCGCGGCTTCCCATTCCCTGATGGCCCGTATCGACGCCATAATCAGGGATGTGATCACCGAATACCCAGAAATCATTGTCTGGGGAACAGGCCAGTTGACCATGAAACTGCTTGCGGATACCTGTCTGGGCGATGCCAAGATAGTGGCATTCGTCGATGGAAACCCTATCAATCAGGGCAAGTTATTGCATGGCACCAAAGTCATTGCAGGTTCGGAAATACATGCGCCTCAAACACCTATTCTTGTCTGTTCGCTCATCAATGCGGATTCCATTCAGGATTCCATTCGTGCGTTGCAACTTCCCAATCCCGTCGTGACCTTGCTGAAAGGAGTCGAATGAGCCAGATCCGTCTTGCCGATTATATCTTCCGCACCCTTGCCGACAGGGGCCTTGATCATGTTTTTCTGGTGACGGGTGGTGGAGCGATGCATCTGAACGACGCGGTGGGAGCGATCAACGGAATCCGTTATGTCTGCTGCCATCACGAGCAGGCCTGCGCCATGGCGGCGGAGGGCTATGCACGGGTCAGTGGCAAACCGGGCATTGTCAACGTCACGACCGGCCCCGGGGGGATCAACGCGCTGAACGGTGTCTTCGGAGCCTGGACCGACTCGATTCCGATGCTTGTGATCTCCGGACAGGTAAAGCGGGAGACCATGATGCAGACCCATGGGTTGATCGGCCGGATCAGGCAACTCGGCGACCAGGAGGCGGACATCATCGGGATGGTCCGGGGAATCACCAAATACGCGGTCACGATCACGGAACCCGAGACGATTAGGTACCATCTGGAGCGGGCGATCCATCTTGCTTTCAACGGCAGACCGGGGCCCTGCTGGATCGACATCCCGGTGGATGTCCAGGCCGCACAAGTCGATCCCGATACAATGCGCCCTTACAATCCTGCAGAGGATGAAAAAAAAGTGGATCGAGCCGACCTGGAAGCCAAAGCCAAGGAGGTGCTCGCCTTGCTCGGTTCCGCGGAAAGGCCGATCTTCCTGGCCGGCACAGGGGTGAGACTTGCCGGGGCTGAGGAACTGCTTATCCGGGTAGCTGAAACCCTGCGGGTTCCGATCGCCACGGCATGGACCCATGATCTGATCGCCTCTGACCATCCACTTTATGCAGGCAGGCAGGGAACGATCGGGACCCGTGCCGGAAACTTTACCGTACAAAATGCCGACTTCGTCCTGATCCTGGGTAGCCGTCTCTGTATCCGGCAGATCAGTTACAACTGGTCCAGCTTTGCCCGTACGGCCCGCACTGCTCAGGTCGACATCGACCCGGCTGAACTCTCCAAGCCGACATTCCAAGCCGATCTTCCGATTGAGGCCGATGTTCGTGACTTTCTGGAGATTCTGCTTCGCGAGTCCGGGCAAGGTCAGCCCACTGAACTGGTGCAACGCGAAGATTGGCTCTCCTGGTGCCGCGAGCGAGTGGAGAGGAATCCTGTCGTACTACCGAAGCATCGCACGGCTCCTGCCGGGCGTATCAATCAGTATCATTTCATCGAGTTGCTCTTTGCTGAGGCTCCAGACAAGGCCGTCTTTGCCTGCGGGAATGCCACAGCATGCATCACCCCCTTTCAGGCGGGCGTTCTGAAAAAAGGGCAGCGCCTCTTCAGTAACTCGGGTTCCGCCTCCATGGGCTATGATCTTCCCGCCGCCATCGGTGCTTCCGTTGCCGATCCCGGCAGGACAGTGATCTGTCTGGCGGGAGATGGGAGTCTGCAGATGAACGTGCAGGAGTTTGCCACCCTTGCCGCGTTGAAGTTGCCCGTGAAGGTCTTTGTATTGGAAAATGGCGGCTATCTCTCGATCCGATCCACCCAGCGCAATTTCTTTGGTCGCCTTGTGGGGGAGGGCCCGGAGAGCGGTCTCGGTTTTCCTGATTTCGTGAAACTTGCGGAAGCCTACGATCTTCCCGCCCATCTTCTCGACACGGAGAATCCTGCCGCAGACATCGCGTGGGTCCTGAATGCGGATGGACCTCAAGTCGTGGTGGTGCCGCTTGATCTGGAGCAGGGCTTCGAGCCCAAGACCAGTTCCAAGCGACTGCCCGATGGTCGCATGGTCACTGCGCCCCTTGAAGACATGGCTCCCTTCTTGGATCGAGAGGAGTTTCTTTCCAACATGCTGGTCGAGCCTCTCAAGGATTGATTCATGGATACCCTACGTGAAAGTCTAAGTGCCCTGCTGGAGACGGCTTCCCACCCGCTTCCCGAGCGGGACCTTCCCAAAATCGTTATCTATGGAGCTGGAAACTGCGGCCGGAAACTTGCCAAAACAGCGATTGCCGAAGGCATGCGAGTCCTTGCCTTCTTGGATGCCAAGGCGAGTTCCTTGGGAACGGTCGATGGGATTCCTTGTCATTTACCGCGCTCGGAAGAGGCCCGTACTTTGGCTGCAAGGGGAATTCCAGCCGTTCTTGGAGTCTTTAATTATGCTGCAGATCCGACACCGATCATTTCCCTTCTGAAGGAGATCGGATTCGCCTCGATTATCTCCTACTTTGAAATCCACGAGCGCCTCAGGATGCCTCCGGAGTTCTGGCTGGCGTCGCGCGCTGGTTTGCATGAACGGAGGGAGGAAATTCTTGCGGGATTGGATCTGTTTGATGATCCGGTAAGTCGGCAGGTCTACCACGATCACCTGGCGCTGCGTTTTACGTTTGACCAAGCTTTCCTTTCCACCCCGGCAATCGAGACACAGTATGCTCCGTCTGATCTTCCTCCTCCTCGACAACCGATGCGATTCGTTGACGGGGGAGCCTTCATCGGCGACACAATTGATTTTTTTCTCGGTCAGGGCGTCCGGATTGAGGCCGTGGCGGCATTCGAGCCTGACATGATCAATTTTCGGAAACTGGTCGATGCGTCAACCCGCTACATAGCAGAGGGCATCGAGACACTGCTCTATCCCTGCGCCATCGGTGGAGAGACCGGAATGCTTCGATTCCAGAGCGGACAGGGAGCAGGGAGTCAGTTGACCGAGAGTGGTGATCTCCACGTGCAGGTGCTTGCCCTTGACGATGTGCTGCCTAACTTCAACCCAACTCTGATCAAGTTGGATATCGAGGGAGCAGAGACTGATGCCCTGCATGGCGCTCGACGAACAATCATGCAAAGCATGCCAGATCTAGCCGTTTGCGTTTACCATACGCCTGCTCATCTTTGGAAAATTCCCCAACTGATCAGGGAGATATTCCCCTCTTATCGACTCTCTTTACGGGCTCATCGATTCAATGGATTTGACACCGTTCTTTATGCGACCAAGGCATGATCAGAAGAGATTTCAGGAGTATTATCTTTGATCTTGACGGGACCCTAATTGATTCTTTTCCGGGGATTGTTGAATCCCTAAAGTATGCGGTTGCACAAGTGAATCCCTCCTTAGATCTGACTGAGCTCAAGACACATATCGGTCCCCCATTGCAAGAAATGCTTTTTCGCATGTGGCCCGGTTTGGCGGAGGAGGTGATGAACGAGGTGCTTCGGAAATTTCGCTTTGATTACAACAACCGTGGATGTCTCTTTTCCGTTGCCTATCCTGGAATTCCCGAGGCCCTGTATCAATTCCATTCCGCGGGGATCACTCTCTTCGTCCTAACCAACAAGCCCGAAGCACCTACCCGGAGGATTCTCGCGCATCTGGCGCTGGAGTCTCATTTTAGGGAAATCCTCTCCCCCGATTCGATTCAACCGCCTCTTTCCAGCAAGTCTGAGGGGGCGCTTCTCCTCGCCAAGAAACACTCGCTAATAGCTTCCGAGACTTTGCTTGTAGGGGATAGTCCGGATGATCTGAAGGCGGCACGGGCAGTCGGATTCGCCTTTATGGAAGCCGGGTATGGTTATGGAGAGTTTGACGAAATTGTCACAGGGAAAGAGTGGTTGCGGTTGAAAAGCTCCACCGATCTGGCCAAGGTAATGTACTGAATCAATCTTACATATGATCAACCGCGACTTTTTTGACGAACTCTTCGTCCTCGAAATGGCCAATAACCATTGGGGAAGCGTGGAACGCGGCCTCAAAATCATCGAAGATTTCTCCAAGATTGTCCGATTCAACAATGTCCGTGCGACGATCAAGTTACAGTTCCGTGATGTTCACAACTTCATCCACAATGATTTCAAAGAGCGTACTGACATTCGGTACATTAAGAAGACACTCGATACTCGGCTCTCAAAAGAGGAACTTTCAACCTTAGTCGATGCTATCCGCCAGTCTGGATGTATACCAAGTGCCACGCCATTCGACGAGGCCTCCGTCGATCTGTGTGAGGAACTTGATCTGCCGGTCATCAAGTTGGCCAGTTCGGATGTCAATGACTGGTTCCTGATCGAGCGCATTGCTAAGACCAAGAAGCCGGTGCTTGCTTCTTCTGGAGGATCGTCGCTTAAGGATCTGGATGATTTGGTAACCTTCTTTGACAATCGCAAGATTCCTCTCGGGCTCAATCATTGCGTCTCACTCTACCCGACCCAGCAGGCTGATCTGGAGCTCAACCAGATCGATTATCTTCGCAACCGCTATCCCCAGAATACGATTGGTCTCTCAACACATGAGTACGAGGACTGGGAGGCAAGCTTAACGATCGCCTATTCCAAGGGGGCACGTACCTTCGAGCGACATATCGACATCGAGGATGGAGGCATCTCGGTCTCTCCCTACTGCTCGCTACCCCATCAGATCGACACGTGGTTTAAGACGTTCCGCAAGGCAAAGAGAATGTGCGGCAATCCGGGGGTTGCCAAGCGACGCTGTCCTCCCGAGGAGGTCAAGTATCTTGATGCTCTCGTGCGCGGCGTCTATGCCAAGCGCGACCTGAAGAAAGGGGAATCGATTTCCGATGAGGATGTTTACCTGGCTGTTCCGCTTCAGAAAGGGCAACTCTCCTGCCGTGAGATCATGAGGGGGCAGACACTTTTAATGGATATCCCCAAGGATCAATCAATCATGATTGATTCCGTGGATACCCCATACGCCTATGATGAAGAGCTAAAAGCTCTCATTTACGAGCGCGGTATATAAGAGATCCCAAGTTACCCCTCGTGAAGAAGATCAGCATTGTCTCGGGTTGCTTCAATGAGGCAGGGAATGTCGAAGAACTCGTGTTTCGCATAGCCAAAGTGATGGAGGGGCTTCCTGACTACGATTACGAGCAGATCATCATCGACAACGCCTCGACGGACGGGACTCAGGAGATTCTACGCTCGCTGGCGGCCACCAACCCCCGTCTGAAGGTCATTCTGAATGCCCGGAATTTTGGTCATATCCGCTCTCCTTATCATGCTCTGATGCAGTCCACGGGGAATGCGACCGTGGCCTTGGCGTCGGATCTGCAGGAACCGCCGGAATTGATCTCTGAGATGATCAAGCAATGGGAATCCGGAGCAAAAGCCGTGGTCGCCATCAAGGACTCTAGTGACGAGTCGCCTCTTTTCTTCGCGATTCGCCGACTCTATTACAGCATTGTGGAGGGGGTGGCAGAAATCAAGACGGTCAAGAATTTCACCGGATTCGGTCTCTATGACCGGGTGATCCTTGATTACTGCCGCACGGTGGCGGATCCCTATCCTTACTTCAGGGGGCAGATTTCTGAAATTGGTCTCCCCATCGTTGAGATTTCTTATCACCAACCAGCTCGCAAGCGTGGCATCACGAAGAATAATTTCTTCACCCTTTATGATCTGGCGATGCTCGGCATTACCAATCACTCCAAGGTGCCCCTCAGGCTGGCCGCTATGCTGGGGTTTCTGATGTCGATACTTAGTCTTGTCGTGGCGCTGGTTTATTTAATCTACAAGCTAATCTTCTGGTACAGCCTGCCGGTCGGTACGGCGCCGCTGGTGATCGGCCTCTTCTTCTTCGCTTCAGTCCAACTCTTCTTTATTGGCATCCTGGGCGAGTATATCGGTGCGATCCACACACAGGTTCTCAAGAGACCGTTGGTTGTTGAAAAGGAGCGAATCAACTTCTAAATCAAAATTTTTACCATGAAGGGCATGGAGACCACAAAGTTGGAGGGAGGTTTTTCTTCATGACCTTTATGGTTTATCTGACACCCTCTTACGATCCTGATTATGTCATCGAAAAACACATCCCTCTCCCCCTCTGAAACAAGCCTTCGGTGGCCTTTCTGGGGCGGGCTAATCTTTATTCTAATTATTGCGGTTGGGTGGTTGCTTCAGGCCCCTTCCCGAGAGGAACTTTTCGGGGATACTGGAAAGCTCTGGGATATGCTGAAGGGCCCGGTGGCGGGATGGACCCCCAACTACATGCTTGGACACAGTTCGGTAGTCTACGACGCAGCCGCGCTTGCCACATTTCTTGCAAAGTCGGCGATGTTACTCTTTAGCGGTTTATTGGGTTCCTTCATCACTCTCAAGTTATTGATTTTGAGTTTTATTCCGCTGAGTGCCCTCTCGATGTGGGCCCTGACCAAGCGGCTCGGATTCGGGCGTTCTATGTCCTCATGGATTGCGCTGGTGTACATCATTCTTCCCTCGATCCATGTGGCGATCGGCAACTACGAACACTGGACTGTAGGACTCTGCTTTGTCTTCACTCCCCTGATCTTACGAGGGATCGTTGCAGTTGCAGAGGAAGGCTCTCCACGTGAGATTGTAGGACTAGGACTCGCCGCTGCAGCCCTTACCTTAAGCTATACTAAGATAGCCGTCGTGATGTCGCCGATGCTTTTGCTCTGGACTGCAGAGGTGCTTCGTCAGAACCGCCCTCATATCCGCAGCGCCTTGATCGGTTATGGGTTTGCCATACTTGTTGCGATTGGCACGGCGGTGATCTTCCTTCTGCCTGGATCGCGGGAGTTCGGATTCGCGGCGGGCTTCCTGTTTGATCCTGTTGATGGCTGGAAGCATCACTACGCCTTTAAGACCCCTCTTCTTTGGATCGATCTTTGGGGATTCCTGACCAAGGGTAGCCCCGAACTGACGGGCGATGCCCAGATGTTCCAGATCGGGTTGATTCCTCTGGTGGGGCTTTCCTTGGCTTTGACGCTTTCTTCTCTCGCTGAGTGGCGTGCGTCCCAACTCGGTCGCTGGTTCCTCATCCTCACAGGCTGCTGGCTACTCTCAATCTGGTTTGCCTCGGGTCCAGATGGAATTTTCTTGGGCCACATCAACACGCTGAAAACTTCCCAGGGTATACCTGACACGACTATCCCGATTCTCTGGCTCTCCTTAATATGGATTGGATGGCTGATCCACCGCACAGCCTCGCAGTTACTTCCCAATTATAAGTTGCTACCCGCGATCATCACATTGATCGTGCTGCTTGTGCCGGTGTTTCGGATTGCGGAGTTCCTACCGCTCTTCGGCGATATTCGGGCACCGGAGTCCTACTGGAGCGTGGGTGGATTCTGCTGTCTCGCGGCTGCGGTGGGGATGGCCTTCTGGATGCTCTTTACGGAGGTCATTAGTGAGGGGTGGCGCAGACCGGCAGGGATCATCGTAGGACTTCTCATGTTTGTGGAGTTGTATCCGATCCATTCGGCCTACTGGACCCGCGGAATGGATCGCCAACTCTTCACCGAGTATGATCAGGCCGCTGACTTCCTGAAGACGGCCCCGATCCAAGGTCGCGTTCATCCTCTGAGTGGGCGTTATTTTTATATCACTCTTCCCGAGAAGGCAGGACGTGCTATCGACAGTGAATCACTGCTCCGCCACTTCCAGCTAAAGTGGGTCCGCCACCTTGAGGCGGCAGGCAATGCCAGCGGAGACTCTCTTAGGACCTACATGAATGTGGCTGGCGTAGCTTATATATTGCTTGATAAAGAAGACCCCTTCTCGCCGAAGCAGATGCAAGATTTCTTCCGATCCGTCTATCCGGTGGTCTTCGAGAACCGCTACTTCGCAGTACTGGCCAACACCGGAACACTCTATCCGGCCTTCCTAGCCCATGATTTTGTCTCGTTGCTGATTGACAGCTACGCGATGGCTCCGGCCGCGCTCCAACTCCTCAATCAGAACATCGTCACCGTAGAAGTGCCCGCGCCTGACCAATCGATGCCGGGATTCGCCGGAATGGCCAAAGGCGCCAACCAGATCGAATTGCAAGCGCAATATCAGGGTAAGTCGGGACAGCCATTCGGTCGAGTGCCCCTCGTCGGGAACCGCATGGATGACTACCAGCGAATGATTTTTCAGCTCCCTCCGACCGTTTCGGGATGGATCGTTGTAAGCGAGGCCTATCACACTGACTGGACGGTTACCGTGGATGGGAAACCGGCTCGGGTGCATCGAGCCGAGGCCGCTCTCCTCTCAACCTATGTGCCTGCTGGATCTCATGAGGTGATCTTCCAGTTCAAGGCCCCTGCTTGGTACACCCTCTGCCTGACCCTAGGGTCCCTCAGTTGGATCGTGGCACTGGCCGCTATGCTCTACCTTCCTTCCAAGCTCGCCCCTGCCAAGTGGAGGGAGTGGTGGCTTGGGAAAAACTGAGCCAGACTCTTGTAAGAGATGGTCTGAGTAGCGAACTTGAGAAGTGGTGTTCGGAGACACTTCATGGTTAAATGCACTGTCCCGCAAATGATGCTACCCTCTCCGAATCACAAAGATTCGATCAGATCTGAGTCACCCCAGGATCTCCAGTAATATCCGGAGCAGCCATATGCGGTAGCTTGCCTGACACTTCAAATTTTTTCCACATGAACAATACGATTCTTGTTACCGGAGGTGCCGGATTTATCGGCTCCAACTTTGTACTCGATTGGATCGCGGGTGAGGCTGACAGCATTATCAACCTCGATAATCTGACCTATGCTGGGAATCTACAGAACCTTGCTTCGCTGGAGAAGAATCCCCGCCATATTTTCGTTCGCGGAGATATCGGTGATGCCGATTTGGTATCCAAGCTCCTTGCCGAGCATCAGCCTCGGGCGATCGTGAACTTCGCCGCCGAGTCACATGTCGACCGCTCGATTCATGGACCCGCTGAGTTCATCCAGACCAATATCGTGGGGACTTTTCAACTCCTTGAGGCCGCGCGTTTCTATTGGAACGCACTCGATGAGGTGGCCAAGAAGGCCTTCCGATTCCTCCATGTCTCCACTGACGAGGTCTATGGATCACTATCACCGACTGACCCAGCTTTCACCGAGACCAAGCAGTACGAGCCGAACAGCCCTTACTCGGCAAGTAAGGCAGCCTCGGACCATCTCGTCCGCGCCTATCATCACACTTACGGCCTGCCCATCCTGACGACGAATTGCTCGAACAACTACGGCCCCTATCACTTCCCTGAGAAGCTGATCCCTCTAATCATCCACAATGCCCTGGCCGGGAAGCCTCTCCCCATCTACGGCGATGGCCAGCAGGTCCGCGACTGGCTCTATGTGAAGGACCATGTCGCAGCAATACGCCGAGTGTTGGAGGCCGGTAAGGTCGGGGAGACATATAATATCGGCGGCTGGAATGAGAAGCCGAATCTCGATGTGGTCCATACGCTCTGCGCAATCCTGGATGAGCTTTCACCCCGAGCAGTTGGCAAGAGCTATGCGGAGCAGATCACCTATGTCACCGACCGACCGGGCCACGACCGCCGCTATGCGATCGATGCCAGCAAGATCAACCGTGAGCTGGGATGGAAGCCTGCAGAGACCTTCGAGACCGGCATCCGCAAGACCGTGCAGTGGTATCTTGATCACCAAGAGTGGGTGCAGAATATCACCACAGGCGCCTACAAGGACTGGGTCACCAAGCAGTATCGGGGGGCCTAGGGTTTAGACTGTAGGCTGTTAGGCTATAGCAAATACAAAAAGCCAACGGACTCCGCCTGACCCAACAGAATAAAAATAATGCCTCCCTCCTTTCCCGCCCCAACTCCCATATCTTATCTATGAATCGCAAAGGCATCGTTCTAGCCGGGGGTTCCGGTTCCCGGCTTCACCCCCTCACCATGGCAGTGAGCAAGCAGCTCATGCCTGTCTACGACAAGCCGATGATCTACTACCCGATCTCGGTGCTCATGCTCGCGGGAATCCGGGAGATACTCGTCATTTCGACACCACATGATCTTCCGGCATTCCGCCGATTGCTGGGCGATGGATCTCGCTACGGCGTGCAGTTCGAGTATGCGGAGCAGTCGACTCCTGACGGCCTGGCTCAGGCCTTCCTGATCGGTGCCGAGTTCCTGGCAGGAGCACCTGCAACTCTCGTCCTGGGAGATAATCTTTTCTACGGACACGACTTCACCGACACCTTGGCGGAAGCCGATGCACTCAAGGACTGCGCCACGATCTTTGGCTACGAAGTGGCTGATCCTACTGCTTACGGCGTGGTAGAGTTCGATGCATCCGGCAAGGCCATCTCTCTGGAGGAGAAGCCTGCCGAACCAATGAGCAACTTTGCCGTGCCGGGTCTGTACTTCTATAGCTCGGATGTCGTGGAGATGGCACGCAGCTTGAAGCCCTCCCTCCGAGGTGAACTCGAGATCACGGATCTCAACCGCCTTTACCTCGAAACAGGGCGTCTTCAGGTGCAGAGGCTCGGAAGAGGGACGGCATGGCTTGACACCGGCACCCATGAGTCCCTGCTCGAGGCCGCCGACTTCGTTCGCGCTATTCAGAGCAGACAAGGGCTCCGTATCGCCTGCTTGGAGGAGATCGGACTCCAAATGGGCTTCCTGGATGAGGAGGCCTTCGAGCGCTCACTAGAGCCTTTGGGTAAATCCACCTACGGCACCTACTTGCGTGAGGTTTTAAAGCGCCGGAAGCGGTAATGGTCTGATAAGTTGAAGTCGCCGCAAATTTGACATCAAAACTTTAGCGCTGTATTATTAGCTCATGATTCGTACTCAGATACAACTTCCTGACCAACTCTATAGAGAGGTTCAGCGTGTGGCGGAGACTCAAGAATGGAGTATTGCTGAAGTTATACGCCGAGGGGCTGAGGCCATCACGCGAGCCTATCCGTCCATTAAAGAGAAGGGCTCTCAGGCTTGGAGCCTCCCTCCTCCTATTCGATCCAGGATGCTGGTTCAGAATCCAGTCACCCTCAAGGAGCTTGTTCGGGGTGATATGGAGAGCCCTCTTTAAAGCGCATGGTTGGAATTGATACCAATATTCTAGCATACGCGCGTTTGCAGGATTCTCCTTACCATGAGTTAGCTGTTAAATTTTTGGAGGGTTTGGGAGGAGATAGCACCGTTGTCATCTCGGAACTAGTTTTAGTTGAGCTCTATCTTTTGCTCAGAAATGACAAGATCCTATCGCCCTCACTCTCAGCCGCAGAGGCTGTGAAAGAGTGCCAACTTCTTCGCGCTCACCCAAAATGGCAGCTTGTTGACTCTGCTGATGTCATGAAAGAAGTCTGGCCGGTGGCCGCTTCAGAGGGATTTGC
>Ga0304729_1001024_pt1 | contig 18916 bp, 24 predicted proteins | sample C_131016_MF_Meta_FD_190475 | JGI IMG/M metagenome (GOLD analysis project Ga0304729, IMG submission 190475) | Freshwater microbial communities from Lake Croche, Canada to study carbon cycling - C_131016_MF_MetaG (v2) (version 2) | ecosystem: Environmental > Aquatic > Freshwater > Lake | place... | reverse complement strand
AGTCTATCTTCGTCTCCCCTTGGTCGCCTAGATAGTAATACATTACTGCAACACCCCTCAAACTCAACCCTGTAATGAAAGAGTGTAACAAAAAATGTTACAATTAGATACCTATTGTAACAAAAAACGTTACAATGTCTTATAAAATGATATGTAATAATATTTGTTATTTGTAATAATTATTATTATATTTGCTATATGAAGATAACCAACTATGCAACCTATGAGCATAATCCATTTAGGGTAGAGCCAGGGTATTTTCCTAGGCTTGGAGAGGTAAGCATAAAGACGGCTGAACTTACAATGAAGAGAAGGGATATGGAAGACCATATAAGAATATATCCAAATGCCTATGAGGACTTTCGTAATCTTAATTCTATGGCCGTAAAAATAATTAGCTATATCTTTAGCGAACTGCATAATGATGTGGTTAGGTTGAATGTTTCAGAGCTGATGTCAAGTTTTGGGGTAATAGGTAGGCCAACCATTTATAGGGGAATAGAAGACCTATTAGATAAAAAGTTTATAGGAAGAAAGGCAGGAACAGATATGTACTTTATAAACCCAGGTAAGATGTATGGAAAAAATAGGGCTAAATGGTATGAGGAGACAAGGGTATTTGATGCTAGCTTTAATGGTATGATGCAGACCATTTCTACCTATAAAACAATTGATAATAAAATAATTGACAATGAAATTAAATAGAGAAAAATTAGCTGACCTTTACGAAGATTTCTTGGAAGACAATGACACAGAAGGACATCTACCGGCCTTAAACAAAGCATTAATAGACACCATTTGTTTTCTTATAGAAAAGAATCCAGAGACCATAGACATACATCCTAACTACACCACAAATAGCACCCTATGAAAGCCTTAAAAATAGCAGCTGTTATTTTTGTATACATCTTTTTCTTTTTCTACATTATAGTTGTACTATTAGGCAACTTTGTAAGAGACCTAGTATTGGAATCTATCAGCTATTTTAAAAACACAAGCATATGATAATATGTTACATTTGTAATAAGCAGGTATCTAAATGCCTAAAGGTAGATAACCTAACCTTTGGGTATTGCGAGAAGCACGAATCCATAGTCCAAATAGGGGTGGTTAAATTTATGCTCACCCACAAACTTGATTATCTACACAATGCTAAATATAACGAGGTAGTCCATAAGAAGAGTTCAGCTGAAATAGAATTTGAAAAACAAGTCTTACCAGAAAACCTAAACGAATTAGATGATTAGTAAACTGTGGCCTTTACAAATAAAAAGCTATTACTTGACTTTTTTCCTTATATTTGTTAAAAAGTAAAGTTATGATATATTTTATAAAGCATACCGAGTATGTTAAAATTGGCTATACCGATAGAATTAAATTAAGATTAAGCACATTACAAGTAAGTTGCCCTGTTAAATTAGAAGTACTTGGTTTGATTGAAGGCAATAGGGAAGATGAAAGGAATTATCACAAAATGTTTAAACCTGCTGGTAGTAGTGGGGAGTGGTTTGAATACAATACCGAATTACAAATATTTGTTGAAGGTTTAAGTGATGATTTATTATGGAGATATGGATTTGGTAAAGATGCGTTTACACCAATAGGGCTTATTAAACAATGTAGATTAGAAAAGAATTTGAGTATGGAAGAACTAGGAGAATTAATGGGCATTACAAAACAAGGTGTTTATGATATGGAATTAAGAGATGCTCAAGGTAATATAACTATTGGTGCTATTTTTAAAGCATTATCTGCTATGGGTTATAAATATCAAAACAGAGCAAAAAATGTATAAAAGAAAAACACCAGTAAAAAGAAATCCTATAAAAAAGCCAATTAAAAAGTCCATTAAACCACATAAAAAACTGGACAAAGCTAAACCTTTACCAAAGCTAATAAAAGATGTCCAACAGGTATTTAACAAATATATAAGAACTCGTGATGAAGGTATGGTATGTATCAGCTGTGGTTCAGATAAGGCCAACCAGGCAGGTCATTGGATAAGTGTTAAGCAATCTAGTGCCCTAAGATTCCACGAATGGAATGTTAACCTACAATGTGCTGGATGTAATTTGTACCTACACGGTAATCAGGTAATGTATAGGGTAGGTCTTGTAAAGAAGATAGGGGAGAGGGCAGTAGCTGAGCTAGAGTCTATGTATATAAACAATAGAATTAAGAAATGGGACAGAACTGAACTAGAGGATTTAATTAATAAATATAAATAGTATATTTGTGTATGGCAAAGATTAAGGTTAAAAAAAGAGAAGAAGACAAGGGGGAGTTTCAGCCCTCTGTTGAAAAAGAGTTATTGGTTAAATCTAAGGCTGCTGAAAAGGCCTTAGAAGAAAAAGCTAAACAAGCATTAAAGAATCAAATTAAAAGATAATGTCAGAAGCTTGGCAAAGAAAAGAAGGTAAGAATCCTAAAGGCGGGTTAAACGCAAAAGGAAGAGCCTCTTATAATAAGGCTCACGGTGGTAACTTAAAGGCACCTGTTAAATCTGGGGTTAATCCTCGTAGGGTTTCTTTTGCTGCTCGTTTTTCTGCAATGGCAGGCCCTATGAAAAAGCCAAATGGAGAGCCAACAAGAAAAGCCTTAGCCTTAAAGGCTTGGGGATTTGGTTCAGTTGCAGCAGCAAAATCATTCGCAAGTAAACATAAAAAAAAATAAAATGGCAAAGGTAAAAGTAAAATCTTACGGAGGAAACAAGGCAAATACAAATGCACAAACCCCAAAGGCTACAACCTACGAAGGGAACAAATCAACAAGTGCTAAGAAATTTGTAGAACCTAAAAAAGGAACTGATGTAGGATACGGGTATAAGGTAGGTGAAGGTGAAATGGGTAAAAAAGAAATACCTGTTAAACAACAAGCTAAAATGGCATCTGTTAGTGCTATCTACAAAAAGAAATAATGAAAGGCAAATCTAAGTCAGCAATTTATTTCCAAAAGAACCCGGATGCTCGTAAGAAAAAGAATGCCTACAATACTGCCTACCACGCTACACCTGAAAGAAAGAAATATAGGGTTAGATTAAATAAGGCAAATAGGAAGGCAGGCACCTATGGAAATGGGGATGGCAAGGATATGTCTCATACAAAGTCAGGTAAGCTAGTCAAAGAAAGTCAATCAGCTAATCGGGCAAGGAACGGCAAGGATGGTAACTCATCTAAAAAATAAAACACACAAACACAATGAAAGCAAGAAGAAAGATGCTCGTGGTTAAAAGCTACAGAGAGCAAAAAGAAACGCACGAGGTTAAGTTAGAAAACGGAGAAACCCTAAGACTATATATTGGAAGAAAGTACGGAGAAAATAATAGAGAAATTAATCCAGTAGTTTGCGAGGTACTAAGCATAGGACAGGATGTTAATAACATTGAGGTTGGTGATATGCTTATTCTTCACCACAATTGTTTAGACAACGAGGCCTTACTTATTGAAAGAGACAATGAAGAAATGTCTGATATAGTTGCTGTGTTTTGGGACAAGACTATTTACGCAAAAATTAACAAGGAGACCGGGGAGTTAATACCTATCAATGGTAATTGCATAGCCAAAAGAATTCCAAAGAAAATTGAAAGCACAATGTTTCAGCCTTTTGAAATGACAGAGGATTATGAATTTGATATAGTTGCAGCCCCAACAGATTTCCCAGAGGTAAAGGCTGGTGATAGAGTTTTGTGTTACAAGTACTCTGATTATGAAATGGTTTATCATTTTAAAAATGTAGAAAGAAGAGCAATAAGATTATCCAAGGATGATGTGATTGGCATATTGAGTTAATATGCTAAATTTGGGTATGAGTCGTGCCATCATAATCAATTCCTCTAATGCCAATAGTGTATTAGCTGATATAAAAAATATAGGTAAACTTCATTACGAAAATTTTTATACCTCAGGAATAGTTGTATTTTTTGATAAATATGATGACATAATTTGTTTTGGGGCAAGCTATAATGACATACTTGAATTAGCCCACGATTTAACCCCACCACACGCCAAGGGTTATTATATTATAAAAGATGTTAAAGAGCCTTTATCTGAGGATGAGGTAGATAATATTTATGACTCCTTATTAGAGGAAAAACTTTCTATATTCTTAGTACAAGAACAAGAACCAATAAAGGTAACAATATGTCTGAATTAGAATTATTAAAAACCGAACTTAGTTTATATAAACAAGATGGGATGTATGCCCTATTCTTTGCCCTAAATAGAAAGATTAATGAACTATCTGCCTCATTAAACAGTATTACCCTTGACCTAAATGGAGACGACAAAACTTTTGAACGTTTTCAGAAGCTGACCTCTTCCTTGAAAGATATGGTAGACTCAGTTAATTGGTTGAGGGTAAACTACCTTAAAATGGATGAGACAGAGGCCAAGGAGGCAGAGAAGAAAGGGGTACCTCTAATAGAACAACTTATCAATGAAAATAAAAAGCCAAAGTAACGGGATAAATGTATCAGCCTACATTAACACCGATGAACTTGAAAAGGTCTTATTAACACCCTACAAAGAAAGAGTAAAGGTATTAGAAGCCCAGGTTCGCAAAAGAAACAACTACATAAAGAATATGCACTTTCAGCTCAAGAGAAGAAAGTGGCTTATGTATTTAGGATATATCTCTAATGAATTATTAAAACCATTACCAAAAAAGTTAAACAACAAAAGGTTAATGTGTTTATTCTATATGTATGAAAGAGACTTTACAAGCGTCAATAGAATGAAAAAAGACTTCCTAGAGTTAGGAATACCTATATCTTATCTTTATGTGGACTTTAAATACCTAATGAGTATAGGGCTAGTAAATAGAGATAAGAGGGATTTTTATTTTCTTTTAGATAAGGGTAGGGAAATAGTAGAGTATTACGAAAAGAATATGAAGATTAGGTTTTGGCATATGGCCGGTATTAAACAAGATGTCAGCCAAATCAAGAAGGAGAATGGCCCTAAAAAAGAATGTAAATATAGTCCAGAGGAGTTAGATAGCAGAAGAGCTACCTATGTAAAACTAATGAAACCCTTTTGGGAACAAGGTCTTAAAAAAATGCCAAAGGATAAAGGAAGAAGAATTGAGCTTTTGGGTAATTGGTTAAAGAACACAGGAAATAAGGATGAATGGTACACCAAGCGTATATACAACTGGGGTTCAAAATAATTTAGTACATTTGTAGCAAACACAAGTTTATGTTTTCATCTATAGATAGTTTGCTTTCAATGCATATGGATAAGCCCTCCAAAAAAAGGAGCAAGGAATATGGCTTAAAGGTAGCACAGGGTATATTCAATTCAGCTGATAGAAATAGCGATGGATTTTATGGCCGTAGGTATAGGATCTGGAAAGCCAATAGAGAGTTCTCTATGGGTACCAATTCTATGAAAGAGTTTATGGACTTATTAAGAGTTGAGGGTAATCAAACCTACATCAACCTTGATTGGAGTACCATTAAAATTGCCCCTAAGTTTGTTGAGATTCTTTTAGGTTCATTTATGTCAAGAAGAGAAAAGCCTATTGTAAAGGCCTCTGATGATATGAGCTTCTCTCTTAAGGAAATGGAAAAGCAGGAGGCTGCCTTTAGAATGAAGAACAAGGAGCAAATTATGGCCCTTGAGGAACAAATAGGTCATCAGATTGAGTCTCAGAAGTTTATGCCTGATGATGAGGATGACTTGGCTTTATACTTTGATTTGGAATACAGACTACCAGAAGAGATATTATTTGAGACTAAGATTAAGAAGGTATTAGATGAGAATGACTATGGTGTTTTAAAAAGAACCTTGATAAGGGATGTGGTAGATGTAAACTTTGCCGCAACCAAAGTCTATTTTGACTCAAACCACAATATTAAAATTAAAAGGGTTAAGCCTGAGAATTTAATATACAATGTATTTGAGACAGACAATGGTAAAGACCTAGGATATATAGGAGAGGTTAAGCCAATGAAGATTTCGGTAATCAGAAAAAAATACAATCTAGATGAAGAAACATTATTCAAACTTGGTCAAAAAGCTTCTCGTGAACTTAAGAGGTCTGAAAACCTTTATTGGAGAGATTCATATAAATACACAGAAATTCGGCCCTACGATGACTATTCGGTATTGGTCTTCGACTTTGAGGTAAAGACTACCGATGTAGAATACACCGTAAAAACTGAGAATAAGTTTGGTAATGTACTTGCTATTCCTAAGCAAGGTAGACCAGTAGCCCCAGAAGGACAAGAGTTAGCTGGTGAGGTGATTGAGTCTAAGATGATGAACATCTACCACGGGGTATGGGTATGTGAGACCGAAACAATGTTAGAATGGAATTTAACCTCTAACACTATTAGACCTTACAATAATGGGGTGGATGCAATGTTCAGCTATTCTGTTATATGTCCTAATGCTAATGGTTCTTTGATACCTTCTATGATTGAGAAGGCTATGGGGCCTATTAGACAAATGTTGGTTATTAGATTAAAGATGCAACAGCTGATTGCCTTAATGAAGCCAGATGGATTTGCAGTTGATATAGAGGGATTCTCTGATGTTGATTTAGGATTAGGTAACACTATTGAGCCTTTAAAATTGATGAAGATATACGACCAAACAGGTAGGGTATATTGGAATTCTAAAAATGATGATGGTACGGCCAAGTCCTTCCCAATTCAGCAGTTACCTAACAATGGTAACGTAGCTCAGTTGAATATGCTTATAGGTCAGTATAATTTTGAGTTAGACAGATTAAGAGAGGAGATGGGTATTTCTGAATACAGAGATGGCTCAAGTGTTCCTGTAAAGACTGGCCTTGGGGTTATGCAAAGCCAAATCCAAGCATCTAACTCAGCTACCGAATATATATATGACGGGTTCTCTACCTTGATTGAGGAGACTGCTGAGAAGGTTTCTATGATGCTATGGGACTCTGTGGTGTTCAAGGCTTCTAAGTATAAGGAGTTTGAGGGATATGATTTAAGTCTTTTGGATATGACCTTTGATGTTAAGGTTCAAATGCTTCCTGACGATAAGGAAAAGACTGAGTTGAATAATTTAATGATGCAGGCTTTACAAGCAGGTATGTTGACCTATGAGCAGGTGTTTAAGATTAAGAATATTGAGGATGTTAAATTAGCTGAACTATACTTATCAAAGAGTATGAAGAGGGCTAAGAAAGAAGCCGAGGAAACTGCCCAAAAGAATTCTCAAATGAATGCCCAACTTCAACAACAATCAGCCCAACAAAAGATGCAGCAAGATGCTCAGTTAGAGCAATTATCTTCTCAAGGCAAGATGGCTGTAAATAAAACTAAAGGAGATTCAGATAGAGATTTAGAGTTGATTAAGTTTGCTACTAATATGTATATGGAGTCTTTAAAAACAGGACAACCATTACCTGATGATATTAAACAAATGGCTGATTCTATTTTAGGAACAGCTGTTCAAGAAAAGTTGCAACAAAAGCAACAAGAACAAATGCAAGCCCAGCAAGCCCAACAGGCCCAGCAAGCTCAGCAAGAACAAGAGCAGCCTCAAGAAGGTGCTCAATAGGATGGCTTTCTTTGTGTGTGTGTTTTCATAGATTAAAGGGGGTGCTGATATTCTTATCTGGCACCTCTTTTTTTTGTAATATAAAAAACATTATATTTGTGATTAGTTTAGGACAAGTAAATCCCAAAAACAAAATATATGGAAATCACAGACATCGTTCAACAGTATGCTGCTGAACAACAAGAAAAAAGTTCTTTAACAGAAACAACAGAATCAACAACCGAGAATAACTCGGTAGCCCAAGAACAAGCGGCAGTCCCAACTGCACAAGAAGTTCCAGCTGAACAAACAATAACCCCAGTAGAGACTAGAGACCTAGACCCTTTACAAGAGTTTGCTAGAAGTTTATCAGCGGAACAATTAAAGGAAGTTGAAGAAGCACAAGCTTCCCAACCTATTCAACAAGATATTGTTGAAGAACAACCATTGGAAAATGAAGAAGAGGTTTTGGATGAGGAAGATTTTATTAAGCAAAGAACAGACGGCAAGTATTCCTCTTGGGAAGAATTGCAAACTGCCTTACAAGAGCAACAAACTCAGCAAATAAAATTTGAAAACGAAACCTCAGAGGCATTATATAATCTCATAGCTGAGGGTAAGATTAATGAGGTGGCTGATATTCTTTATAACAAGAAGATAGCCGATGAGATTAAAACAAAAGCAGATGACGAGGTATTGAAATCTTATATCAAGTTTAAGAACCCAGAGTTTGACAACGAGGATATAGAGGCTGAATACCAAGAAAGATATTCTATTGATGAGTTTGCGTTTGACGAATCCAAACTCAAAAGAGAACAAAAAAAATTGAATCAGAAAGTCAAAACAGACGTTTCTGAGGCAAGACAGTTTTTTGAAAGTATGTCTGAGGAAATAAAATTTCCGCAATATACGCCACAACAACAAGCTGAACCTCAAGAAGATACTGAAGCCCAAGAAGAAAGGCAGAAGTTCTTAGAGAGTTTAAATGGGGTTGAATCGCGTATAGGAGCCATTCCATTCAATTGGAAAGACGACAAGGCAAGTCTTAGCATCAATGGTAAGTTTGAAATCCCTGCGCAGGAGGCATCAAAGTACCGTGAGGCGGCTGAGAGTTTACAGGATTATTACGGAGAAAGATACTACCAAGATGGTAAGTACAACTCCGAGAAACTCTTAAAGGACTTGTATATTGCTGATAACTTTGAGAAGATAGCTCAGTCTATTATTAGCCAAACAGCTAATCAAACAAGACTTGAGATGTTGAAACAAAGGAAAAATATTACCACAGATACAGAACAACAAGGAACTTATAGACCAAGTGCCGCAGATGAAGAGAAGTCTTTATTAGACAAACTTTTTATGGGGCATAAAAAAACAAATCAATATTAAAAACTAAAATAAAAAAATATGGCTAATACATTGCCTACTTACGCGCAGGGCGGTATCGCTACATCAGCGGTGAATCGTACCTTGCTTAACAACCTAAATATTTTTGACCGTTCTTTTGAAAAGCAATTGGTTAATATTTATGGTAACGAAAACTATGCCTTGGTACAAATGGCATTAGGAAATTCAGTAATGGAAGCTAAGTCTGACAACAGAGCTTTCTACCACTATGAAAAAAGAAGCCTACACAATGTAGTTGGTGTTAAGGCTGCTGTTACTGCTCCTTCAGCTGGTGCTGATGTTACAGTAACCATTGGTAGTTCTTCTGGTTCTACTTATGCTAATGACCCTTACTATTACAGTTCTTCTATTCCTTTGAGAGCTGGTGAGGTTGTACGTATTATGACTTCAGGTATTGAAGGTCAGGTTATTTCTGTAAGTAACTCTTCTTATCCTGCTACTGCTGTTATCCGTCCTGTAAGAACTACAGATGCTTTTGTTTCTGCTGGTTCTGCTAACTTGTTAGCTACAGACTTCTTGTTATTAAGAGGTGCGGTGAACATTGGTGAAAACTCTGGAAAATTAAATGGTATTGCTCCAATCTTAGATAAGATTACAAACACTACTACTGAACATAGAGATGATTTCACAATTACTGACCGTGCTGATATTGAAAAGAACGAGGTTGATTTTGGTAATGGACAACATTATTACTACTACCTTGCTATGGACGATATGAACAAGCGTTATATGAACAATGCTTTCTTCAAAATTATGGAGGGTGTTGCAATTGATAACCTAGGTGCTGCAGGTGGTTCAGTTGGTACATTAGGAGTTATTCCAAGAGTTGCTGCTGCTGGTTCTACTATCCAGTACACAGCTTCTACTGGTCCAACTTTGGCTAATATCCATACCTTGACTCGTACATTGAATTTCTATGGCTCTCCAGGTGAATACCATTTCTTACAAGATATCTATCAAAGACAAGCGGTTAATGACTTATTGTTTGGTTCTTACAACAATGGTGCTATCCGTTATGCTTCAGTAGGTGGAAACGAAGAGGCTTCTGTTTCTTATGGTTTCAATTCTTTCTCAATTGATGGTTTCACATTCCATTTCTACTTGAACAATATGTTCTCTCCAGAATCAGTTTACAACTTCAACCCAGGAAGTGCTGTTCCAGAGAAGCGTAACTATGGTGTATTGATTCCTCAAAAAATCAATAGCGATGCTAAGACAGGTAAGCAATTCCCTTCTTTCCAAATCGTGTTCCAAGAGGTTAACGGACAAAGAGTATTGACTACTGAAACAGGTATGTTGGCTCCAAGTAACAAGACTACAGATGCTCAAAAGACCATCTCTATGTTGAGTTTCCCGGGCGTTCGCACGTTCGCGGCTAACCAATATGCCATCTTTGCTGGCGTGTAAGTAATTGATTTTCAATATCTTATAAAAAAAATAAAATACCTGCCAATTTATTTGGTGGGTATTTTTTTATTAATTAACTTTGTGTTTAAATACGTTTAAATATGAAATCTGGAATCTACAAAATAGTTCATATCGAATCTGATAGAACTTACATTGGGCAATCTGAAGATGTTAATAGAAGATTAAATGCTCATAAAAATTGGTTTAAAAATCCAACAAGAATTATTAATAGACATTTATACAATTATGCTAAAATGTATTCAATAGATGCTTTTATTTTTGAAGCAATAGAATATTGCGAAATAGAATGCTTAGATGAAAAAGAACTTCATTGGTATGAAATGTATAAAGAAAATACATTTAATGTTAGACCAGAACCTGTATCTAATAGAGGTTTAATTAGAAGTCAAGAAGATTGCGATATAAATAGTCAAAGAAGAAAAGAATATTATTCTAATCTAGAAAATTTAGCAAAACATAGAGAAGTAATGAAAAAAAGGTCATTAAATCCAAAATGGATTAAAGGGATAAACGAAGCTGCTCAAAAAAGGTCATCTGACCCAAAATGGAGACGAAAACAAAAAGAAATAGTTAATGACCCATTAAGAACAGAAAAAGCAAAAATAAATAATTTTATAAAAGGATATTCTAATTGTGTAGCTATGCTAGATAGAGAAGGCAATATGTTGGATTATTTTTTAAATGTACAAGATGCTTCAAGGAGTATAGGAAAGCAAAGAGCAAATATATCTAGTTGCCTTACAGGTAAACTTGGAACAGCTTATGGGTATAAATGGAAGTACCTTACAAACGAAGAGTATCTAAAACTCAATGGTGGAGAGATACTTAAAAAATAACTTTTTTATTGCTCATAACTGAGCCGTTTATGAATCAAATACGGCTCAAAGTTGCCTTATTAGTTAACTTTTCTGATTGATAAAGTTCTCTATTAGCAAACTTTTGATTGAATTTTCCGAAATATTCAAGCAGATTTGCCACAATATGTAAAATATAAAGGGGTAATTCTGTTAATTGTTGTAACATATTTAGGCTAGATATGTCACTAATTTTCAAATAATTGTGACATAATTTGTTAATTGTTGGTAGTCATACTACGCAAGTGTTCACATTTTTAAACCTTTCACGGATTCGTGAACATTATAAAAGGTTGTTGCACCTGTATTATAATAATGTGTCATAATTTGCTAATTCTGACTTATGTTTTTGTCATAGGTGTCAAAAAAAATAGTTTGGCATTTTTGTTGATATTGTATATATATTATATAACTTTGTTAAAAATTAAATTATGGCAAAAGCGACATCCGAGTTGGCAAGTGTACCAACGCTAGGTACGCCAACAGAATCCCCTAAAAAGGCTTCTTTAAAAAAAGCGAAAAAAGAACCTGAGTTTTACATCTTTAGACTGGTAGAAGAGCATCCTAAGGCACATCCAGCAGCCTCTCCTTACCCCCCAGTATTTACTATTCCAAATAGTGATACTATTCTTTGGAACTATGGTTCTGAGGAGAATCCAGATATTCAACCAAGAGAAATTAGATTTATAGATGGTATGAAAACCATCTTTGTTGATGAGCAAGAAAAGAATGGTACCGCATTGGCTGATAGCGTTTTAGCTAAGCAAACTAATTTACTTACGTTTGAGCAAGGGTTCCTTAAAGTGGATTCTTGGAACAAACAAAAGTACCAATACTTGTTATTAAGCAACCAATGCGAGCAAAATACTAATAAGTTTAAGATGATTAAAAACACCTATAAATTATTAGATTTCAGCAATAATGATGATAAGATTATAGAGTTAGGTAAAAAGAAAGATAGAGCATATGATTTAGCTCGTTCAGCTTCTGAGGAGGATATGATACCACACGCAAAATTCCTAGGCATCCCCTTTATTCACGCATCCACAGGAGAGGAAAGAGATATGTATGCTATAAGAGAAGATTACAAGGCTAAGGCTTTAGAAAGCCCTACCAAGTTTTTAGATATGGCTAATAACCCTAAAATTAAATTAAGGTTCTTAATTGAAAAGGGTTTAGAAAAAGGTATTGTAACAACTGGTATAGTTAAGAATCAAGCTCATTGGGTAGCTACAAGACAATTAATTACAAATTTACCAGACAATGCTACAGCAATAGACTCCCTAACAGAGTTTGCTAGTACAGAGGATGGAGCAGGATTTGTAAGTACATTAAAAATGCAATTATAAATTTAAGTTTTTCTCAGGTTACTCATAATTAAGGTTTAGGCCCCGCATTTCTATGTGGGGCTTTTTTGTTATATTTGTAAAAAATAATCCAATGACGGTAGACGAATGTTATAAAAGGATGCTGTTCGTTTGCAGAAAAAATCAAATAGGAAGTTTAAGCCCTACTGATTTTCAGTATGCATTCAACATTGCTTCATTAAATTATTACGACACTCTTATAGGTAAACTTGAGGAATACCAATATTTTAAGGTGCCTCAAAAGATAAGTATTTCAATGACTAATAATATAGTCAGCAGATTAACTCCTTTTGAAAAACAAACTACCCCAACTGTTACCTCTGGATTGGTTACAAAGCCATCTGATTTTAACAAGATTTTGGCTATGTATAGTCCAAATAATTATAGAATTTACAAGATTGAGGAGAATAGATTTGCTGAAAGAATGCAAGATTCTATTGACCCTATTGACGAATTAAATGCTTTTTATGTAGAGCAGGCAGCTAACTGGAGAGTATATCCTACAACCCTTGTCTCTGTCATTTTAAGATACCTTGCAACCCCTACTTTTGTAGTTTGGAATTATACCTCAGACGGAAGTGGAAGACCTGTATACAACCCTACAGGAAGCGTAGACCCACAATGGAAAGATAATGACATTGATGAAATTATTGCAAGGGCAGTTAAGTTAGTAGGTATCTCATTAAAAGAGCCAGTATTAACTCAGTTTGCTGACCAAGTAAGTAAATAATAAAATATGATTTGCACCGTACAACAAATGGTTGACAGGGTCAGAAGGGCTTACTATAACGACTATCCTAACGATAACTCAGTATTATCAGATAATGAATTATTATTATATATTAATGATGCGGTTGCATCAGTTGCAACAAAACAGGCTAATGAGGCTTATGCTATTACTGGTGTCGTAAGTGTACCAGAGGGATATTTAACTACCTATAAAATAACTTCTTTTACCAAGGATGTTGATACAGGATATTATACTGCAACCTTGCCTCACCCTCCATTTGGGTTACCTCAAAATAGCGGGGTTAACTCTGTGTTTTTTACAGGGGTAAAAGGGCAAAGCAAGCCAATATTATATGTATCAGCTAATGAGATAGATTATTTTAGAAGTATGCCACATCCTCCAAGAGCAGCCTATTATTGGATTGAGAATACTACCTTGTTTTTATGGGTTAAGACATTACTGCCTACTGGTTCAAAGGTAAGCGTCAGAATGGCTACCCACGTAACAAATAGTTTATCAGCTCCTATTAATGTTCCTCCTGAGGCTTTAAGTATGGTATTTGATTTAGTAATGCAAAAAATAATGCCACGTCAAAACATAGCTGAGGATGCTATTGTTGATGGAAGTGCAAGAGAATAATTATGGATAACCAAATAACAAGATATGTAAAATTAAGCGAGGCTGTCAATTACTATATTGATGAGGCTCGTTTGACTTCTAAGGAATTTAGAAGACTTTGGGTATTGGCATTTAGAGGGTTACAAGAGATTGGTATGGATGTATCTTGGACTCCTAAAATAGAATTGTTAGAGGTTAATGATAACAAGACTGTAACCCTACCTGATGATTATTTAGATTGGGTTAAGGTTGGTATATTTAATCCTTTTGGAGAATTAGCCACCCTAAGGGTAAACGAGCAATTAACTAGCTTTAGAGACACTACCCCAACAAGATTATCAGACATAGCCTCCCCATTAGGAGCTGATACTAACTACCTACAATATCCAGCTTGGTATGGCTATTGGGATGACAATGGTAGTGAGCATTATTTTGGTGCAGGTTCTGGAATGGTTCAGGCAGGCGAGTGTAAGGTAGATGCCAAGAATAATGTTATTATACTAGACCCTCAGTTTACCTATACCCAAGTTGTATTGGAGTATATATCAAGCCCTATAATGGATGATGATTATACCATTGATTTAAAGGTTCAAGAGGCCTTAATTTCTTTTATAAGATGGAAAGATTTGCAATCTTCTCCTGCTGTTAATAGGGCTAATATTAGTGAAAAAACAATGAGGGAGAGAGAATATTATAATCAAAAAAGAATGGCTCGTAAGAGATTAAAACCATTTAGATTACAGGTATCAGAACAATTCTATAGAGAAGCCCAAACGCTTGGGATTAAAGGATAAATATGATTGAACAAAAACAATTTAGTGGCATCTTGAATTTGGATGACAATAATGATGTCTTACCATCTAAACATCATAAGTATGCCTTGAATGTTCGATTTAGAGGTAATCCCGGTAATGCTAGAATTGAAAATATTCCAGGTAATAGATTGATAACCAATAGCCTTCCTACTGGTACAAACCAATGTATTGGGGCTATTTATGATGATGTAAGATTTAGGGTATATTATTTTAATTATAATTCTAATGGTCGTAATGGTATTTACTATTATGATGTGATTGCAAAAACAATAACAACCTTATTGTTAAGTTACACAAATAGTGCAGCTGATATATTAAACTTTAATCCTTCCTATCCTATTGCATCTATAAACATAATGTATAAGGATACTGTTGATGGGGATGTTATTTATTGGACTGATAGATTAAACAGACCACAATGTTTAAATATTAAGGATGCTATTGCAAATATTTATGGTTCATCTTGGTTATCTTCTTACTTAACAGTAGCTAGACCAATGCCTTTGATTGCCCCAATTTGTTCTTATAATGATAATAGTTCTGTTACCCAAAACAACCTAAGAAACAAATTATATTTATTTAGATACAGATGGATATATTTAGATAATACAAAATCTACTTGGAGTCCTTTAAGTAAGATGTTTGCTCCTAAAAACCCAGATAGCCTTACTACCTCAATTGACCCTACTAAGAACAATAATATAAGTGTACAAATAAATTCAGGTGGGGCTAATGTTTCTAAAATAGAAATAGCTGCTAGACAGAATTTAGATACCACTTGGGGAAATGATTTGTCAATAGTTACATTAGATAAATCAGCCTTGATAATAGGAAATAATATTAATTACACTTATTACTTTTATAACAATGGAAGTTATTCTTATACAGATGAGTCTCAATCAACTCAGCTATTTGATTATGTGCCTAAGAAGGCTAATACCCAAGAGCTTATAAATGGTAACCTTCCTATATATGGTGGTATTACTGAGGGCAATACACTTGATACTACCTTAAGTGCAACGCCAGCAACAACTAGCTTGGTTATAAATACGGCAGGGGCTGGTAGTAATCCATTAACTATTACTAGCGGGAATACTCAAACACCATTACCAACAAACACAGGATATTATTTTTTATATTTTACAGGGGCTCCTCAAATTGGGGATGTTATAACTGCTCAGTTTATTTTAAACAACCCAACAAAGACTCCTGCTACAATATCAGCAACTGCTACCTATACCTGTACTACCACAAATTTAACTACTGCTAGGGATGGGTTAATTAGTGCAATGAATGCCTTGGGTACATTTAGCACCTATAACTTTACTATTGCCTCAAATGCAAGTCCTCTTGGATTAAAAATATCAAGTACAACAGGAAATAGTCAGGTATCACTTTCTAACGTAACTATTGCATATGCCACTCCTTCAAGTGGTGGAACAACAACTGATGTTAATATATCAGCCTACAAACACAATTCATTATACAAATTTGGTATATGCTATTTTGATGAGTTTGGTATAACTAATGGGGTATCAACTAATGATACTTTTAATATTACTACCCCAGAAATTTCAAGCACAAACTTGACAAATGTAGCATTGACCATACCTAATATACAATTTTCAATATCTAATGCCCCACCAACTTGGGCTAAATATTTTTCTTGGGTAAGAACTCAAAACCTTACCTGTAGTAATTTTTTAACCATTACAACTGATAATACCTATCAAGATACGGTGTATGGGTATTTAGATATAACAAAATATAACACAAATTCTGCTGGATGGCCTGCTTATCAATTTACAAAAGGAGATAGGGTAAGAATAATAGGAAGAACTGGGAATACCTCTTCGGTATATGATTACCAAATATTAGGTTTTTTAACAGCAAAGCCAACCGGGGCTACCTCATTCCCTACAACTGGTCAGTTTTTACAATTGCCTTATGATACCGCCTCAATGTCTAATTTTGGTACTTATAATAATTATTATATAGAGGTATATACCCCTACTAAAAATACAGATACCTCCTTACAGGTATTTTATGAATTTGGGGAAACCTATTCTATAGGTACTGATACTAATGGTAACCAAGTCCACCTAGGTCAGCAACAAAACCAAATAATAGGCACAGGGGCTCAACCTGCTATCTATAATTTCTTTAGGGGCGACGCCTACGAAAGACAAAGAACTGATGCTATTTGGATAATGTCATCCTCTGTATCTGACGGGTTTGCTTCTCGTGTATCAGGAATAGGTAGACCATTTGTTTTAGACCCATTTGCAAGAGAGGTATACAACCCAACCTTGGTAAGATATGGGGGGAGCTATCAGCAAGGTACACTTGTAAATGATAGTAACAGATTCTACCCAATTAATTTTGATGAATACGATAGGAGTAAGGGGGATATTCAAAGGATGAAGCTAAGGGAAAAAGCATTGAGGGTATTTTTCAGTCGTGGTCAAGGAGTTGTTAATGTGTATGCTACTGAAATGACTAACCAAGATGGCACTTCAAATCTTATAGGCTCTACCCAAATACTAAACCCTATTAACTATTATATGGGTGAATATGGGATTAGCAATCAATATTGTTCATTAGTATCTTCTGGGAGGTCTGATTACTATGTAGACCCTATTGCAGGTTATCATATTAGGCTTTCCCAAGATGGGATTACTCCATTAACGGAGCTTTACAAAGGGCAGTACTTTTTCCCATCCATAGCTAATAATTATATAGATACTGCTTATGCAAGGTCAGCAGGAGGGAATGCTAAGATTTTAGGGGTGTATGATAGCTTTGAAGAAGAGTATATAAGTATATTCCAAACAGGTACTAAGAGCTCAACAACCTTAACACCATATACGGTTGGTTTTAACGAGGCAAAAAACGCCTATACGTCTTTTTATAGCTTTACCCCTGAGTGGGCTATGTGTGCCCAAAATACGCTTATAACGTGGAATAGCGGAGGATTGTATTTACACGACTCAGCTACCAAAAATAACTTTTATGGAACTCAATATAGTTCTTCCGTAAGTTTTGTATTTAATAAGGATAATGTTATTAAAAAGACTTATGATTATTTAACATTAGATGCTAGTGCATATTGGCTGTCTACTACTATGGGTGATGTTAATACCTCTTTAGGTCAGTCTAGTAATTTGGTACAAGGTGATTATGAGATTCACGAGGGTATGTACCACGCAGCTTTTCAAAGAGACAACAATAGTTTAGGTGGAATTATTAATGGAGATTACCTTAAGGGAACGTGGGCAGAGGTTAAATTTACAAATAGTGCAACAAGTTTAGTATATTTGTCAGGGTTATATTTAGGATATTTAACATCAAACAGAAATTTATAATATTATGGCAGGAGGATTAGGATTAATAGAAGCCGGTATAGGTCTTTGGCAAAAATCAAAAGCTGAGAAAGCCTTGACGGCAGCAAAGGCAAAAGCTGAAAAAGCAATATCTGATATTGAGGTTAAACAAGTTGACCCATTAGTTGCAGCAAGATATAATGCTCCAATGCCCGGAGAAACCGAGGCTGAACAGGGTATAGGCCAAAGCGAAGCAGCAGCCTTAGGGGCAGCGAAAACAAGAAAAGGTGGACTAGCATCTGTATCAGGAATTGTTGCCCAAACTAACAAGGCTAGAAGCGGATTAGCTACCCAAAAAGCACAATATAAATTAGGTGCGGAAAAAGCATTAGTTGGAGAAAATGCAGCAGCACTTGCTAGCAGGCAGCAAAAACAAGGTTTAATGGCTAATATCGCCTTACAAGAAGTTGGTGCCGCAAGAAGCGAGCTTTCTCAAGGGCTTGGTGGAATAGGAGCTGGAGTAGGAGCAAGCGACATTAGTACATCTGATATTACTGGTGGCATTAAACAAGGATTTGGTTTCTTAAAAGGTTTATTTGCTAAAAAAAATCCATTAAAAGGTTTACCTAAACTTCCAATTATTGGTATTCGTTCATAAATAAAAAGTAATTATGCCATTCGGAATATCTGAAAGTGCAATAGCAAAAGCCTATGGTCCAACGGACCTTAGTGGTGTTTATAAAGGGTTGCAAACTGGAATTAATAAAATAGCTAAAGAAGAACAACTTTATAGACAACAAAATCTTAAAGAGTATATGCAAGTTTCTAGAGATTTAGAAGATTCATCTAAAGGAGCTAGG
>Ga0304729_1001023_pt1 | contig 18929 bp, 20 predicted proteins | sample C_131016_MF_Meta_FD_190475 | JGI IMG/M metagenome (GOLD analysis project Ga0304729, IMG submission 190475) | Freshwater microbial communities from Lake Croche, Canada to study carbon cycling - C_131016_MF_MetaG (v2) (version 2) | ecosystem: Environmental > Aquatic > Freshwater > Lake | place... | reverse complement strand
TCATGATTTGACTTTTATAACTGTTCACTTTGGGTTGTTGGCAGTCATTGCCAGGTCGCACGTTCGAATCGTGCTGGGCAGGCCAAAGGCCCGACTGGCCGATGAGATGACATTAAAAACCCTTGTTTTATAGCCGTCTGTTGGCCAAATCCTGACCAAGTTCACCCATCTTACGGAACGCCCAGGCAGGGCGTAGGTTGATCAGTAATTTTGTCGGGTAAACCGATAAAATTACTAAAGCTACTAGTATCAGCTTTAGGCTAATCAAATCCAAAAAAGGTGTTGGCTTCCTTAATAATCGAATCATATTCTGCAAGATTGGGTTTATCAGGACTGCCGCCCTCAATAAAGGTGCCACCAATGACGCCAATATCTTGCGGAGCAGAATCGGGTAAATGTTTTGGGAAGATGTAGAAAGAGCGTTTTACCTTTTGATTTGCTTCCGTTTTACCTTCTCCAAAGTAAACCAAAATCATGTAGTTCATATTCTCGGGAACTTGATTTTTCAACATGATCAAATGGCCTTGAACCGGAACTAGGGCGGTATCATGATTTAATGCAGCAGCGCCCAGTCCACTGCAGTTAAAGACGAACTTCTCTTTAAGCTCATCAAAGGCATTAATTTTTCCGATGACGATGGGGATGTGATTGGTATTGATAAAATCATGTAATTCAGCCATGAGTAGGGCTGTATTCATAAAGATGCCATCGTCATAGACTACCATTTGGCGGGTTGTGCCATTGCCAAAATCAAGCATTACTTCTTTAGCGGGTTCCATGACTTTGCCAACATACGCTTCAAGACCTGAATCCTCGCGGCTATTAAAGTAGCTGGGAACTAGCCGAGCACCTTGCTTGAAGTCGATATTGTTATTTCTGGCGACATCATCATAAAAGCGATAGGCATCAATTCCTATTTGATCAATGATGGACTGCATCTCATGGTCGTTATCCATTGAAACAGGGGCTAATAGGCCGCCAGCGTAATGAGAGGCTAGGGTATCCAACTTTTCAGCGTAGATTGTGAGATTTTTATAGCCGCGCTTGGTTAAATCATAGGCAGTAAATAGTCCAACTAGGCCAGCCCCAATAATGGCAATCGAGGTCGTTTTATCGGATAAGTCCTTTCCCAGCAGCGAATCAATTAATAATGAATTAACGTATCTTGCCGAACCAGGCCCCAGTGTCCAACCGCTCCCGCCATGTCCATAGTTATGGGCAATCACTTTATCCTTGTATTGCTCGATACTTAAATTAGGCATACCGTGTTTCATGGGTCGATAACACAGAATCTTTTCGCCTAAATGGGCAGGCCCAAACGCTGGTGGTGCAATTTTTCGGGTATCAATAGATTGAGTCACGGCGCATATCGCTCCATTAAATAAAGCGATACTAAACTAAGTCAGCCTATATTATCGGTTTACCTAATGAAATTACAACCCCAAGCTATCCTTTTACGAAATCTATTGGTGTGTCATAGTTTGAAGTTAGTATTAATAATAGAAAATTTTTACGTGATAATTCAGAAGGTGTGTTGTAAAACTCGAAATTGCTTTTCCATAACAAAACAAAATTCAAATGGGATTATTCATGAAAGCCTTCTTTACATTTATATCATTGCTATGCTTATCCTTTTCACTCTTTGCTCAAACGCCCTTTAATGCACAGACTGAAGGAGAGCGCCTTGAAAGACTTTGGTGGGATCAGCAAAAAAGTCAAAATATTGCAGGCTTAACTAAACTCATGTCTCCTGCTTTTCAGTCAATCAATAGCAAGGGTGCACAAGATTTAGCATTTAATATGGCAATTATTAAGGCTGAGAAGTTAGGTAAGTATGAGCTTTCCAATATTAAGGTTACTCAATCACAGGATAATTTGATTGTGACCTATCAGATAGCATTACCGGAAAACTATCTTGGTCAAAAAATGTCACAAAAATTACACTATCGTATGGATGTATGGAATAAAACTGCCACTGGATGGCAAATTATTGCCCATGCCAATCTCAATCCCGTTTAACCCCTAGGTCGGTTGACCTTAAAATATGAAACTACATTATTAAACTGCCTGTAGATGCCAATATAGATCCAAGAGATTCCATCCCGAAAACCACAAAATATGATGCCCTTTATTGCTAGCCTATCTGAAATTTCTCTCCTGATACTGTTATTAGTAGGCTCCATTGCATTTAGTTTGATGTGTTTTTTTCTTACCCAGAAATATTGCACCTGGCTGAGCCTTCGTGATGGCGGAATCTTCGGCACTATTTTCGCCAATACGATGCCCACATTGGTTGGCTTCATATTTGCTTTTGTAACAGTAGCTGCTTGGCAAAACCATAACGCTCTCAGGGATAGCGTTTCAAAAGAAGCACATACATTATTTGATCTTTATCAAATCCTAGGAGCCTACCCCAGCGAGACCAAGAAAATTGGTCAAGATGAAATCATTAGCTACACTAAATCAGTAATTAATCAAGAGTGGCCAACTCTCGGTAAAAGCGAATTTGATGTTGATGCTTTTAAGAAACTAGACCGCATTAATTCAATATTTCTGAATCACAAGCCAACGAACTTGGATGGCTTTGCTATTCACAATGAAGGCTTACGTTTATTCTCTACTTATAGGGATTTACGTAGAAACCGAATCGAAAACGCCAATTCGTATATTGAGAAACCGATGTGGGGGGCTCTCATCCTATCGGCATTATTTCTAATTCTGTTTTCCGCCTTTTTCAAAACGCGCAATATCCGCATTCACGCCGTAATGATGGCTTTAGTCGGAGGCTCTCTTGGGGTTATGTTCTTCCTGCTGGCGCTCTTAGATAATCCATTTTGGGGACCTAGCGCGATTCAGTCCACGCCATTTCAGAAAACACTCGAATCTATTGCGATTATTCAAAAACAGTAGAGCCTTATTATCTTGTGTTTATTATGTAGTTTTAGCTTCAGGTCTTGCCTTTCCTAATGTTGTTCCTATAGTGAAAATTAATATGATCAAAATCACACAGTCATTCAGCAAAACATTATTACTCAGTGCTTGTATTTTGCTAAGCTTCTTATCTATTGGCTGCTCAAAATCTGACAACAAAACCACTAAGGTTTTACAGGCTGCTATTTCTCCCTCTATTCCGCCATTCATGTTTGAAGAAAAAGGACAGCCTGTTGGTGTTGATATCGAAATTTTTAAGGGATTTTGTGAAGCGCGCGGCTATACGTACAACTTAAAGGCATATGATTTTCAAGGAATGCTTGGAGCTGTTGCTAGTGGACAAGCCGATGTCGCTTTTTCTGGTATTTCAATTACTCCAAAACGCATGGAAGTAATGGAGTTCTCAAATCCTTACGTTGAAAATAGCTGGGAATTAATCAGTCTTTCTAAGCGCAATATCCAAATCACCAACTTAGCGCAAATTAAAAACTATTCCATTGGTTTTCCAACGGGAGCTGTCTTTATGGGCTATATCACCAGTGAGTGGGCACCTAAGGGCATTTATCCAATTGACCGAGTCAAACTCTATCCCTCCTATAGCGAAGCTCTTACGGACCTCAATAATGGCAATCTTGATCTCGTATTTACAGATAGCTCGATGTTGTTAACGTATGTCAACAAAATGAAAATGCCTTTGACTAGTAGTTATCAAATTGCTTATGCTGATAGATTGGGTTTTGCATTTATAAAGGGCTCACCAATCAGAGAAGATTTTAATAAGTACCTTGCAGAATTAGGCCCAGAAAAAATTAAGGCTATGGAAACTAAGTGGAGTAAGTAATCTTTGGTAGTCTCGATTACAGCATCTATAGAATAGGCCATAGGTTCGAATTGTGCTGGTGCCGCAGCAGGGCGGAGATTGATACTTAAGTATCTTACTCGTTCTTTTTCCGGTCTTTTTCTCGCTCCTTTTTCAGGTCACGCAATTGCCACCATGCAAATAGCAAAACTCCTCCAAAGACTAGTACTACTTCAATTAAGATAACGGGAGCAAAGTTATCCATATATTTCCCTAATTTTATGTAGTCATCTTAGGCTCTGCGATACAAGCCTTCATTGCCTTTAACTCTATAGTCTTGAGCCACTCAGGCTTTGCTTTTGGATTCATTACTAATTCATTGACTTGTCGATTCGAAGCATTTTTATTGATGAATTCAGCTAAGCAACTGCAGTAAGACTTAAAGTCTTCTTCGGTAAGAGTCTTTCCCTTTACACCTTTATGTTCTGCCACTTGCTCAACAGCGCAGTTCTTTTGAAAATCACCAGAAATAGCTTGGGCTTGGGCATATCCAGCCAATGATAGAAAAAAACTGATTATTAGCAACTTTGATTTCAACATTTTCATTCCTTATTTATCCATAAATTCTTCGGTAAGAGTGGGCAGCCACCCCATCTTTAAGGGCATCCCTAATGGGAATCGCGATTAAATCTATACTCTTATTAACTAATATTTTTTCTAGTGTAGATGGAATTGGCTTTTTTAGTTTTGCATGAGCCCAACTCGGAAGGTTGATAAAGCCAGCCTTGCTAATGAGTTTGACAAAAGGCTTGGACTGCAAATTACTGGGAAAGTCATCTAGAAGCTGAATGATGAAAAGATACTAGGCATAAAAATATACGCCTTGTAGAGTCAAAGCCAATTGAACACAGAAGCTTTAGTAAGTGGACTATGGTTTTTCAGGGCAGTGAAGAAGTGGCTAAAAAATTACCTGAAATAGCAATGGCCGTAGAGGATGCGAACTTTCCCACTGGACATCCACTCTTGGTCGCTTTGAGGGACCTCAAATAAGCTTTCACCATGGTTGGGTGCGACCCTAGTTATTAAATAGTTGAAAATAGCTTAATTAACAAAGTGAATTGCTAAATGGCTCCCGATTCTCTGAATTTGGCTCTTAAGGGTAATCACTGTGTATACCAACTGTCTTTAACTGCTAAATTGGCTTGTCGCATAGAAGCCAATTCAAGATGCCTATCATTTAGGGGAGACGCTAACCACCTTGGGAGGCAACTGACGACCTGTATTGCTATTTAAGGAGGTTGCGATGACGGTAATGATAAAAATATTAAGTTTCTCGCTAAAGACTTGTTTAGGTTTTTGTATCGCTGTATCAGCAGCTTTTGCTGAATACCCAGATAAACCGATCAAAATGATCGTACCTTATCCAGCTGGTGGTGGCACCGATAACGTTGCCCGTGTTTTTGCAAAATATCTCAGCGATCGAATCAAGCAACCTATTACGGTTGAGAATCGTGGTGGCGCAAGTGGCATGGTTGGGACTGAATTTGTTGCGCGTGCCGCACCAGACGGCTACACCATGGAATACACCGTCGGTGATACTCATTCTGTAATTCCTCATCTATTTCCAAAAGTACGCTACGACCCATTAAAAGATTTTGTACCGGTAGTCGTTGTGGGGAGCATGCCAAATGCCTTAGTGGTCAACACTAGCAAAGTATCGGCTACTAGTTTGAATGAATTTATTCAAACTGCTAAAGCCAATCCCGGGAAGTATTCCTATTCAACATGGGGTGTGGGTAGTGGAGCTCATATTCGTACAGAGGCATTTAATGAGAAGACCGACCTCAAAATGTTGCATGTGCCTTACCAAGGCTCGGGCCCATCTTTTGCGGCCGTTTTGGGTGGTCAAGTTGACGTCACCATGGTTCCGCTGAGCATGGCCACAGGGCATGAGAAGGGTGGTAATGTGAGGATTCTAGGGGTTGATACAACCTCGCGAGTACCCGACTCACCTGACGTACCTACATTTACAGAGCAAGGAGTTCCAATTACTTTAGCTTTTTGGCAAGGTATATTGCTGCCAGCAAAAACTCCTAAACCCATCATTGCCTATCTTAATCGTGAAGCGAATGCTGTTTTAAATGATCCTGAGGCTCGTGCATCACTCATCAAAGCAGGTGTCATTCCTAGGGCAAATGGCATGAGTGTCAAAGAGCTTGATACCTATATGCAAAATGAATTTAACCGTTGGGGTCAGGTCATTAAAACAACAAATATCAAAGTTGATCAATAGACACCGATCGGAAAAAATGAGTTCCTTAACCACATTAACAAACCCTGAAAGTTTGGGATTTGATAAAAATGCATTAAACCGAATACAGGACCGTATTAATACAGACATTGCTGCTGAAAAATACGATGGCGGACGTTTTTTGATGGCTCGGCGTGGAAAGTTGGTATTAGATTTAACGCTGGGGTATCAAGAGCGTGATTCAAAGCGGCCCATGCGCGAAGATGCGATCTTTAGCATCATGTCAATCTCTAAGGCATTAACTGCTACCGGACTTTTAAGATGCATTGAGCGTGGTGAAGTGAGTATGCTCACTCCAGTACATCACATCATCCCTGAGTTTGCAAAGCGCGGAAAAGAGCGGGTTACTGTGGGCCATATTCTGACGCATACCGCTGGACTAGGCATGGCTCCTGCACCCATTCCGGTTCCAGACCTGATGGTCTTAGAGAAAAGTGTGGCGGCAATTTGTGAGATGCCATTAGAAACACCTCCTGGTGAGATAGTGAGCTATAGCGCGATGACTGGTTACACTATTTTGGCTGAGGTCATTCGTCGCCTAGATATAAAGAAAAGATCGTTCAGGGTCATCATGGCAGAAGATGTATTTGGGCCATTAAAAATGAACGATACTTCTTTTGGTATTAAAAAAGAACTTTCAGAAAGAAGGGTTCCGGTAGCAGTCCGAGATTTTGATTCACCAGAATTAAATCACCAATACTTAATGACCCGAGACAAATCGATTTCTGAAACTACTGAGTTAGCAGCGGGCGGTGGTGGCTTTGCAAGCGCCCAAGATATTTTAAGATTTGCTGAGGCTCTACGTTTAGGTGGGGCATTAGAAGGCGGCCGAGTCTTATCTCCGGCGATGGTTCAGCTCATGACCTCGAATCAAACCGGACTTAGACCCAATAGCATGATGAATAATTCACGGGCTTTGCATGGTTTAGCACCGTTTCCAGCATACCTGGGACTTGGACTCTTTTTGCGTGGCGAGGGAGTCTTTCCAAGTCATATGCCAACACTAGCTTCTGCTAGTACTTTCGGCAGTTGGGGTCTAGGATCAATGGGATTTTGGGTTGACCCGCAAAGAGAAATTACATTTGTTTCCTTAACTTCCGGGATTATGGAGCGTATTCGTAGTCATATGCGCTTTCAGATGCTCGGCGATATGGCACTTTCATCTTTAATTGATTAACCGAGATAGAACATGACCGAAGAATGTATAACTATATTTAAGGGTGACACTAGCCGCTTAAAAAATAGAATTCCCATGGTAGATCGACTATCTAAAGAGTTCTTTGAGAAAGAAGTAAAAGGTATCTTTGCAAAATCATGGCTCATTATTGGAGACTCAAAAGAGCTATTAAATAAAGGCGATTATTTTGTTACCGACGTGCCACCGCTCAAGGCATCGCTGATTGTCACGAGGGGAGAAGATGGCAAGGTGCGGGTATTTCGTAATATCTGCAGGCACCGTGGTGATAAGTTGATTCATGATGCATCTGGATGTGCCAAGTTCTTCACCTGCAAGTTTCATGCATGGAACTACTCGAATACCGGCAAACTAGTTGGCGTTACAGATCAGGGTCAATTCAAAGATTTGGATAAAGAAAACTTAGGCCTAATTGAGATTCACTCAGAGGTCTGGGAAGACATTGTCTTTGTTAATTTTCAAGAGAAACCAGATCAAACGCTGAAAGAGTGGCTAGGTGATATTTATGATCAGTACGCTGGTTTCTCAGAGAATCGCGTTAAGGTAGCTGACCATCGTGTGATTGTGAATACCAACTGGAACTTGGCCGTCAATGCATTTTGTGAGGGCTATCATAATTTGTTTATTCATAAAAATACTGTTCCGGACTATCAGGGTAGCCCTAGTAATCCTCATCGGCATAGACCTTATTTAGAAGTTGGTAAGCATTTTGGCCGATATTCTGCGCCTGGCAATCCTAATCACAAGCCTACACCTGCAGAAGGCATTTTTTATCAACATTCTCGCCCTATGTTTCCTTCTTTTGCCCATTTTGATATGGATGCATTGCCAATCGGCGTTAATCCCTCTCGCTTTAAGCAATGGGCTTTTGACATAGTGCATTTCTTCCCCAATGCGGTCATTGGGCCTCAAGCCAATACAAACTCCATCATGATGTTCTGGCCAATCTCTCATCAGCAAACCGATATTCGCGTGATGCGATTTAGCTATAAAACAGATAAGCCATCTGATCGAATTGCACAGGCTCATTCCTTAGTCAGAAATCGTGAGGTCCTCAGGGAGGACCTGGCAACTATGGAAACCCAGTTTCAGAGCATTATGAGTAATGGTTTGCCATTCATGCATCTATCAGAGCAAGAGCAACTCCTCCAAAATCATTATCGCGCTGCTGACGATATGCTCAATAGTTAAGGAATATAGCCATGTCGAGTAAACAATTGCCACCTGAATTTTCAGATTTAGAGGTTTGGGTTCAGGATTGGGCTCTAAGCAGCGAGGCATCGCGCTATCAAAAGCTACATACAGTAACTCTTGAGCAACTTAAGCCATTCTATGAAGCGATGCTACCCCGAATTGATAGCGTGCTGACCTATTTAGATCAATATACGATTTCTAAGCTGCCAGCAGATGCACGTATTTTATATAACCTCGCAATGACTTTTGCTGAGACTGCGCATCCTTTAGACTTAAATTGGAAAGATGTCGATTTTCCAGACGCCTATCCTTGGCAAGGATTTGAATTTAGAACCGTTAGTGCCACTGGCTAATGGTTTGTCATTATTAATCTTTATTAACCAAACATTTTAGAAAGTTTAATATGAGTAAAAGTATTTTTGTATTTGCTAGCTTTTATCCAAAAGCCAATCTTGAGAGTCAAGTTCAAGAAATCTTAAAGGGGATGGTCGATCCTACAAGAGCTGAGCCCGGATGCCTGCGTTATGACTTATATACCTCAACTAAAGATGGCGTTTCATTTCATTTGTTTGAGAACTATGCTGATACCCCCGCTCTAGACTTTCATCGTCAAACCGCTCACTATAAAAACTATCGAGCAGTGATTGAGTCTCTTTTGGAAAAGCCGATTGGAGTTGTAGTGATGGATCCAATTAATGCCCTGAAATAGTTTATTCATTGCAAGTATTAGTATTTGCTATTGAAAAAATACGACATACTCATAAGTGTGCATCATCCATTTTATTTACAAAGGTGGTTATGTTAAATAATAAATTTATTAGGTGGATAATTTTTACTTTAGTATCCGTTTTTTCTTCCTCCCTTGTTTCAGGACAATCTTATCCAAGTGCACCTATCAAAGTGATTGTTACTTACTCCCCGGGCGGAGGGAGTGACGTTTTGGCTCGGATGATAGCCCCAGAGTTGGGGAAAAATCTAGGGCAGCCAGTCATTATTGAAAACAAAGCTGGCGGCGGAGGTAGCGTAGGGACTGCTGTTGCAGCAAGAATGCTTCCCGATGGCTATGGGCTATTGTTTATGAGTTTATTGCCCCATACGGTTGCAAAAGGAATTTATGCGAAGCTTTCATATGATCCGATTACTGACTTCACCCCAATCGGAGGTGCTATCTCAGTACCCTATGTAATAGTAGTTAATTCTGCATTGCCGGTTAAAACATTGCCTGAGTTGATTGCCTTGGGTAAGGCTAAACCCGGAAAATATAATTTTGAATCTGCTGGTGTTGGGAGCTCAACCCATCTCGTTGGAGAGTTTTTTAAAAATACCTTTAAAGTTGATTTCACTCACATACCCTACAAAGGAGGTGGTCCAGGACTGACTGCTCTCATTGGCGGCGAAGAGGTTCAACTTGCTTTTGAAAACCTCCCTGGAATGATGGCGCAAATTAAAGCAGGAACTATTCGTCCTCTTGCGGTAACCAGTAGGCAGCGATCACCATCATTGCCAGATGTACCATCAGTAGCTGAATTGGGATATCCGGAATTCGAGGTTACTGGAATCTTCGGATTTTTGGGGCCAGCAGGAATGTCTAAGGATCTAGTGACACGTATTAATGCTGCAATTAATAAAACGATGATCACTCCCAGCATAATCCAACAAGTTGCAGCTTCTGGTGGCAATGCAATTACTACAACCCCAAGCGAGTTTGGGTTGATGATGTCCGTTGAGTCAAAGAGGTGGTTGGGAATAACTAAAGATATGGGTATTAAACCCGAATAGTACTGTGTACCTAGCTTTCTTTAGGCTTAGCTAAAGGCATCTATGCCAGTCAGTTTTCGACCAATGATTAATTGATTGATTTGAGTAGTGCCATCGGGGATGGTTAGCATTCTGGCATTTCTGAAATGTCTTTCTAACGTGAATTCTTTTGTAAGCCCGAAAGCGCCGTGAATTTGTATTGCTTTAGACGCAATACGAAGAGCAGCTTCGGTTGCGAAAGATTTAGCAATAGCTGCCTCAAGCTCACATCTTTTTCCCTGGGACATAATCGAAAGGGCTTTATATACTAATAGTTGCGCTGCGGAAAAATCAGTAGCCATTTCTGCTAACAATCCCTGAATTAATTGATGACCCGCTATTGGCTTGCCAAACTGTGTTCGTTCTTTAGAATATTGAATGGATTCATCAAGAGCGGTATGTGCAATGCCCAGCGCCAATGTTGATACGAAACATCTTGATCTATCAAAACCCTTCATTGTTTCCCTGAGCCCAGAACCAATACCTCCAAGCAAGTTTTCTTCAGGAACGACAATATTATCAAATAAGACTTGTCCCATTGACCATTTATTGAGCCCTAGCTTCCCAATTTCCTGGACTTCATAGCCATGCTGCTCTTTGTCGACAAGGAACATCGAAAATTCTTGTTCGGCAGTTAGGGCAAGCACAATCATAAAGTCTGCTACAGAAGCATTCGATACCCACATTTTTTCACCAGATATACGAAAGTATTTCCCATCCTTCTTTGCAGTAGTTCGCATCTCTCTAACACTTGACCCAATGCCAGGCTCGCTAATAGCTGAACATCCAAAAATTTCGCCATTGATAATTCTTGGTAGGTATTGATTTCTAATACCTTCCGAGCCATTGTTAGCTATTTTTAATGCGGCACCTTCTGCAACCCAGGCAAGTCCAGCTGCATCTGGGGAGGATTGCGATAGCTTTTCAAACATCAAGCCACTGGTTAAAAAATCTACTCCTATACCATTCAAACTTTCAGGAACCCATCCAGACCCAACTCCGAATGGATTCATGATTTCAATTAACTCATGCGCTAACTTTTTAGAAAATGGCTCATCAATTTTATGATCAATTAGCGGCACAATTTCTTTGGTGATGCACTTATCCCACCCATCTAATGTCATTACTTGCACGTCTGTTAAGTCGAAGTCCATTAGATTTCCTTTTCAGATACTTCAATATATTGTTACATTATTTCCTAGGGTCTATATAGGGTACGTTCAATCCTAGAGCTATTGTTCTCACTTATTTATAGCTTCAAAGCCGCAGGGTTCACGCTCGAATCGTGCTGGGCAGGATAAATACGGCTAAATACCTGTTTTCCACTGTTTAATTGCCACTTTTTGTGCCCTAATCGGAGTTGACTAAAGGAGCCTATAAATGAGGCTGCATGGTACTTACCAGAATTGAGAATTATTCCTTTAAGATGATTCAACTAGTTAAGCTTGATTACTCTTTGGAACTTGTTGAAAAAGGTTGTTATGAGAAAAGTACTTCTGTTGGCATTTCTAATTGCATTTATTCAACCAGTAATGGCGGAGCAGTGGCCAAGCAAACCCGTTCGAATAGTTGTGCCATATCCACCAGGTGGAGGTAATGATGTTTTAGCGCGTTTATTTGCGCCTGAATTAGGCCAAATATTAGGACAGTCAGTAGTTGTAGAGAATCGTCCTGGTGCTGGTGGCTCGATGGGCTCTGCTAGTGTTGCCAAAGCTGCTCCTGATGGCTATACCCTCCTCATTGTGAATACGGTACCCCATACTTCTGCTGCAGGAATTTACTCAAAACTTCCTTATGATCCAGTCAAGGATTTTAGTGCGGTTGCCCTGGTTGCCTCCAATCCATACGTGATTGCAGTGAATCCAAAACTGCCAGTAAAAAATATTGCTGAATTAATTGCTTTGGCACGATCAAAGCCAGGAACTATTTTCTACGGCTCCGCAGGGACAGGCAGCGTTACGCATTTGAATACTGAGTTATTCAAGTCTGTCGTTAAAATTGATTTAACGCACGTACCCTATAAGGGCGGTGGCCCAGCTATCGCTGATTTGCTCGGAGGTCAGGTACAAATGACTACTGAGAATGTATTTTTAATGATGCCTTACTTTAATGCTGGTCAGCTGCGACCGATCGCTGTTACAAGCTTAAAGCGCTCATCGATTTTGCCAGATGTTCCGACGATTGCAGAGTCTGGTTATCCAAATTTTGAAATCATTGGGCAGTTTGGCTTTGTTGCGCCAGCAGGAACGCCTGATGATGTGATTATGAAGTTGAATAGCGCATTCAATAAAATACTTAAATCACCAGAGATAATTAAAAAATTAAATGCACAAGGTAGCGATGTCAGAAGTGGAACGCCAGAGGCATTTCAGGCCATACTTCAATCAGAATCAACAAAGTGGCTTGGGGTAATCAAGGATGCGAATATTAAAGGTGAATGATTACTCAAGATTATGTAGGTATTCTAAAAATAGAAAATGAATCAACAGTTAGCTATTCAAGAACTGAGTACTGATGTATTAGTTTTAGGCGGGGGCCTCGCAGGTTATCGTGCCGCGGCAGCAGCTCACGCTGCTGGTTCTGAGGTTGTCATGGCTTTTCAGGCTCATGGAGCATCACAATACATTATTGGCTTTAATGTGCCGATTGCTCACGCTAATCCAGCGGATTCCCCACAAGCTTATTTTGACGACATGGTCAAAGGTGGCTATCGGCTAAACGATCGTCAGTTGGTTGATGTTTTAGCGAATGGAGCAGAAAGTGCATTGGCTGAACTCGTTTCTATTGGTGTCCCATTTGCAATGAATGGAGATAAGTTTGCGCAGCGACATTTATCTGGCAATACTTATGCCCGCTCTGTATATCACCCTCAGGGTATAGGGCATATCGCATTAAATACTTTGAAAGCGCACTGTAGTCAGGTAGGCGTTATTCAATATGCAGGCTGGAAGGTAGTGAGTTTATTAAAAGATCATGGTGAAATTGTTGGCGCCTTATTAGCCAACAGGCATAGCAGTGAACTCCTAGCGATCCATGCCAAATCCGTTGTCATGGCAATGGGGGGTATTGGCGCTCTTTATACCGATAGCACTTATCCTGCAGATGTTTCAGCGGATTCTTATGCCTTAGCAATAGAAGCAGGAGCAACACTGATTGATATGGAATTTGTTCAGTTTGAGCCTACAGTGGTTGTATACCCTGAAGGAGCTAAAGGTATGGAAATGCCAACGGCCATGCTTGGTGATGGAGCACATCTTTTGAATGCTTTGGGTGAACGCTTTATGTATCGATATAACCCTGTCCATGGTGAATTACAAATTGAAAAAGCGAAAATGGCCTTGTGTATTCAACGAGAAATTGATGAGGGCAGGGGTCTTGAGGATCAAACAGTATTGTTTGATACCACCCAAGTTCCGATTGATAAGCTAGAAACCTATATCAATCACTGTAAGCGCTTGCGCTCATCTGGTTTGGACCCCATCAAAGAGTTGCCACGGATTAGGCCTGCAGCGCACAGCCATATGGGCGGCATTAAAGTAGATAAAGAGTATTGGACTGGTATTCCAGGATTGTTTGCTGCTGGCGAAGCTAGTAGTGGAATACATGGCGCCAGTCGGATAGCTGGTAATGGCGCTAGTGATGTCATTGTGTCCGGAGGAGTTGCTGGCCGCTCTGCTGCAAAGATTAAACAACCAGCTGCGAAGCGAAATTGGAGCAAGATTCATCAGGAAGCTTCTGAAAAGATTCAAGCGGTTGCCAGCCAAGCTGGTAAAACTTCGGCTGAAGATATCAAGCAAGCACTTCGATTAGTGATGCTCTCATCTGCTGGCTTATTGCGCAATGCGAATGGCCTATTGGATGGCCAGGCCAAAATTAGAAACTTGCAATCTGAGATAGATTCAGGACTTAGATCAAATTCATTTACTGACTCAATACGATCACTGGAAGCGAAAAATATGGTTTTGACCAGCGAGATCATTATTCAAGCAGCTTTAACGCGGCTAGAAAGTCGTGGGGCACATCAACGGACAGATTATCCCCAAATGGACGATTCACATTTTTTGAATCATATTGCCTTTAATATGAAAGAAGATGGGCGCATCAATTCTCGTAGTATTCCTATTTCATAAATTTTCTATATGTAAAAAGCATCTAGCTGGTAAGTATTGATGTAGTTTGGACAATCAGTAAAGTAGTCATTATTAATATTGGTAGAGGAAAATTGGATCATGACAAAAGTAGAATATGTGCAAATGGAGTCTGGCAAGCTCGAAGATGTAAAGATCGGAACCAGTTTGGTCTATACCAAAACAGTTTCTGAGTCAGACGTCTATTTATTTGCTGGCATCACGGGCGATTTCTCACCAAATCATGTGGATGCTGAATATATGCGACAGGGTAGATATGGCGAGCGTATTGCCCATGGCGTACTGATGGTTGGTTTTATGTCTGCCGCTTCGGCCAGAATGCGCATTGGACGCACTGTGTCACTAGGCTACGATAAATTACGGTTTGTGGCTGCCGTTAAGTTTGGAGACACAATTACTACCGAATATACGATCACTGAGATCGACTACACAAAGAGACGACTTTATAACCAGGTCACTTGCACTAACCAGCGGGGGGAGGTAGTTGCTGCAGCTATTCATCTTCGCTCCTTTGTTGATTAATTTAAATTGACTCTGGCTTTCGGACACACATTGGAGAAAATGGAATGGCAGTACTACTAAGCGAACAAAAAGGATCTTCATTGATCCTAACTCTCAATCGCCCTGAAGTGATGAACGCACTTTCAAGCGAACTCGCTGAACAATTACTATTAGCAGTTCAAGAGGCTGGTCAGAGAAAAGATATTCGGACCATTGTGATCACAGGCGCTGGAGATAAAGCATTTTGTGCTGGCACCGACCTTAAACAGCGTAAAGACCTGACACCAGATCAGAAGTGGGCCCAAAGTCGCACTTTGTGGAACGTCAATCAGGAAATTTGGAATTCACCAAAGGCTGTCATTGCGGCAATTAGTGGCTGGTGTTTGGGTGGAGGTCTTGAACTTGCTCTCTATAGTGATTTACGGATTGCTGCTGATGATGCACGTTTTGGTTGGCCAGAGATGACTCTTGGCGCATATCCTGGTGGGGGCGGTGCAGTAATACTTCCACGCATTGTCGGACGTGCAAAGGCAAAGCAGATGTTATTTACCGCTAAACGAATGAGCGCGTCTGAGGCTTTAAGTATTGGTTTGGTTGAACGTGTAGTGCCGCGTGCGCAATTGCTTAATGAAGTTTTAGAACTGTGTCGGGAGATGGAAAGCTCTAGCCCATTGGGACTTGCTGCAGTGAAGCAATCCATTAACCGTGGCGCAGATTTACCAGTGGAAGAAGCTGCTGAGGTTGATCAAGCATTGAGGCGACCATTAGAAGCTACCAAAGATTACGAAGAGGGGATAAGGGCGCATTTTGAGAAGCGCAAGCCCATTTTCACAGGGCAGTAAGTAAATGCGATACTGATATTAAATTAGCATTAGCAAGATGTATTGGTATTTGTTGTACTGATTTTCTACTTTTGATGGAGGGCTTCACATGAACTATTTCATGCGTCACTTGTTGGTAGGATTGGTTACTGCAGTGCTGTCATTTTCTTGTTTTGCACAACAAGATTATCCGAATCATATGCTTAAACTTTATGTACCTATGGCACCTGGTGGTGCCAACGATATATTTGCACGTATTGTTGGGCAGAGATTGACCGATCGTTTAGGTCAATCGGTGGTGATTGATAACCGACCAGGCGCTGGCATTACAGTGGGAACTAATATTGCTGCTAAGTCTGTACCAGATGGTTATAACATGTTGATTGTTAACTCCATCATGTTATCGGCTAGTCCAGCCCTCTACAAAAATTTATCTTACGATCCTGTAGAAGATTTTGTACCGGTTGGAACTTTAGCAGTTGCACCTTATGTATTAGTAGTCGCCGCTGACTTTCCTGCGAAGAACTTCAAAGAATTTATGGACTTGATGAAGGCCAACCCGGGTAAATATAATTACTCATCTTCCGGAGTTGGTAGCTCGCCACATCTGATTGCCGAACTATTTAAACGTGAAACGGGGGTGAATGCTAGCCATGTGCCTTATAAAGGTGGGGGGCCATCAGTTGTGGGCATACTTAGTGGCGATGCAGCATTTACTTTTGAGAGTATTGCCACAGTGATGTCAATGATCAAATCTGGCAAGATGCGTTTACTTGCAGTGACAAGCGCCAAGCGGATGTCGATGTTTCCAAATGCACCAACCCTGGCAGAATCAGGTGTTACTGGATTTGATGTCGTTGCTATGTATGGTCTTGTTGTACCTAAAGGTACGCCAAAAGAGTATGTTCAGCGGCTCAGTAAAGAAGTTGAGGTGGTTATACAGGCACCTGATGTTAAGGATGCGTTCTTACAACAAGGCGCTGAGACTGTTTCGTTGCCACCTGATGCGCTCTCAGCAAAAATCAAGTCTGAAGTTGCTAATTGGTCTAAGGTCATTAAAGACGCTAATATTAAGTCAGATTAAAAACCCAAAGCTGGAGATGTAGTACGTCATGATTGAAAAACAAAAAATAACAAACAAACCACTTTCTGGTATTCGTGTCGTTGATTTCACTCGTTTTTTCGCCGGCCCTTACTGTGCGCAACTACTTGGTGATCTTGGAGCAGAAGTGATTAAGGTTGAGCTACCTGGTGATGGCGATCCTCTCCGCACTCAAGGACCACCCTTTGTTCATGGCAACGGCATTACTTTTTATGCTACCAATCGCAATAAACGATCTATTACCTTAGATATGCAAACCGATGAAGGTAAAAAGATAGCGCGTAGTCTTTGCCTAAAAGCAGACGTTGTTTTAGAAAATTTTAGACCAGATGTAATGCCCCGTCTTGGACTTGGCTATGAGGGCTTGGAGAAAGATAATTCACGTCTCGTGTATGCCTCTATTTCAGGGTATGGTGCTGATGGGCCGGATATGAACTTGGGCGCATTTGACCTCACTATTCAGGCAGTTGGTGGCTATATGAATATTACTGGGGAGCGTGACCGTCCACCTATCAAGCTAGGCACATCTGCATTTGATGTATTGACTGGGATGAACTGCTATTCCGCAATTCTAGCGGCTTTACTGCAACGATCCGTTAGCGGTAAGGGGCAAAAAGTTGAAACCAGTTTATTAGAGTCTGAAGTTGCTTTTCTTGCTAATGCTGCACTAGAGTATTTAATGACAGGTGTCGAGCCGCAGAAATGGGGTTCAGAGCATGCACAGCAGGTCCCATATAAAGGTTTTAAAACTGCAGATGGTTGGGCGATTATTGGCGCTGGATTCCCAAATTTTTATGAACCCTTCTGCAAAATATTAGGGAGGGAAGATTTACTTACCGATCCTCGCTTTGCTGATATGCCAGGACGTGTAAAGAATCGGGAAGCTCTTTATGAGATTTTAGATTCTGAGGTAGTTAAGCACCAAACTGATAAGTTAATTGTGGAGCTTGAAGCCGCCAAAATACCATGTGCTCCAGTAAATAATATGCAGCAGGTCTTTAGCCATAGACAGGTAAAACATCGGGGAATGCATCAGATATTAAATCACTCATCGTATGGTGATGTTCCATCCCTTGGGTCGGCAACAAAGTATTCCTCGTTTAATGTCACTGCAGGCTGGACAGCACCCCCTTTGCTTGGGGAGGATACTGATGGGGTTTTAAATGAATGGCTTGGTCTAAGTAATGGCGAGCTGGCTCAATTAAGGGAAAAGAAAATTATTTAATGAGCAAAGTAGAGCCTCATATTGCATTGCATCAAGTTAGGCATTTAAAGCTTTGGTATATATTCACAGGTAGATAGAGCTTCTCAATAGACCCGTAAATCGTCTTAGTCTTTCACTAAGACAATTACTCGATCTTTAAAGCAAAGTTTAATCACTGCTAAAGAGCATAGGAAAAAGAATGAGTAATGCCTTACACGCCGCAGCAAAAAAATATATGCTGAGATACGGCGGAGATGTTTTCCCGAACCTTTTTAAAAGCGCCAAAGGTACTATAGTTATTGACGATACTGGTCGTGAAATATTAGATTTCACTTCAGGGCAGATGTGCGCCACTATTGGCCACAATCATCCTGCAATAGTGAATGCTGTTAACGAGGCAGGAAAAAAAGCATTTCACATGTTTAGCGGCATGATTCCTGAGGATGTCGCTAGGCTGGCAGAAAAGGTAGCTACTGAATGGATGCCTCCTTCGCTCAGCAAGTCAATTTTTATTAATACAGGGTCTGAAAGTAACGAAGTAGCTCTGCGTATTGCAAAAATGTATACAGGTGGCTATGAGGTGCTGGCGGTAGGAGGATCTTGGCATGGTGTCACTGGCACTGCAAGCTCAGTTTCGTTTGCTAGCGATCGAAAGGGCTATGGGGTTCCGCCCCCTGGAGTTTTTATTTTGCCAGAGCCCAATATGTACAGACCCTATATTCCAGAGCTTCCTCCTGAGGAGTCCGCTCTTAGAAGCTTGGAAATTGGATTAAAGATGTTCGATATGGCTTCAACTGGAAGAGGGGCAGCCATTATTGTGGAGCCAGTAATCAGTGCTGGGGGAGTCTTGATACCACCTAAAAGCTATATGCAAGCACTTCGGAAGGCAGCTGATGATCGCGGTATGTTATTAATCTTTGATGAAG